>Ga0325400_1002235_pt1 | contig 16843 bp, 7 predicted proteins | sample PopdelMetagenome_2_FD_205662 | JGI IMG/M metagenome (GOLD analysis project Ga0325400, IMG submission 205662) | Populus deltoides microbial communities from Bellville, Georgia, United States - Xylem-PdKOR-R1 | ecosystem: Host-associated > Plants > Phyllosphere > Stem > Wood/Secondary xylem... | reverse complement strand
AGACTTATTCTTTTCAAAAAATATTTTTATATTTGCATTGTTTCATTAAAAAAAATAAAACAAAAAAGCCCCGAAGCATGGCTGTAACATACTGTTTAATTGTTTTTTGAAAAGACAAGAAACCTTCAATCCATAGGTTAAAGCAAATCAATATTTATACTTTGGCTTAAAAGACCTCAAATATATTCCATTAAAAAGACAAACTTATCCTTAAATGCTTAACAAGTTTTTTAATAAACAGTAATCTGTATTTAAGTGAACAGTAAAAAAACCAAGCACTTTTAATTTTTTTTTTAATAAGTTTCAATTTTATATTTTTTTATCCCTTATTCCAAGAATATACTAAAAATGTCTTTTTTTAACCTTCTTTTTATTTTATATCGTAGATCATCTATATTTTGATCTTTATTTTAATTTTTAATTTTTTAATTTTTTGATATTTTAACTTTTTAAAAAAAAAAAAAACAAGCATTCAAATACATCAATAAATACATCAATAAGAAGAAGAAAGAATAATTAACTACCAAAAAACAAATGATCAAAATGCATCAAAAACAAAAAAAAATTAAAAAACAAAATTATTTGCTTTTTTTGAAAATAAAGTTAGAAGTAAAGTTATGAAAAACAATCCAAACATTCCTTTAAACACTAAACACATCCAAGTCATACATACAAGTAGTCTAATACTCTATCTTAGAGATGTTGCCAAGGATTGAATTGCTGCTTCCACAGCTTTTGCTTGCTGCGCGGTACCCAGTAGCAGTAGATGTGCTTCACAACAATTACACCTCAGTCAACTCCTCTGAGAATATGGCTTTTCCCTTTAGCCAACATCATTAGCATTAAGTTCAATAATTACTAATTTGAACACCTAAATGGTGGCAAACACCATAGAAGAGCACAAAATCACCAGAAAACCCCATTTCCACCACACCACAGTAGCGGCTCCTGGGACTGATTTCTCGAACAACACAGAATCAGACGTAACAACCCATTGCCTAGCGATCCTTCTAGTCAAGCCCTGAAGATTTTCATATAGCTTCACAAACCCGAAAATTAAGGCTGAACTCCTTGCACCCCTAAAGCAATACTCAAAAGCTAATTTCATTCCGCTGAAGAAAATGCTGGTCAGACTGCTTCACCCAGAAAATGGGAGACACAAAACTTGCAAGTGATTTTTATTAGTGGAAGCTTTTGCTCCACCATATGTCTTCACAATCGGTCTAGCCATCCAAGGATACTTTCCTGAGAACCAAACTGCAGATCCTGTGGAACATATTAGAAACTGAAGATCATACCATTAGTGGAATTAAAATCAACAAAATGATGAAAAAGGGTAAGATTTGAAGCTTACAGCAAGCTGGAAATCTGGTGGAGTGTCCAGCTCAAGGTTCTCCAATTCAGCAATTCCGCAAGGTTCGTTATTGTTTCCATTCAATTCGTTTGTATTGTGTGCCATGCCAGTGTATGAAACACGGTTTACCCCTGAATTATTTGGAACACGAGGAGCAGAAACAAAAATTTCATTGCATAACAGAGAATCATCTAAGGCAGTGAAATCAGAGTTTTCAACAGCCTGAGATTCACCAGCAAACCATTCAGGAAATTCCACATCACCCTCAAGCTGAAAAACATGTGCTGGGACATCAGGTGCTTCTTCCTTAATCTCATTGTTCTAGCCACAAAAAAAAAAACTTCAGTAAAGATCGAATTCATAGACATGCCATCCAAAACAAAGTCCAAATTTATGAAACTGTTTGATTTTCAATATTCAATGAATGAGCTTTAGCTATTGTTTTGAAATTTTTAAATGGGAATATTCATTTTTTAACAAGTGAATGACCAAGTAGACAGTGTGTTAATTCTTGCATTAGATGTGCTTAAATCTTTCTCAGAGATGAACTATCCTACACACTCCACAATAGGTCAATGCATTACATTATAGAAAAATGTATCAACAAACTAACCAATTTACCTGCACAGCCAACTGCGTTATGTTATCATTGGCAATGTCATCATACATGACAGATTTCGCTGGTCGTGGCGGGTTGGGAGGATTGGAATTAGGGGTCCTTGGACTAGTTTGATGTGACAAAATATCATTATCTTCAATAAGTAGATTGTCATCGTTCTTTTCAGTTTGTTTCTGCTGGTAGAAAATTTTGGAAACTAAATATTCACCTTCCTTTTCATCTTCATCAGTACCCAGATGGTACTGATGCATAACCCATTTAGACTTATCTGGTTTGGACCCCTTCTTTGAACTTTTATAAAGAACCATGATTTTCTTGCAACCTTTCTGAACTCCATTGTCCATCACAGGTTTTGTCTTGCCTGTCTTGTGCCAACGGACACCCTCCTCATTGGAACCGACTTCACAGTGGATCTTTCGACGCTTTCGTTGACCAGTAGCATAAGCATTATTTGTTCTGTGAAAGAAATGGACACTATTTCCATCTTTCTTAGCACCTGAAACAAAATTTGGAAATGGTGATGAGAATAATATTTGTGCCCTCCAACAAAGTTTTATCTAATTACTCTTGTTGACTGAGTTTTTCCAGTTATAAATACTTAAGAAAAAACTAGTCATCATTTATTAGGAGATCGTGAATGTATGCAGTTTTCAGAAGTTCATGTATGTGTTTGTTCATTATATTTAATGAGTCTTTAAAGAGTCACTTTAAACTTCTATATGAGAAGCGTTTTACTCTCTACTTGAGATCGGAAAATTGAAGACACATACAAATGCAATAAAAGACTTTCTCACTATACTCAACAGTTTCTCACTTTCTGCTGCTGAATATAACTTATCATTTCCAACATGGAGGGTTTGGATATCTAAAACATGGCCAACCATGGAGTAAAAAGCTCAACAACTCAACCAGAGCAGCAAAGATTAACTTGTAGGATGATTACTAAAATTTATAATGGAGAATCAAAAATTAGCCAGCAATAACTAGCTGTGACTATGCCATACACCCCATACTTGAAAAGGTGTTGGTATTCATGCTGGGAAAAGAATTTGTCTGAATCTTTCATAGTGCTTGATAGACACTCATATTCCATGAAAAAAATTGTCTTATTCAATCAAGTGAATTCATTTTGCAGAAATGGCAGTTAAACGTACTAAACTGTAGTTATCAACCAGTCATCAAAATGTGGCATTCAGGAAAAACAAGAATAAATATCATGCTTGACAACCACTGACCAGGAAGCTTTGCTGGATGGGCATAACAAATTCCTTTATCACCATCTAGTGTTGGAATAAACTCATCAATGAACATGTGAGGTTTGGAATTTCCAACAGCACATTTTGCTTCTAAATGCTCTAAAAGCTGTGCATCAGAAGGATCAAACTTTACACCAATAGGCAGGCCAGGCCATTCTTGAGTAACCTGCAGATCAGAAGCACCATGTGAAATACCAACAGCAGTGAGATACACCACAGAAATGCACAATCAGTCATAGATCCATGATAGATTAACAAGCTCCCAGGTAAAAAATGATAATGCAACTCATGTTAAAACCACAAAGTTGACTCAGAAAAAGTCAGTTAAAAAAAAGGAACACGAAAGCTGCAGCTTACATCACTGTTATCTATATGACAATGGCACTTCGGGCACTCACGATTTGCCCCACAGTCTTTGATTTGATAAGCAGAAGATCGAGACACTTTCCTTGCAATTGATCTGCCATCAATAAGCCAAGCCCTGCAAGAATGACACAAGTCATAACCAAATTAGCAAAGCATAATTTCAAAAATATACCAGAAAGAGATGGCAACGGCGACATTTGTAGCAAAAGACACAGGATTGTCAGACTAACTGTGAATGATACCCCCACTCATCTTCAAATAAGAACTTACAATACGACTAGAAACATTACCAACACAAATAGACATACAAAACCAGTAATCTTAAATGCTGAAATCATGGAATACAACTAGACATACAAAATAAGAAAGGGTAAAGAATGGAAGACACATTTTCTTCAAGTCATATCTTAAAAACAAGTTCAAGTAGCTTCAAGCTTCCAGGACAAGACTATAATTTATGATGAGGTTAGCAGGTTTTTCAAAAAAATTCAGCGATCCTTTTTAACATAATTTAACCTCCAACTATAAACTAAATTAAAAAGGAGCACCAGAATTCTAGTCGAAAAGCCTCTCCTAAGTACGATACTGTAGCTCCTCCAATGCTTTTGGGTATCAGACTCTTCACACAAGGGAATACAATGAGTGGCCAGTTCAAACAAATTATCTCCTCTATTTTTGGTTTCATCCGACCGTCAAGAAAAAATTAATCACCATTGATGGAAACTCGTTGCATTATAAAATTAATTCATCAAATATAAACATAAAAGCAGGAAAGTCCTAAGCTTTATGACATCATGCAGGTCCTCCATTCTTCAATTTCTCTAACTCCGTAGCTCTCGAAAGCCAAAAAAAAAAAAATCTTCACCCATCACAGGAGTACAAAAATGTAAAAAAAACACTAACACACGTATTTCTTTACCAAAATTAGACAACATTTTTTCATTCATCCCAGGAGTTCAAAAATAGAAAAATCCAAGCCAAACCCACATATTAAGATTCCAAAAAAAAATTAAATGAAGCAAAAAAAGGGACAAAATTAGTCCATAAGTTCCAAAAATTAGATTTTTCTTCATGATTTCCCACCTTTCAATCAAAAGAAAAAAAACCCACAACTATTTTTTTGTAAAAAAGTGTTGATTTCTTCATCGGAAACCAATTTATGTAGAAGCTTATTAAGCACTCCCTCATTAAATTTAAGCTTACCTTGCCATTTCTAGAGAGAGAAAGAGAGATTTCTATGAGTATTTTAAGAGCTCAAAAATCTTTCCCCTTTCTCGACCAGGCGCGGTGAACTAGAGAGAGAGAGTGTGATTTATTTATATCTGGATTGTACGCGAGCGGGAAAACTGAGCTTCGGTCTCGCTATGAGAGGCTCGGTGCCCGAACCATAGCTTCGGGTTCAGAATCTTTTAACTGACGAGGTGTGGACTTCACTTTGGTGGGTCCCAACGTTGACTGAACCTAAACCCGAACCTATGTTCTGTCTTTAAAAAGTCGAGCGGTGGAGGACATTGGAAACCGTGTAGGGTGTCATTTTCGTTATTTTGTCCAAATTTAACTTGCTCCCCAAGCTAAAATAGAAACTGTTAAAATTGAATTACTGCTTTTTTTTTTTTTTTAACCGCTGTGGATTCGGCTGCTGAAAAAGGTTAGTTGATTTTTACTTTTTTTAGGAGTGCTTGCCTTTTGGAAGGAAGGGGAGGAATGTTTTGAGAGTACTGTTTATAACGCGCTGAGAGGGAGGGGTTTAGTCTTAGTGGATGGATGTCATGTCATGTCATGTCATGTCATCGTTAAACTCCATAGAAGAATGAGATTGCCCGATTATTCAGCAGATACCCGCTGTCAGAAAGATAGATTTCTTTTCTTTTAAAATTGTTTTTTTAATCAGTGCAGTCCTACGAGAGAAATACATCTTTTCACAAAGATTTAATAGTGTGGTTCGGATTGATTGTAAAAGTTTAATAGATTGTATTTTAAAATGTTTTTAAATTTAAATATTTATTAAAATAATATTTTTTCTATTTTTTAAAAATTCAGCGTATTAAAATAATGTAAAAATATTAAAATTATATATTAATTTGAAGTAAAGAAAAAATAAAAAAATTTAAATCTTTTTTAAAAACACTTTTAAAATACAAAATAAACAGTGCATTAAATAATATAGTTTGATTTTATAGTGTTTTTAAAATAAAATATTCATTAAATATTGTATTTTTAAAATGCGAAACTACATTTCACGTTTTTGAAACGCGACAACTTGAAATATCATGCTTCACAAGCGCAATATTAATTAAAATTTAATCAGATCGAACACACAACGTTGTCTTTCTGTCACGGAAAAAATCATTGTCGCCCTCGTTTCTCTCCCCAAAAAACTCATAAAACACTTAGATTTTGCCCTTAAATCAATTAAAAATCAAACTCATTCTAGTTTTTAAGCATTCTTTGATGTTTTTGTGTTGAAAATCCATAATTTCCTTTACTGTCACGACTGTTGTCGTTGTTGCCCCAGCCATTCTTGTAGTTCTATAAATAAGATAAACATACTACATTGCTATTAATTTGGATTTGGTTTGGTTGAAATCAAATAATTATTTAGATTGAATTTAAGGTTTGTTGAATCAATAATAAATTAGTTAAAAATACATTTAATTAGAGTTTATTTGATATAGTTAAACATGAAAAGTGGTTAGATTAATAATGAATTGATTATTTCAATTAATTATGTGTTGCGTTTAATTTATGTTATGTTGTCAAATTAGAAATTTTGTGTATATTGTTGGAATCGGCTAATAATATAGTTATATACACACACACACATTCATGCAATAGAGCATAAATTTGGTTGAATTGTAGTGAATTACATTTTTTATTGAATTGTTGATAAGTTGATGAATTTAGTATTTTCTTGGAATTAAATTGATTTGTTATGAATTTGCATTTGGTTTAATTCATTTGACCATAAAAAATATTAATTGATAATGTATCATGAATTATGTTTTTTTTTTTTGTAAGCTTGCTTTAATGTTACATTTTGAGAATTTGTTATGGATTTTTCAATTAGGGTTAAGGTGGTAAGATTTAGTTAAAATTATTAGAATCTAATTTTATTTTTTTTACAGAATGTCTAATAACATATTTAGGTTATGTCATTATGATGGCAATATTGTTCCTGAAGTGAAGAATAGTATCACATTCAATGGCGGAAGCAGATTGTTGTTAACTGGTAATTTAGGTATGTTGTATATAGAAATGAAAGAAATCATTTGTCATGGATTTGGGTGGAATTATATGATATTGATGTTGAAATAACTTGGAGGTGTCAAATTGGTGAACAATAATGTTATCATGTACCGATTGTGTGTGATAGTAGTTTTAAGAAAATGATTGATTCTTTCATTCAAAATGGTTTGAACATGATGATATTGCATGTGAGTAGTCGACCAAAATTTATATGTGTCCTAACTTCTATTGGTCCTTCAAATTCAGGTGGTAGAGGTAAAAATAGTTTATTGTTGGATGATTTGCTGCAAATGACAAATGATATTAAGTTTGACAATCCATTGTTTATGTTCACATGCTCTTGCATGTTATGTCGAGAACCACTTGAACTTCACACAGTTTGTTGATGGTTATTACACGGTTTAGAGTTACAGGTCAACATATGGAATGTCATTCCTTCCGTTACCAGACGAGTTAGAATGGACTGATTATACCGGACCTCGAGTTGAAGCAAACTCATCTATATAGAAATTAAGACGTGGTCGACGAATGTTTACTCGTTTGCACAACGATATGGATACAGGTAAAGGTTATGCACATTATAGGTATGGTATATGCAATGACACATGACATAATAAAAAAACATGTCCTAATCGACAACGTATGTATAACAAGATATTAGGTCATGTTGTAATATATTACCATATTTTTTAAGCATATTAAATTTATATAATTTCATATAAATCATAGGTATTATTACACAATATGTCACGTACTCGAGGTGGTAGATCATTTGCTCACGGTTGAGCATCCATATTTGGATAATGATTAGGGTGAGCATTATTATAAGCATACAGAGCATGGGTATGAGTATGCTAAGCATTAATCACGATACATGTCTATCAGATCCACCAACACTTTTATCATGCGGTTGTAGGATCGTCATTGATCAAAGGACATATTCTCTAACATTATAAATATATTTAATTTTAATATATTTACAATTTATGTTTAATTTAATTATCATTAAATGTTATATTTTGATGCAATTATAATTTAAATTGTTATGTAGCAAGATACCACTATTTACTATCGCACGCATAAACGAATGCAACTACATAAGCGCATCCAGCTATATGTAGTCTAAGCTAATTTTTTGTATGACAGTTGTCTTGACCACATCAAGTTTAACCAAAGCTTAATCCATGCACTGATTGAGCGATAGAGATATGAGATACACACGTTCCATCTTAGGCATGTAGAGATGACACCGACACTACAAGGCATGGTGGTTTTTCTTGGATTGCCTATTGATGGACGGGTAGTCACATCTACTGGTGTTTGTAATAAGATGGTGTTATATGAGCAATCATTTGGATTAGCACCTCTTTATTCTGAATTGAAAGGGGTAACATATGTCTTAAGTGGATTGAGGAGACATTTTCGACACCACTAGATGATGGTGACAAGGAAGTCTTGCGAAGGTACAAAATCAATTATGTTTAAATATGTTGATTATTTGTTATGATTGCGTTAATTATTATGATGATTTTAATTTATTTCCAGGTATGCCAGAGCATATATACTCCATATGTTTATTAATATTATGTTGGCTTTTTATTACGAGAAGGTCGAGAGGTCGCATTATCTTCGTAATACTGATGAAGAAAGCAAAGTTCACGTAGTATCGTCTAGGTGGTCGCACTGGACTTGAGACCTGTGGAGAAATGCTAACTCTTGATGATATCATGACCGAGGACGAGGCCATTTAAACAGGAGCAAGAGTTGGATTTGATCATGCTACTGATGAGCCCGAATCATCCAATAGACGACGTAGACGTCGATAGATAGATGAATTATGTTTATATATTTTGGAATTACTTGAATATTGTATTGTTGAATTATTTTATATATATATATATATATATATATATGAGAATATGTTGAGTTTAGTTAGAATTTATTGATTGTAGTTATTGTGGTTTTTTACAGGTTTTTTTAAGCAAGATAAATTTTTAGATATAGTTCTTATATAGAGGAAACTCTATCCAAATTTTGATAAAACTGTAAATATTTCAACTCTCAAAAATCATAAAGTAAATAAAAATTTATATTAACAAAAATTATGACTTTATAAATTTTTTTAGGCTTAAAACACAAAAATAACTCAAAACTTTATAGTAGCTAAAATGGTCAAATCGTTTTGGCTACAGTTTAACCGTTTTATCAAATGTCTAGCTATTTCTCAAAATAATTTTGAACTACAACATTTCAATAATGTCGTGGTTCATAAATGCGACATTTTATTAATAACACAATCATGATCCCCGACATCAGTTGTCATGATTTTGAAACATGACATTTATCAAATGTCACATTTCTGAACCGCAACATTATTGAAATGTCACGTTTCTGAACTACGATATCTTCAAACTATGTCATTTCACCAAAACATTTTCATCCTATGCTATTTCGGCATTTAATTATATTTTGGATGCTAATTGCCCAATTTATCCTTTAAAATTATTGAATTTTTTTAAAAAAAAATATGTGTTGAAAAAGTATTTGGATTTGAAAACAAACATGTTTTTTTAATATTAATTTTGTATAGAATTTTTATTTTTAAAAGCAAATGTTTAATCATGTTTTAAAAATAATGTATTTTGCGAATTAATTAACCTTAACAAGAGTCAACTCAAAATTTTTTGAAAATTCAATTATCAAAAGATAAGATTCAAGATTTAATGGCCAAGAAAAAAAATAAGATAATGTTATGTGACATGAGAGAGAAATGAGGGAAGAAAAAAATGGAAAGAAAGAATGGGTCACCGGGTACACACCGAGAATCCATTCTTGATATACTCAGTATCATTAAAAAGATCTTGATGATACAATTCTAACAACATATTGAAAGACCACCAAACAAGGTCGTGATTAACCCTAAATTAACCCCGAACAAAACCCCTAACTAATGACGACATTGTTTGGTGGTCTTTTAATATGTTGTTAGAATTGTATCATCAAGATCTTTTTAATTGTTTGGTGGTCTTTCAATGTGTATTTAAAATCGTCTTATCAAAATCTTTCTAATTTTACTGAATGTATAAAAAACAGAGCCCCGATGTATACTTAGAGACCCATTCTTTCTTTTTCTTTTTTTATTATATTTTTCTTTCTCATATCATATCAGTTTTTCTCTCAAGCCATTAAATTTTAAATATTATCTCTTGACCATTGAATTCTCATAAAAATTTAGGTTGATATTTATACATGTTAATTAGACATGAATTCTTAAACAACCGTCATTCTCAATAGCGGTTGTGTTCAAATTGTGCTAATTTCTAATACTTTTCTAACTTGTATTATTTTCTAAAACTTTTATTAATCCAAATTAGAATGACAAAAGACCCTAAAATCATGTTTATATTAATCTTCAGTGTAAGATTATGTTATTTATTAATATTATTAATAAAGTTGTGTTCGATATGTTTTATTTTTTAATTAATTTAAATTATTTTTTTTTAAAATGCTTCAAAAAGTTGTTATCATATTTTGTTATAAATAATTTTTAATTTAAATCAAAATTTGTTATTAAGTTAAGAATTTTAATTTATCAAAACTTAAAACCTTTGATTTGTATCTTGTGAATCCTAACTTATACTGTATTTTTTATAAAATTAGTTTATTTCCTCTTTTTTTTCAAATATGTTTCTACTCTAAAATCATTTTAATTCATTTTTACTATATGAAAAAACAATCTTTATACAATTATACATATGACAAGACTGCAACTTAAACCACCTCCATAAATGAAACTAATTAGATATCTTTAGCAAAAGATGAGTCAACCTTTGGGAGCAAAATTGTTAACTTAGAGAAAAAATGTTGAGAATACATTAACATAGTTGATTATTAGAATCATATTAGATTCTTGCCATAAGGGAGAGTTCAAAAAAATTTCTAAATAAAAAAAAGATGTTATGTGTTTTCTAGTAAAAAAAATCAATCATAAACTCTAAATTTGTTACATAGTGGACAATATCTTCTTTAAAATCAAAACGGTAACATATTGAAAAATATTATTTGTTTAAAACATTCAGATAATGACTCTGGATCAACTTAGATTAACTTGTAAAATATGAGACCCGAGTCATGAGATCGTAATAACCCTATAAAAATAAAATCAAAACTAATTATAAAGATTAACTCCTAATCAACCCAATATTAAAAAAAAAATTCAAATTTAAAAAAAGTTCCCCAAAACAACCTGTTCAAGTCAATGTGTGTAAACTTGTTAAACTTGCGACCAAGTCATGAGAACATGAAAACACATAAAAATAAAATTGAAATAAATAGTAAAGTGTAATTCACAAGCAAACCCAATATTGAAGGACAAAATTTAAAAAAATCAATTTAAATAAATCGACTTAAAAAAACTACTCGGGTCAATCTGTGTTAACTCGCTAAAACCACAACCTAAATCATGAGACTTTGATAGCCTCGTAGAAAGTTAATTGAAAAAAAAATTCAAAGTCCAACTCCTAAACAAACCAATCTTGAAGGCCAAAATTGAGAGGAAAAAAACAATTTAAAAAAAAAAACTTGAATCAACCAGAGTAAACCTATTAAACTTACGATCCGGATCATGACACTTACATAACTCAATAAAAAGAAAACCAAAAAAAATCAAATTCTAATTCTAAACCAACTGAATGTTGAAATATAAAATTGAAAAAAAAATTAATTTTAAAAAAATCCAAAAAAACCAACCTAAGTCAATACGGGTTAATCATCAAAACCTACAGCTCTGATCATGAGATTGAGATCACCCCAAAGAAAGTAAAACAAAAACAAATTACGAAGCCCATTTCTTGAAAGATAAAATTAAAAAATAAATAAATAAAAGATTTCAAAAAAAATAGCAATAAAAAAATAAATTTAAATTTAAATAAAAAAATAGCATCTCACTTTTGAATTATAGAAAGAGACAAGTACAACAAAATAGGAGAGGAGAGATAAGAGATGAAATAAAAGAAGAATGAGTTGTTGGAGCTACATTGAAAGTCCAAATTCAACATGCGCAGAGATGAAATAAAAGAAGAATGAGTTGTTGGAGCTACATTGAAAGTCCAAATTCAACATGCGCTACGATGATTCTAATGATACCAAGGAAGTTTGCGTTCAAAGCATAGAGGGATCTATGAAACCATCCCACTATGAGGTATTGCACGTGCTTCCCAAATAGCGCAGACGCTTCCATGCATTGGCATATAATAAGCACGCGTCAATAGCTTCTTTTGAATAAAAAATCAATTATCCAATATAGAAACACCAAAATACCCTTTATGAATCTGGAATCTACAAAAAAAAACTTGTGTAAAAGGACTAAAATGCCCCAAAACACATGCCTTATTTTTTGTTTGTTTCTAAGAGCAAACATATTGTTTCAGTGTATTCTAATAAACAAAAAGAAAAAAAACTTGATTAATAATTTTAATTTTTTTTACTTGAAGGTAAATAAGTTGTTTTACTGTTTAAAAAATATAAAAGAGACACATATACTATCCAATAATTTTTTAATGATCATTCAATCATTATAAAAGACCAAATTGACCTTAATACAAATACTTCTATTTTTTCCACTAAAAGGAAAATCGGATCGGTAATTTTACTATAATAATTCACATATTAATCTAGTGATACAGTAAAAAAAAACCCTTTAATATTTGTTGTTAAATTGTATGCCCCGTGATGGTATTGGATGGATTTTGGTAACTCGTTTATCTATAAATAAGTAAATCTTTAATAATTTTACCATATCATTAGATAAACTATGTTTGTTTTCATTATTCTCATTGTACTATCCATGTAATAATAGCATCATATCTCATGATTATAATCATTTTATTATTTCAAATATATTTTATTTCACACCTATCCACTCAACACATATCCATCCATTTAAATTAAATGTTTTTAAAATCATTAATTGATTGAAATTGAATTAAGAAAAATAATCTCTCCAACTAAAATGAAAAAATAAAATAAAAAATTCAAAAACATGAATATATTATATGTTCTACATTCCTAAAGGATGTTCAATTTATATTCTTAGTTGATGTTTATTGTTTTTGAAATAAATACTAAAAATTAAATCATAATACCTAATATCATAATTTTATTAAAAAATAGCTTAATCAAAAACTAATAAAAATGCAAATGGAATATAATTTAAAATAAAATAGTTTCAAAATATGTATATACAATAGATGAATATATTCTACAGTGTTAGAATATATTCAATTTAAATTTGAAAGAAATGTTACAAAAATGCATTACATGATTTTGTAATATTATTAGTGTAGGGTTTAATTGAAAATTAGTAAGGGTATAAATAATATGTAATTTAACTTTTATACTATCATAGTTTTTTTAATAATTTAAGGGACAAATAATAAACATATTAGTTTGCTCAACAAAAATTATAGTATTTATATTTATATATGGATATAAGGTTGAAAATGTAAAATAATAATACTCGAAATATTGCAATAGATATCAAGGTAAATATAACTATTGGCATTTTTGTAATTAGTTGTAACTTCAAAAAACAATTAAAGCTATTTTTGTTCTTTTTTAAAAAAAAAAAATAAGTAGCATTCTATTTTAAGAAAATCTATTATCATATGTTTTTTTAAGTGAAACCTAATAAAAGTGGAATCACCTTCCAATTAAAGAGCTTAAAGTTGATTATTAAATACTAATTTAAGATTTTCAGTAAAGGTGTAAGAGTTAGAAAAATAAAAGGTAAAATAAGCTCTTGAATAACAATTTCTTAGAATTTATAAGACATTTAATTAATTAAATTATGATAATTCTATGTTAGAGAATAATATAAATCATATCTTGAAACCTCACCTAACAGTTCAAACTATTGGATTGAGATTGTTCTTTGACATGGTATCAGAGCCTTGATGACCAAGCGGTTACGAGTTTAAATCTCACCATCCCTATTTATTTGATAAAAATTAAGCTCTATATTTATTTGATAAAAATTAATTACAAGATAATATGAGTCTATGCAAGTTTCAAGCCCAAAAGGCTTTCACTTGAGGAGATATGTTAGAGAATAATATAAATCATATCCTGAAACCTCACCTAACAGCTTAAGCTATTGGGTTGAGATAATTCTTTGACAGTCTTGATTTGATCAACAATTATGAGTCCAGTTTACTAGTCTGGATATATCTCAAAAAATTATATATATTTTTTCCAATTAGATAGCATTGCTATTTTTTTTTTACTTACTTTCGGATCAATTTATATATTAATTGAGACTAAATCACTCTCTGGATAATCTTAAAAACACATCCCTCACATTTTTCTAGTATATTTAGAAAAAATTAATAAATTAGTTTAGATAACTTGAATAGCTTTGAAAGGGAAAATACATTTTCTAATTTAAATTTGTAGTTTTAGATTGTTTATTACAAAATATTTATATTTCTAATATATTAAAAATATATTTAAATAAATAAATTATATTTTTTTTAATAAGAAACTCTTTAGATAAACTAAATATACTAATATTTTTTAAGACAATATTACAAACTAGTCCATGACTTAAAAAGTGAATTGTGTTCCTAATTTTTACGTAAACACAAATTTTACTTAAGAAGTTAGGGAATTAAAATGGAAAACATCAAATATACCCTCAAATTATTAGCGCACTATTAATTTTTCTCCAAAATTAATTTTTATATCAATTTCACTCCCAAATTATTTTAATTCTCAGAGTGTGTTTGGTATTGCGGTAGTTGTTGTGGTTGTGGTTTGAAAAAAGTTGTTTTATAAAAAGTACTTTTAATTGAAGTTGATTTGAAAAAATAGGTGTTTGGTTAAAACTGTGGTTGAAATTGACGTTGAATAAAAAGTAGTTTAATGTGTTTGGTTAAGAATGCTTTTAAAATTAAAGTTATAAAATAATTTTAAAATATATATATTAAAATTGATGGTTTTTAATTTAAATGTTGTAGATTTAACTATTGTTATTACTTCATGAAATAAATAATACTTTATATAAAATATTTTTTATTATGCCATTAAACCATCTACAATTCCATTACGTATAAAATTCATTCGACAAGAATTAAAGTTTCTATTATTTTTTGAGCGTGTAATAAAATTAGATAAAATATTATCAGGAATAAAATTGATTTGATATTACAATGCGAGTGAATTTAATTCACTCTACACTAGTTTTTCGGGAAAAAAAATATTATTTACATGACAATGCGAGTAAATTTAATTTATTCTAAACTAATTTTTAAAAAAAATACAAAAAATGTAAATTTAATTTATTATAAACTAATTTTTTTTAAAAAAAATACAAAAACTAAACACACTAAAAAAAAAAAAGAGTTCACTCGAACAGTGCAAGTGAATTGCACTGTGCACGTTAACACATAATTTTACAAAGCAGCTATGAGCTGCTTTGCAAAATTCACGTCCAAAACGTGAAATTGTATGGAATCCACTAGAATTAAATTGTGTTTTTAGTGAAACCAAACATTATATTTACTGTGGTTACTTCAAACGCAGAAGCAATCACGCAAACAAACGGCCTCTCAATGAGGAATCTTGTTAGAATCACTAAATTGAAAAGGTTGGAATTTGTTCACTGACCTAATACTATTTCTCTTTTTTCAATTCCCGTTTTCTTTTTTTTTTTTAGTTTTTTTAATGAAAAATTAAGAAATATGTTCATTTGTTAAGAACAAAGAGGACTCTTTCCATCAAATAAATTAAGAAATACATCAAGATTATAACTATTTTTATATAAAAAAATGAAAACTATAATTTATAATAGTCATCTTAATATTCTATAATTGTGACAATATCATTATAAAATACTAATTTTACTTCATTTAAATTAAGAATTATTATGAAAAGTTATGTTGTTAACTAAAAAAATCTTTCTATTAAATTCATAATAAAAACTAAATTTACAACATTAGATAAATATGAAAATATATATACAAAATAATTTTAATGTTTTAAATTGTTAAAAAGTGTTCGTATATAAAAGAAAATATGTATTGTTCATGTTTTTATCCATGGAAAATTTATAGAGAAAAACTGTGAATTTTTTTTTCTAATTACCTAAAAATTATTTTTTTGTAAGAAAAATAACAATTAAAATTTCATTGAAATAAAATGATTTGCAAGTATAATTTCTCATTTTGTAATTGTTTTTTCAATGAAAAAATAGAACGCATTTCCCAAGCCTTTGCTTGGGTCGGTTTTCAAATTAAATAGGATAAGAATTGAGTTGATGTGATTTATTTAAAATCTAATTTGAACCAAAGGAATATATATATATATATATATATATATATATATATATATATATATATATATATATATATCTCAAGATAACGTTGTTTTAACTCATTTTTCATATACTAATATGATGATATTTTAGATTGATTCAGATTAACTTGAATTAATATGTTAAATCTAACTTTCTGTCTTTCTTTTCTTGAAGATACCTATAATAGGAGGCTGATAATAGTATAGAGAGGATCGAAAAGCCAACGATAAAAGGATAACTTAGGACAAGAGCCAAGGTGAGTTTAATAACTTATATTTTAGAATTTATTTTCTATTTAACTATACAATAAAAAAATTGACATGTACAGAAGTCACGTATTAATTTTTTTTTAAAGAATTTTTATCAAGGGCTATAAAAAATAGTGTTCTCTATTATTAAACAAAGAATGCTATGACCTTTTCTAGAAATAAACAAAAAATCAAATGTTATAAAAAAAAATTAGCATGTATTAAAAAAATATGATTGTAAAAAAAAAAGTGCTTGTCAATATAATTTAAAAAATATTATGATCTTAGTTTAAAAAAAAATTGAAATTAAATGGTATTAAAAAAACAATTCTCAAATTAATCTTTGACCAATCCACTTTAATGGATTGAGATTAAACGTCTTGAAAAGAAAAGGAACAAAAC
>Ga0325400_1002231_pt1 | contig 16852 bp, 13 predicted proteins | sample PopdelMetagenome_2_FD_205662 | JGI IMG/M metagenome (GOLD analysis project Ga0325400, IMG submission 205662) | Populus deltoides microbial communities from Bellville, Georgia, United States - Xylem-PdKOR-R1 | ecosystem: Host-associated > Plants > Phyllosphere > Stem > Wood/Secondary xylem... | reverse complement strand
GAACTCGTTTCTTATGGACAAACACCATTATGATTTCTATTTTTTGTACTAAACTTTGAATTCTAAAAAAATCCTTGTGAACATGTGAGATTATGCATAGTTTTGGAAGAAAAGGGAAACACACTGAAGGATTCTTAGTGCAGTGGTTTTATGAGTAAATGTTATGCTCAGAGTGTTATTTACATGAAACAACAATAAAAATAAAGACATGTCATGAACACAGGGAAACACATGATCTTATTAACAAGAAGGCTCATATGACAAAGAAAGTCTTGTGGCATTATGTGCCAAAATACCAATAAGACTTAAACAAGTTAAAACAGACATGATCAAACAAAAGACAATAATAAGACAGGTTCATCCTCCTATTTTGGTAAATCTCCTCTTAGACTAGCCTCCCCATAACAGCTCTTGTAGAGGTCTCATTGACGATGTGGACTAGAAACTATGGTAGAAATTTGGGTCCTTTAAAAATTTATGTTGCCTTTTACGCACCTTGCCTTGACCATCGGTGCTTTTTGATTTCCTGGACATTCCGTCGCTAATGCATTTCTGACCCACCACTTCAAACATGATTAGGTAAAGGGTTTGTGTTCATATTAGGAGTGTCTTCGAATGCTATCCACCCTGCCTTGATTAATTGTAGAAGCTTTCTATTGAAGGCGTTACAAGTATGGATGTTATGTCCGGCAACACCAGCATGGTATTTGCAAGTGAGCTCTGGCTTGTACTAGTTGGGGTAAAGTGGTTGCAAAGGCGTCATAGGTTTGGGAGCTACATGCCCGATGCTTAATAGCTTCTAGTACATCTCATTTAGGGGTAGTGGTAATGGAAGTAGTTGTTTTTGGACCCTTTGGTAATTTTCAATTTGGCTTTTGGCTTGAAAGTTTTGGGGCTCAGGTTTTTTTATATTGGCAATTTGGGATGGAGTGTGGTAGTTTTGGGATGAGTTTTTCCTACCCTTATAGCCATATCTAATATGGTTGACTTCTTTCTTTTCGAAGCCTCTTTTCTAAGTGGGTGCAGAAATTCTACCACTCTTGACACCTTGCTCTATACGTTCACACACTACCACATCGTCAGTGAATTGTTGGCCGAACTACCCATCACATGTTCGTAGTATGGTACCTTAAGTGTGTCGAAAAATAAAGTGACCATCTCTTTGTCTAAAAGTAGGAGATGTACTTGGGCAGCTGATTCCTGCCATCTTTGAGCGTATTCCCTAATGCTTTCTTTGTCCTTTTTCTTTAGATTGGACAAGCTGGTTCTGTCGGGAGTGATGTTCATGTTGTACTTGTACTGCTTGACAAAAGCATCCACTAGATCTTTCTATCTCTGGATTTTTGTGTTGTTCAATCTCATGTACCAGCTCAAAGTTGCCCCACTTAAACTATCCTGAAAAAAGTGCATTAGTAATTTTTCTTCATGTACTACCTCTGCCATTTTATTGCAGCAGGACTTGAGCTGAGTCACGGGGCATTGTGTTCCATTATATTTAATTAACTTCGAAACATGAAACTTTTTTGGGAAAACCATATTTAGGACCAAACACATCTCTGCTGCCCTAACTGGGTTATATAAGTCTACCCTTTCAACAATTTTGATTATGGCTTTCAGTGCCGCCATCTTATCTTGATCAATGCTATCAGATGACCTGGCCTTGTGGGACTTATTGGAAAATGTATTCATGACTGCTGAGGTTGGTGCAAGTGTCGCTGACTGTATAAATGTTGGATTTTGCTGAGGCTCTTGACCATGTTCACTCATTCTTTCTTCAAGCTGAACTATATTCGGAGCCTGATTAAAGGTGATAGGTCGGTTAAAAGAACCTTCACTGAAGGTATTTCTCAGTGTTTGCTCGATTAAGCTAGTGAGGCGAGCCATGCTTGTGTTTAGACTCCAACTCTTCTTGAAAATGAGCATCACGGTGATCACGCCCTTTATCTTCCATGTTTCTCGCTTGAAGTTGAGTGTTGTAGACTCGTAGGGGACCTATATTTCAACCTATGATGTATGTATGTTATTTATAATAAATGGATGTATGCATATGGATGCAAATGTATGTACATGCGCATTAGGGAGTTCGTACTCTAAAGATAGGATTGGGGCTATTACATGATGGTTGGCTTTCTACCTGGTCTCAAAAGGGTCTCATATCTACCCAGTGATAGTCTTCGCAAAGACAATATGAGGGCGTTGCAAGAAATAGTTAAGACACATATGCCCACCATTACTAAGCAGACATTCATTTATGAGTTAGGTGTTTCACGCATCTGAACCCTGACCAATAGTCATAGGGTAGATCGCTAATCCTCCACCTAACTTATAAGCTTGTGTGTACTTCCCAAAACATAAAACGTGATGCATGAGGCAATTTTATACAATACATGAACAAATATGTACAAAAATTAAAGTGTGTAAGAAAATGCATATTAATAGTAAATACGCAAACCAAACAAAAAAAATACAATGATCAAACAAAAACAAAGCTTAGTCCACAAGGTCCCCAGTGGAGTCATTCTGTCGCACATGTGCAGCGTCGCGGCGATTTCGTCCACTCTCATAAAGTGTAAGTATCTATCTAAAAAATATGGGGAGACAAGAAATTCTAGTCTTTTATCAGTGGAAATTGAAATGGGAGTCGCCACCTAGTATTTTGGTCACTAGAAACCCTAAGTGGTCTCAAAGATCGGGTACCAGGACTGGTTGCGTAAAGAGAAGGTATTTGCACCCCAAATACGCCCTACCTAAGGTAAGCTGCATTGTTTTATTGTCTGATATATGCTAAGGTTTCATTATATTTCTAATTGTTGGTCTGTCTACAGTTTAAGGAAAAGTCCTCTTCGGTAAAAAAGTTCTTATCTTATCGTATAAATTTGTAATCTCAGATACTAAAAGAAAACAAAATATTTTTTGAATTTTTTTGAAATAGTCAAATTCTTGTGACTTTAATAAATTGGTTATTAAAGCCAAAATGCATGCTAACACATATTTTTTGAATTTTCATTGTATGAAAATACAATATTTTTTTGAGATACTTGGTTGTATGCAAGAAAAAAAAACGAGACATCCTTTTTTTTGTAGTTTTTGTAATGTTTCGGTGAAAACCGGGTATTTTAATACTAGATTCGAATCTTTATGATATAAAATACAAACCGATATTAGTAAAAATAGATAGAAAAACACGCGAGAAAATCACAATTTTCTGAAAATATTTTTTTGAATTTTTTTTGGATTGGGCCGGGCCGGACTTGTTTGGCCCGGTGAATAATGGAGCACTCTTCACTATTCACATGCAACGTGAACAGTGGAGAGTGAATTAATTCACTCTCCACTATTCATGCATAACAGTGGAGGAGCTGGGGATGACGAAGGAGAGAAGAAGCTGACCTGGCAGCGGTGGCGGTGCTGGTGTTGACGGCGGTAGGCTGTAGCAGTGTTGAGGAAGAATGGTGAAGCGGACAGGGGATTCCAGATGACGACTCATCTTTTTTTTTCTTTCTGTTTTTCTTGTGTTTCTTCTTCTCCCCGTTTATGTCTCCTGCTTCTCTGTTTCTTCTTCTTTTTTGTTGTCGTTGATGGTGGCTCAAGTGGGGGCAAAGAAGAGGACTGGTGGTGGTTCGCGGAGGGCGCTGCGGGAGAGAGGATCACCCTACCCTATTTCTTCTTCTTCTCTGTTCTCTTCTTTCTCTCTATCCACCCCTAGTTTCTCTTCTCTGCCTTGCTATTTATAGGCAAAGGGAGAGAGGATCACCCTACCCTGCCTCATCATGATGCAGGGCAGGGTGGCGTGGGGCGGCTTCTGTGCAGCGGCCCCAGCCGCTGCAGGGCATGGTGCCCATTCTTCTCTTCGTCACAATGACAGGCTAAGGAGGCATGGGTTGCATTAATGGTGGTAGGGTATGCAAGGGTATGGGTTGTGTTGGGTGAGTGGTCAAGTCTAGGGAGAGAGAGAGAGCAGGAAAAACAATTTAAAATCTTCTTCTTCCTTTCCTCTGCATGCACAAGGAAGAAGGAGAACAGTGCCGTTCAAAACGGCACTATTTCGGTGTTTTTTTTTAAGAAAAGAAAATGTAATTGGGAAGAACTCAAAAATGAGTTATGACATGGATGTAAATAAAAAATGAAAAAAAAAATTATGATTAATCTCCCCGTTTTTCTAATCGAGCTTCATTTTATTTATTTTTTTCTATAATAACCTGTTTTGAAATTAATTAACTTCCAGTGTCATGCCCATTACACCATTGCATTAACAAACCAACAAAGTCCTAGAAATGATTTGGTTTGAAAGAAAATCCTGTAAATGTGACTTTATGCTCAACATTTTATTACCATTTTCAATGTGCATGAATGGGAATGGTTCTATCCATTAGGACACAGGATCTGCTTGAGGTTTTTTGTTGTCATGTTTGTTTACTTTCATTGATACTTGTACTTTTTCTACAATATTAGGCTCCTGGTTTGGACTTTGGACAAAATTAATTTTTCAAGATCATAGTTATCTAATTGACCAAATATTGAATAACAAGTACCGAATTGCATTATTGTTGGTTAATTTCTCGTGTCAATAAACTATCAATTTATGACCACTTCTCTGTTACCATAATTTAATTAGTACTTAATTATTTATTTTTCTTATAGAAATTTAGACTGCCGGGTTGACAATATTTCAACAAATTAGAATCTTTAAATGTGAAATTGCTAACTGGGATATCTCGCGAACTAAAGAGGTAAATAAATGTATCCAGAAAATCTTATTGAGTTCATTGAGGAATTGTACATATTATTGTTTAAAAAGAAAAAAAAATAAGGACACAGCTTGATTAGCCATAGAATCAGGAGATTGGAATTAATATTCTCGAATGGAGATGTTGAATTGAACTAGCTAGTGGGATACACAAATATTATCATAGCTGATCCATGGCTAAATTGTAGCTATGTATCTTGCAATTAAATTGCAAGAAGACATGATGACAAAATATGTACAACAAAATAGTTGCCAATGAGAGGCTACTGCCAAAATTAATGAAGAGGGGCTTCTGGGACTTCTGGTCTCCAAAATCCGTACTTTAAACTAGTTGATTTGCTAAGGAGAGGCAACAGCTAAACGGGTTTCGCCCTCTTCTTGAGCAAAACTCACTCGTTTCTGCACATTTGTTTGATGAAAAATGTCAATACATAATTTTGTCCAAATTTCACAGAAATTTAAATATCTGAAGGGTTTTTTTTGGCCCCCCAAGGCAAGTACTGGGGCGTAAAAATCAAACTAGAAAAGGAGACTAATTACTAATGTCAACCCAACGGACAGAAGACCTAGACAAGGATGAACAAGCCAACTTTATTATGGTGATTGTAACAGCCCAGAAATTAGGAGGTTAATTATAAGGTATGTGACCTACAAGAGTAGGATTCTTATACATCTATAACACTTGTTGTTGAACTTTTTAGAGCAAAAAGTGAGCAATAAATTATAAGAATTGTTCACGAACGATGAAGACAAATATTCTCATTTCAGAAGTATATGAAACGTATATTATTCTTTTTTCTACTATCATTATCTAGCATTTAGTTAGAGTATGGAGACAAAAAAAAAATAAAAAAAATAGAATAAATAAAACTTGTATCCACAAACTTTTTTTAAAAAGATAAAAATTCATTCTATTTTCCATCTCAATCTTTATCGTTTCTATTTTATTTATTTATTTATCTCTTCTTGTCTAAAAGCTAACTAGTCTCAACGTTGATGTTTATTTTTTATTTACTTTCTTCTTCCACGATTTGCTGTATGACTCGCTCCTCTTACAACAATTTAGAAGCCTTCAAGAAATCAGCTTTATTTTAGATGAATCGTAAAGTCAGGACTCTGTTGCAAATCTGCCTAGCATGTACAAAACTCAGGATTACATTAAGAAATGCACATGAAAATCAATTAAGTTAAAAGATAACACACCTCATTAGTTGCCTAGAAACTCTCCGTGATGTTACCAAGCTCCGGCTTCCAATGCACGTGCCGGTGCCCATCTGTACCATTAATACCACCGGAATTTCCCATGTATAGATCAATAAGCTTTTCAGCCACCTCTACTTCATCTTGGCTCTCCTCCACCAATTTTTGCACTTGGGCCTTAGGCAGCCTAACTTTCACCTGAACCGGCTCCCGCCCATCTGATGTTTGACTCGACGATGGTCTAACCATCGACAGGTCAGAAAATGACCTCCGAGTTAACATCAAGTTCTCAAGCCGTTCTTTGGCGCTCATATGTATAGCTGACCGAACCCTCCTAGTACTCCTAGGATCTTTTTCCTCAGGAATTTGAGGCAACTCTATTAGGAAATATATTTTCTTGGCCTTTAATTCTTGTTGAGGCTCTAATGGCTTAGCACGAATCCCAAAATGCTTAACAGCTTCCGAATCCAATAATACATACCCTGGATAATCCTTAACGACCTCGCCGGCCCTTGCCGGAGTCTTTAACTTAAAAGTTTCACCATTGACCAACATCACCTTTGCTTTATTCCCTCCTCCTAGATTGTTTCCCATCTCTGCTTGTGAAATGTGTTGCTATCATAAAATTTTACGTCCGTGACAATATTTATAGGCCTTGTAGGAAAGACGTTAAACTATTTAATAGGAAGAAGTAGCACGTATTAATATGTGGTATGGTGTGAATTTGTTGAAACTCTCTCTATATATATATATAAAAGTCAAAATTAGAATGTGAATGAAAACTCAAAAATTCATGATCACGACCGGTTATGTTTATTGATGACGTGGAAAATAATTATTTTATTATGAATATGTGTGTTTTATATTATGGCGCATGGTGTTTTTTAAGAGGATTTTTTTAAAAAATTATATTAAAATAATAATTATTTTTATTTGTTTTTTTATTTTTGACATTAACTTATCAAAATTATCAAAAAAAGGCTTAAAAAAACAATAATTTGATGTTTTTTTAAGTTAAAAATACAAATAAAAAGCATCTAAAAGCAGAATTTATCACAGCCAAACACTAAAATGTTATTATCAACTTCCTTTTGTGTGAATTTTCAAGATATTCTAAGATAAACTTCCCTCTATCCAAGCATTTGTTTGACCATATTGTATTTATAAGCTAAACAATTTTTTTTTAATTGATTACAAGAGAAACATGTAAAGATACATAATAAGTTCTTATTTTTCTTTTCTGAGATGGTATATTATAATCATAGTATGATTAAAATTAATAATCTTTTCTTCAAATAAATCTTAAAAAGAATATTCACATTTAATGTATTCATTGAAAGAAAAACGTTCAATTGCTAACTAATAGAGAATCCAAAGGTGTTAATTATAATCAACTTTTGATGTTCCCATTATGCAAAGGTAATGGGAAAGGGCTTCCGGCGATTCCTTTGTTACCTTGTCATGCACAAAGCGAGACATCGTGGGGATAAGCTTGAGTGTGTATGCTTGGTTCCGTTCAAAAAAGCTAGATAAGTGCAAGAAAAATAGAGTGCTTTACGTCACATTAGATGTCTGTAATGTTGTCCTGCCTCCATTCTTATCAATTTCACGTCAACAAAAGTACACTAAACAGCAGCAAGATCGATCTCAGGGAGCCAGCAAAATCGAAACAATCCCGCTTGAATACTTCTTTTCTTTCTTTATTATTATTATTTGTTTAAATATAAGAATTTTATTTAAAAAATTGAGGATATGTTAGCAATATCAATTTTATTAAATAAAAAGGGGAAATATAAGAACACATACCTTCAATCATGTCAATTACATTCGAAGAAAACACAAATATCAAATTGTGAAAAGACATCAATAAATCTTTTGTCTAATATGTCCAAGAGAGAACCTTTTATTTTTATGAAAAATCCCTCATATCCTACACTAACAGAATTTGGTATTTTATCGATGGAATATTCCGTCGGTATTTAGATATTAATTTTGTTAGCATGATTTTTATCAACAGGATCACGGCCAGACAGTTACTATTTGTTAAAAAAATTATCACCGGTGATTTCTATTATGTTGGTCATTTCATCGGTAATACAGTCACTGATGGATTTACAGATAAATTAAAACATGTCATACAAAAAAAAATTATCGGCATCATTCTATTGGTATTTCCATCGTTAAAGATGGAATATCACCGATGAAAAAGATCATTTGTAATTTTATAAGTGATTTATTTTTATATTACACATAAAATTAATCTGTTGGTGATTAAATAGTGTTAGTGATATTTCCAGTAATTCTTTTCCAACTCTTTGAAATATACCGACAAACTTATTTCATCAGTAAACCCATTAGTAAATTGTTTAAATATTTTTTAAAGAAAATATAATAAACAGAGTAGAAAAAATTAAAATAAATTAAAAAATCAAACATTTATTATAGATTTAAAAATTTATCAGTTTAAATACAATTCATCTAAAATAGAGGGGTTGAAGGAGGAGGAGGTGGTGGGTCTTTGTCAGGACTGAGGGGCGATAAGATGGAGCACATGTACCACCAATGTATGGTCTAAGGTCCATATACAATCGTCGGAGTTCGGTCATCTCAGCACTAAATCGTTGTCTCAGCAACAAGATGGGTCGTCCAAGCTTCAACTTGTTGGTTTGAAATCACCTAGAACTCTGAATATTGAGTGCTTAGAACCGATTGTGAGCATTCAATAGTTGAAACACTTTGGGTCGTCCGCAGCTCCTCAATTGTAATGTTTAAAAAATCATAAACTCAATTTATATCGAATCCACTAGATGATCCTTCCTCCAACCACAAATCTAGATCGAGTTCCAGATGGGTTAAAAGATCATCGATCCTCGTATCTATACTGCAATTGGGTGTTATATATTTCCTGGAAAAAAAGTCAACTAATTCAAAATAAAAATAACTTAAGAAAAGAAATTGTTGAAATCCAACATACCTCTTTCTGACGGTCACCATTTTGCAGTGAGTTTTTACAAAAAAAACTTCAATGTTCTTGATTCGTGTCCAAGAATCGTAGCCTGCAAAAGAAAATTGTTGTTAGTAAAACATTTTCATATAAACAACAATTTTAAAAAAATTGATGTAATAAAAAAGAATCTTACCATTCGTTTCACATGAGAGAATGGATCCACATGCTGAATATATTCTGCCCATATATGCTCAGACATCACGTGCTGAATATATTCTGCTCATATAGCCTCTAAGGCATACGGAGGTCTGAAATCCCTCCAAACCGCCACGTCTCTACAACTTGCAATATCTATTTCTTTAACAAAAATTTTGGCTTTTTCTACGTTTCATACCAAAAATCAAACAATCTATATGATAGATATGAATTATTGGTTAATAAATGAAAGATGAAATTTTAACATGTAAATAAAAAATAATCTATCCTATCTAACCATTCGGCTGAAACTCGATACATTCAATAACGATCATTTATTACTTATATCAAACTATATTGAATATTGATGGCAACATGTATTAATTAATTATGTGAACTAAATAAATTAGCTAACATTGATTTAACTCAAACTTATTCAATTTATTTTAACAGTACTTTTAAATCATTAGCAATCTCTTATGAAATTCAAGTTCCTCCACATTTAGTGAAATTTTCAACTTAAAAATAAAATTGACAAACTATAAATTGCATCTATTAAATAAGCCATTATTTATTTCATTATAAAACACCTAAGTCACAAAATCAATTTCATCAAATTAGAAACAAATATATTTTTTCAAAATCTCAAACAAACTCAAATATGTACAAATCATACATTCATACAACAAATTTTCATAGAAAACAAATCTATAAAACAAGTAAACACACAAACAAACTACATATATTATATCAAAAAGAAAAAAAAACATTTTTAAAATGAGTTAAAAAATGTGTAATTTTGCCTACTTAGTTTCCAGCTAAATGACTAGGCTAGCTAGTAAGAGAAACTTTTTAATTTCTTTCTTTTTCAAGATCACACAAATTGAGTGAGTAACTGCAAATTGAGTGAGTAACTGGTGATCTTTTGCTGTTTTTCACAGGAAAAAAATGGAAGAAGAAAAAGAAATAGGTGAGGGGGAGAAAGGGGGTCAATTGCCAAGTTATAACTTAAAAAATACTGATAGATTCACTGACAGATATTAGTGACGGGGTTTATTGTGTCGGTAATACCATCTAGAAGAATGACCTGTAATTTTTTTCTTCTACTTTCTTTTATCAGTGTAATTCCCTTAATATACACTGATGCAAATTTTTCATCGGTAAAATTCACCGTAATTTACCAAAAAAAAATTCTATCAATATTTTTATTTATATTTATCAATTTTCTAATAATGCTATTTTCTAAATATTTTCCAGCAAAAGAAGAGTTGTTATATAATTAATAGGCAATTAACATGTCCCAATAGACCACCTTTCATATACAACTTTTGAGAATATACAGCCTTTCAGGAAAAAAATATTTAATATGAGGAGTTTATTATTTAAATATTAAATGAATTAATGAGCATTACTAGAAACTTAAAGTTCTGATACTTAATGAGCATTACTAGGAATTTATTATTCTGATAGTTACTATATATATATGCGCATTAATTTCCCTTTTCTCATGATTAGAAACTTAAAGTTCGTGGAAAAGAAAAGACCGTTCCTTCAAAAAACCAAAAACAATAATAAAAACAAACATGCACGTTTTAAGAGATAGTTATTTATCAGAATCCAAATGCATCTGAATACTTTTCTCACAACAATAGGGGATATTTTTAAATTAGTCCATTTATCAGTCAAAATTAAGGTTCAAATTTAAATGATTTTAAGGAAATTAACGAAGAAATAAGAAATTAACTATCAGAATATTCAATGTTTGCTTCATGTTTGAAAACGTTGAAATCTCAGGGAAACCTGCTGGGCTAGCCATCTAACTGTTCTTATAAGGCGTCTGTTCAGCATGAGAATGAGAAGGCGAAGATTAATTGTGTTTAGTTTTTTTTTTTTTTTGGCCATGTTTAGCTTTCTTTAGGGTCAATGGGCTGGCTTTACAAGAAATTTTGTGCTATTTAAATTGTAACTACTAGATATATATTTACAGTATACAAGAGAATTTAATTAATACATGGAAAGGAGAGAAACAAGATGAATAATTAAATAATAATAATTTTGAAGTTGGTAAAAAAATTCTTATTATTTTTTGGCGAATTTGGATAGTATTTTTTTTTATGTATATATCTCTTTAATACTATAAATATCTAGTAATTATAGCTTAAATATCATAAGACTTTACTGACTTGACCGACCATGTACAGATTTCATTAATCTGACGTAAAATTAAAGATTGTTGGAGAAAGTTGAAATATTCAATAAGCAATACGTTGCGTATAATATAAGGTAAGACAACATAACATATGCTTGAACGTTGGAGATTTTTGGCTGCTTTCATTTCGTGCAATTAATATATTAAAAAATCAGATTAATTTGGTCAAAATGGAGAATAGTCTTTGATAAAAGTAAAACCTTCTCGATCTCTATAATGCAACATCCTCATCAGCCTGCCGTTAAATTTGATGTACGGGAGGTCGCAATTTCACGATCCGGCTGCCATTTTGGCAAATTAATAATAGCATTGCACCGTCAACAAAGTTCATGATTGCTAAAAACAAACTTAATTATTCTTGCCAGATGATCGTCCACTCCATCTGTTTTTCTACTTTTGAATATTTACAGATTCCTCCGAGTGCATCATTCATTTTATGAAATTGGTAATGTGAGCTCAAGCAATAATTTTATATTGAAACGGCTATGCCCATCGGGATAGACTTAATTAGGGACCAAGCTGATTTTTTAAGAAATAAATGAGAGTTACCATGATTAAACCTAGAAAACATTAAAAAAATAGAGTTAAAACCTGAGAAATAATATTTTTTTAATTGATTCAAGTTAACTTATTTAATTTATAATCTAAGCCTTAAATAATTAGATTATTGATCCGGTAAAGTTCAATAATTTTAGTCGAAACTTGAACTTTTGATATTAAAAAAAAAAGTAAAAGAAATATATATAATGAGTCATTTGCTTTGACTTTTATGCGGTCCACCTCGAATTATCATAAAAACGTTGGTTTGAAAAAAATCATAAAAACCATGCTTGAATATTTGCAAATATTATATGCAATTACTAATTAATATATACCTTTTAGTATCTTAACGTTCCTGTGATAGCTAGGATGCGTTATGTCCTTTCTTTCTTTGTTTTTTTCCTTTTTAAATAAGCCTTTCCTCTATTTTCCAAAACTAGCACATCATTAATTTCACTGCTCAAATGTACATATAATTTAAAAATTACGTTCTAGCAGATTTTGCAGTTAAAATCTTTTAATTTGTTAATTAATGATTATAAAAATAAAGACATTCATTAATGATGGTCCATTAGTTTCTTTTTTTAAAAAAAATATTCTAGACATTTAGGCGTGGGCCAATCAGTAGAAATTGCTGGAACTCCCAATTGTTCGGCCAAGCCCAAACAGGAAGGAAAGTCCAGCCATACAAGTTTTTATCCTTCCATGCAAAGTTTCTCTCATAATAATTCAGCTCCGAGCATGCATTAAATATGTATTTGCTATTGTGATTTAAAATATTTATTAAAAGTATTTTTTTGTTTGAAAATATAATAGAATAAGTTTTTTATTTTTGACATTAGCACATCAAAACCATTAAAAAACACTAAAAGATACATCAATTTAATACTTTTTCAAGTGAAATGTACTTTTAAAAAAAATATAAAAAAACAGAACCTATTACACTCCAAAACACCGATGCGCAAGTTGACATGGCTAGAGATGAGAGAAAAAAGGGAAGAAAACGAAAGAAATGAAGAATGAGTCACTAAGAGTCTGTTTAGGATTGTGGTAGAAATTATTTTTTAAAGTGATTTTCGTTTGGAAATACAACAAAATAATATATTTTTTCATTTTTAAAATTTATTTTTGACATTATCAAATCAAAACAATCCAAAAATATAAAAAAATAATTTGAAGCTAAAAAAAATCTTAAAAGCACGATTGGATTACAATGTCAAATAACGCCTCAGGTCACATCTAAGTTTTAATTATGACACCATCAGTATCTTTGAAAGTATTCCAACGAGATGAACATGTTAACATCTTGGATGGCAGCCTTTGGAGGCTATAATGGGTCACACACGCTTTCGCACGTGTGTAGCGTCACAACAATCATCCTTAAAAAAGAGAATAGGAGTCACCATTAGTATTTTGGTAATGGTCTTAGAGTCTAGGTAAGGGAACTGATTGCGTATTAGCACCCTTAATACGTCTTACCTAAGGTAAGCTGTATTTTTTATTTGTCTGATATAAACTAAGAAAATAGTGTATTTTCTAACAGTTGATTTATCTAGGGTTTAAGAAAAGTCTTCCTCAATAAGAAAATCCTTATCTTATGATATAAGTTCAAAATTTTGTATATTAAAATAAACAAAAAAAAATTGTTTTGATATTTTTGAAATGTAGGCCAAAATCCTTTAGAATTTTACGAACTTGTTGTAAAATCTATGCAATATTTAAAAAAAAACATGCAAAAAGATATAAATTTTTTTTGAGAAGGATGCAGAAATAATTTTAGAATTTTTAGCCATATGTAAGAAAAAAAATAATTTTTTAATTGTATTATTTTTTAGGTTTTGTTTGGCAAAAAACCATTATTTCTTGTAATAAAACTACCCAACATAAGTCAAATGAGTGTGCCAAACACACTTTTAAACCCAAAAAACCTTTAACAAAAATGGCAAAGCAAACAAAGTACAAGACCATTTGACCCAATTGTTTTTTTACTCGACCCGATTGGGTTGACCCAAAGTTTTTTGTTCCACCATAAACCAAACCAAAATCTTGGTTTGACTCCAAAACAACACAAAAAAAAACTACCAAAAAAAGATTAAACAAAAAAAAACATAAAAACTCAAATTCTTGAACAAAACGGATCAAACACAAAAAAAAATGAAGAACATTTGAAACCAAACCCAGCAACATGGGTTCCAAATCAAACCAGATTTGGTCACAACAAAGGTACATACATGTTGCAAATCATGCAATGATTAATAATCTAGCATCCAATTATTTTGATTATCACTAAAACATCATGATTTTGTCAAAATAGGTTTCGATTCTACACCAAAACCCTAGGATTAAAAGCCATTGAAATCGTGTTATTGATGCAAATAAACACTAGATTATTGATTAATCATGTATAAGGAAGAGTTTTGGGCAAATAAATGAAACAAAGCAAGTCAAAATCATATAACTAAGGCAATGTTCTTAGAAAGAACATGGAGAACAAATGAAGAACAATCAACGTGAACCCAACAACATGGCTCTCAAACTAGACCAGATATGGTCAAACCAAAGGCACGTGCATGTTGGAAATTATGCAAGGATCAATAATCTAGCATCGATTCACTTCAATTATCAATGAAACATCACGATTTGGTCAAAATAGGTTTCGGTTCACAATCAAAATCGTAGGATTAAAAACCATTTAAACACATTATTGATGTGAATAAACAATAGATTATTGGTTAATCATGCATAAAAAAGGTGTGTATGCAAAGAAATGGATCAAAATTGGTCAAAATTTAGGGGCTAAGGCAATGTTATCCTTATGAACACAAAGAACATTGCCTAAACCCGGAAAAAAAAAAAAAACAGTCATGCCTAGAAATGGAAGCCACTACCAAGCCTAGAAATGGGTTTTTTTTTCCTTCTAAAACATGCTCTTTTTATCCCAACAAGTCACAATATCATACATAAATATGTTTGAATAAAAAAAATTGATAAAAAAACATCAAAATCAAGTAAGAGATATCATATCCAAACAAACATAAACTTAAAACACATTATATGTTCACACAACATGGATTCAAAATTGGTTTTCTAAACCCATTTTGTGCATGAATAGACCTAGCAAACACAAGGTAAAACACCCTTACTTTAACATGCATAACTTAAGTTAAACAAAAACTAAAACAATATTATATATCAAAAACAAACTTAAACAATAACTGTAATGTATCAAAATCATCAAAAACCTATAAAATAAACATCATTAAATAAAAACACAACAACAAAGAGGTGAATACAATATTACTTGTTGAGCATTCAAACCTTTTTTTTCTATACTTATAAACATAAACATAAAACAAAAGTAAATAAAAAACATCAAAAGCAAGCCACAAATGACCTACTTTTGGATCAGAAAAGTATACCTAGAACAACTACTCTCTCTTTGTTTTCTTTTGCAAACTTTTACCTCTTACAAACTTGCAAAACTAAGAAATATTTTGTTTAGTCTCTTGGACCTCTACACTTATGTTTCTTATTGATATTTCTCTTTTCTTTTTCTTATCTTTTGTTTTGTTTTTCTCCTTCCCTCTCCTTTTGGCTATTTTCTTTCTCTAAACTTAGGGATATTTGTAGGGTTTTGCTAGGGTTTTAGGAGGTTTTGAATTCATTTGTGACCTCTTGATCTTGAAAGAAAGGTTGTAAACCTTTGATAAGAACTCATTGAGAAGGTTTTGTGTGTGAACACACAAAAAGAAAGTCAGTTTGTAAAACCCGGATATTGTGGGGACTTTAAAAAATTCAAAACTCACGGGAAAGAACAAATTTCTGGCATCTTGTTCTTTAATGGAGGAAATGTCTTGTTTAAGGAGTTGCCATCTAATATTATGGTTACTAGAAACCCTAACTAGTCAATAGAGATTTTATGATACAAGACTGGTTACACGAAAGGGAAGCTATCACCCCTTAAGAGTCCTACTTGAGGTAGGCTGCATTGTTAGTTTTGTCTAAAATTATTAAGAGTTTGTTCTCTATTTTTTTTTTTGTTTTTCCTATCATGTTCCTGACATTGGCATTAGTGAATAGCACCTACAACTATTTCCAATTATGACATTGGTAAATATTGCACAAACCCAAAAAAAATACGATATTCCTGACTTTAGAGTCAATGAATAATTTCACCAAATTTTGAATCTTTAATGAAGAAGAAGCAATTTTTCTAAGCCTTTTTCTTTTTGTTTAACTTTTGTATTATTTTTTTTAAAGAGAAAAAAAAAAGCTTTGCACAATAGATTTGCATTTAACAGTAATGGTCTACAAAATGAGCACATAGCATTAAAATAACAAAATACAAAGAGGAAAAAAATAAAACAAAGTGCGAGAGACTGGGCCTGACGCCCAGACTCGGCCCACTCTCTTTTTTTACTAGGCTGGATCTAGCTCAGCCGTACTAGGCTGGATCCAACCGGCCCGGTTAGTGGTTTAGACCAGTAACTGATTAATTCTCTTTTTTTTTTCTTTTTTTTTTCTGCAGGTGTGCGTGAACTTATTCACACATGCCTGTTACAATCACCAGTTAATTAAAAATACATAGAGAGGGAAAACAAAACACCTACCTCTACAACTGGAGGCTGAATTTTGAAGATGATGGTTGTCGTGGGCCGTGCATCGTGATGTTGTTTGGCGATGACGAAGCTTTTATTGTGCCTCTTAAGGAGGTGTGTGTGTGTATGTGTGTGTGTGTGTGTTGGGAATGATTTTTGAATTTAATTATAAAATTATGATTAGGGTTCATGAGTCGTCACCTGGTATTATAGTCACTAGGAACCTATGGTCCGTGAATTCTAAGTAAGGGACTAGTTGTGCAAGGAAAAGACGCATCACCCCCAATGCACTCTACCTAAGGTAAGCTGCATTGTTTTTTTTATTGTTTTTCTAGGTTGGGTTTCTATTCGTTAGTCTTTTCTAAGGTTCAAGGCAGATCTTCCTTCGTGAAAGAGTCTCTACCTTATCGAGTGAA
>Ga0325400_1002230_pt1 | contig 16852 bp, 9 predicted proteins | sample PopdelMetagenome_2_FD_205662 | JGI IMG/M metagenome (GOLD analysis project Ga0325400, IMG submission 205662) | Populus deltoides microbial communities from Bellville, Georgia, United States - Xylem-PdKOR-R1 | ecosystem: Host-associated > Plants > Phyllosphere > Stem > Wood/Secondary xylem... | reverse complement strand
GATCGACGCACACGTCCTCGCCATGGAAGCGGGTGGGCACGCGAGCCAGGACATGGTGGCGCCCCTGGGCGAGGTCGTAGGCGATCAGATATAGGTGCCGGCTGTCGCGACCGGCGGCGACGAGGCGCCCGGCACCGACCAGCGTGACGGACGGGCCGCCGCGCGTGCCGATCGACTGCGGCGCGTGCCCGCCCCCAAGCTCGTCCGGCAGACGGATCACCAGATCGGGCTCGGGATGCCGCGCAGGCGGGGCCGGCGCGTTGGCGGTGCCGGCAAGCGCACGATGCGCCGCATGCGCGACCTCTCGCCAGGCGGCGCGCTCGTCCGGCGTCGCCGCGGGCCAGCGCAGGTCGCCCGCGTCGCGGCGCCTGGTCCACGCATCGTACAGCATATGCGCGAGCGCATCCGCTTCCCGGTCGTCCATGGTTCCGCCCCGTCCGCCTTTGCCATCCTGCCATACCTGATACCGCCAGGGAGCGCAGCGCCTCGCGCGGCGTTGCAATGCAGCATGAGCCCACAGTCTTCCGCCCATGACGACATCCGCTTCCTCGGCCGGCTGCTGGGCGAGGTCATCCGCGCGCAGGAGGGCGACGCGACCTTCCGGCGCATCGAATATATCCGCTCGGCCGCGGTGGACCGTGCGCGCGGCGCGGGCGAGGTGGACGCTGGGCTGGGCGCGCTCGGGCCCGACGACGTGCTCGCCTTTGCGCGCGGCTTCATGCTGTTCTCCATGCTCGCCAATCTGGCGGAGGACCGCCGCGGGCTGGCCACCGAACCCGGCACCGACCTTGCCGGCGCGGTGGATCGGCTGGGCGCGGCGGGCGTGGACCGCGCGGCAGTGCGCGACCTGCTCAACCGCGGGCTGGTGGCGCCCGTGCTCACCGCGCATCCGACGGAGGTCCGGCGCAAGAGCGTGCTGGATCACCGCAACCGCATCGCCGAGCTGATGGCGCTGCGCGATGCAGGCCAGGCGGAGACGGCGCAGGGCGACATGGTGGAGGACGCGCTCCGCCGGCAGGTGACCCTGCTGTGGCAGACGCGCCCGCTGCGCCGCACCCGGCCGCAGGTGGCCGACGAGATCGAGGGCGCGCTCGCCTACCTGCGCGACGCCTTCCTGCCCGCGCTGCCGGCGCTCTATGCGCGGTGGGAGCGCGTGCTGGGCGCCCGGCCGCGCTCCTTTCTGCGCGTGGGATCGTGGATCGGCGGGGACCGCGACGGCAATCCCAACGTGGTCGCCGCCACGCTCGCCCATGCGACCGACCGCGCGGGCGAGACGGTGCTGGCGCATTATCTCGACCTGCTGCACGCGCTGGGCGGCGAACTGTCCATCTCGTCCGAGCTTGCGCCCGCGACGCCGGAGGTGGAACGGCTGGCCGAAGGCGCGCACGACCCCTCGCCCGCGCGCGCCGACGAGCCCTATCGCCGCGCGGTGACCGGCCTCTATGCGCGGCTTGCCGCCACCTTCCGCGACCGGACCGGACGTGAGCCCGCCCGGCCGGCCAGCGTTGCCGCCGAGCCCTATCCCGATCCGCACGCCTTCCGCCGCGATCTCGCGACGCTGGCGCATGCGCTGGCGGCGGGCGGTGACGGAGCGCTCGGCAGCGGTGGGCTGCTCGGCCGGCTGATCCGCAGCGTTGACACGTTCGGCTTCCACCTCGCCACGCTGGACCTGCGCCAGAATGCCGACGTGCACGAGCGGGTGGTGGCCGAGCTGCTGCGGGTAGCGGGCGCGGAGTCCGACTATCTCGCGCTGGACGAGGGGGCGCGCGTGGCGCTGCTGCGGCGCGAACTTGCCACCCCGCGCCCGCTCGCCAGCCCGTTTGCGGACTATGGCGAGGAGACGCGCTCCGAACTGGCGATCGTGCGCGCCGCCGCCGCCGCCCGCGAGCGCTGGGGAGCGGACGCGATCACCACCGCCATCATCTCCAAGGCGGCCAGCTTGTCCGACATGCTGGAGGTGCTGGTGCTGCTGAAGGAGGCGGGCCTGTTCCGGCCGGGCGACCCGCACCAGTGCGACCTGCTGGTGGTGCCGCTGTTCGAGACGATCGACGATCTCGTCCGCGGGCCGGACATCATGCGCGCCTGGTTCGCGCTGCCCGAGCTTGCGGCGATGACGGCCGCGCGCGGCGTCGCCGAGGTCATGGTCGGCTATTCGGACAGCAACAAGGACGGCGGCTATCTTACCTCCGTCTGGAGCCTCAACCGCGCGTCGCGCGCGCTGGCGCCCGTGTTCGCGGAGGCGGGCGTCGCCATGCAGCTGTTCCACGGCCGCGGCGGCGCGGTCGGGCGTGGCGGCGGCTCGGCTTTTGACGCGATCCGCGCGCAGCCCGCGGGCACGGTGCAGGGTCGCATCCGCATCACGGAGCAGGGCGAGGTCATCGCTGCAAAATACGGCACGCCCGAGGCCGCGCGCGCCAACCTGGAAACGACGGTCGCCGCCACCGTGCTCGCCAGCCTGGACCGGCCGGCGGAGGGCGGCGTGGCGGACCGCTTCGCAGAGGCCATGGACGGCCTGTCGGCGGACGCCTTCCACGCCTTTCGCGCGCTGGTGTACGACACCGAGGGGTTCCGCGCCTTCTTCCGGCAGTTTACCCCGATCGCGGAGATCGCCACGCTGAAGATCGGTTCGCGTCCCGCCAGCCGCACCGCTTCCGACCGGATCGAGGATCTGCGCGCGATTCCCTGGGTCTTTTCCTGGGCGCAGGCGCGCGTCATGCTGCCCGGCTGGTACGGCGTGGGCGAGGCGTTCGCGGCGGCGGATCCCGGTCTACTGCGCGCGATGGCGGCGCAATGGCCCTTCTTTCAGACGATGCTGGCCAACCTGGAGATGGTGCTGGCCAAGTCCGACATGGGCCTGGCGGCGCATTATCTGCAGCTGGTGGAGGATCGCACCGCCGGCGAGCCCATCTTCGCGCGCATCCGGGACGGTTGGCTGCGCGCCCATGACGGGCTGCTCGCGGCCACCGGCCAGGCACGCCTGCTGGAACGCCAGCCGGCGCTGGCCGAATCGGTTCGCCTGCGCCTGCCTTATCTTGAGCCGCTCAATCTGCTGCAGGTCGAGCTCATTCGTCGCCACCGCAGCGGCGAGACTGATCCGCGTGTGACCGAAGGCATCCAGCTGACGATCAACGCGCTTGCCACGGGGCTGCGAAACAGCGGTTGATCCGCGTCAACCTCGCGGTAACGTTAACGAGGTGGAAACGGTTCCGTCCGATAACGTACCCTGGGCAAACAGCGGCGGCCGGGCGGAGAGGCAGATGGGGAACTGGACGCGTCTGGATATGCCCTCGACACGGCACCCGTCACCATCATGCGCCCCCGGGGGGCAAACCGCGCGCACGTGGCGCCTGCGTCCGGCATCATGGCTTGCGCCAATGGGCGCCGCCCTGCTCGGCGGCGCCCTGTTCGCCTGGGGCACGCCGACTTTGCTGGTTTTGCTGGCACCGATCATGCTGCTCGCCGGGCTGGGCAGGCGGCGCGGCGCGTTGGCCGCCGTGGCCGCCCTGGTGGGGATCGCAACAGCCGTGACGCTGGCCGGCGCCGGACCGGTCGCCGCGGCGGCGCCGCCGGGACTGCCGCGCACCGCCTTGCTGATGTTGGTCCTGGTCTGCGCCGCCCTGTGCGCACTGCCCGTGGCGGCGGCGCTGGAAAGCCGCGACGCCACCGCGCGCGAGGTACGCACGCTGGCCGAGCGCTTTCGCCTGGTGGAGGTGATCGAGGAAGTCTTCTTCCAGATCGATGCGCAGGGTCGCTGGACCTATCTCAATCCCGCCTGGACAATGCTGTCCGGCCGTCCGGCGACCGAATGCCTCGGCCGCCCCTGGCTGGAGATGGTCAGCGCCGCCGAGCGCGAAGCGGTGGCCGAACGCGTGGCCGCGCTGCACGGCGGCCGCCGCACCACGGTGACCCAGGCGGTTCGCATCGACGCGGCCGACGGCCCGCGCTGGGTTGAACTGTTCCTGCAGGCCGCGGACGAGCCGGGCGCTGGATTGGTCGGCACGATCCGCGACATCGGCGACCGCCGCCGCCGCGAGGAGCGCGCCACCGCCGCGCACCATCATGCGGAGGCGCGCGCGCGTGCCGCGGCCCTGCTCGCCTCCACCGACGAGCTGACCGGCCTACCCAACCGCCGTGCCTTTCTGCGCCAGCTCGATCGCGAGATCGCGGCATCGGTCGAGTTCAACTGGCCGCTCGCCATCGCCATGTTCGACGTCGACCACTTCAAGCGGGTCAACGACACGCACGGCCATGCGGTGGGCGACGAGGTGCTGCGGGAGGTGGCGGCGCGCGCCGGCCGCGTGGTGCGCGGCGGCGACATGATCGGGCGCCTGGGCGGCGAGGAATTTGCCGTCCTGATGCCCGGCGCCAGCGCCACGGATGCAGCCTATGTCGCTGAGCGGCTGCGCGCGGCGATGGAAGCGCCGCCCGCATCGGGCTGCACCTTGCCGCAGGTGACCATCAGCGTGGGCCTGGCTGCGCGCGTGCAGCAGCGTTCGGCCGACGAGCTGCTGGGCATCGCCGACGACGCGCTCTACCTCGCCAAGCGCGGAGGCCGGAACCGGGTGCGCGTCGCCGCCTGACACGCCCACCTTCGCACTTGCACAAGCGGGCTTGCGGAAGCGCGCGCGAACGGGCAGTGGCCCTGACCCAAGGGGGTTCACCGGCGACGCGCGTCTCGCGCCGCCCGCGCTGCGGAGTGTCCATGGCCCTGCGTCCGGCCCTTTTCCTGTCCGGCCTGTGCCTGCTCGCCTCCTGTGCCAAGAAGGAGCAGGCGCCGCCCCCGCCGCCCACGGTGGTCGTGGCCCAGCCGCTCAAGCAGCGAGTCACGGACTATCAGGATTATGTCGGGCGCTTCGTGTCGATCGACGCGGTGGACCTGCGCCCGCGCGTGTCGGGCTATCTCCAGCGCCTCGCCTTCACCGACGGCCAGCGGGTGCGCAAGGGCCAGTTGCTGTTCGTGATCGATCCCCGCCCTTATCTGGCGGTGCTGGGCCAGGCGCGCGCGCAAACCGGCCGCGCGCGCGCCACGCTCAACAATGCGGAGGTGGAGCTCCGCCGCGCGCGCGCGCTGTTCCAGGCGCAGGCGGGCAGCGAGCAGGACGTGCAGACGCGGCTCGCCACCCAGTTGCAGGCCAAGGCGGACCTTCAGGCCGCACGCGAGAACGAGCGCGCGGCGGCGCTGAACGTCGAGTTCACGCGCGTCACCGCGCCGCTGTCCGGCCGCATTTCTGACCGCAAGGTGGCGCCCGGCAACCTCGTCACCGCCGACCAGACCGTGCTGACCTCCATCGTCAACGACGATCCCATCCGCTTCGCCTTCGAGGTGTCGGAAACACTCTACCTCCAGCAGCAGCGGTCGCTCGGCCGCGCGCGGGCAGTGGGCGATCCCGTGGAGGTGCGGCTGCAGGACGAGCCCGATTACCGCAACCGCGGGCGCCTAGAATTCATCGACAATGCGTTGGACGTGAATTCGGGCGTGGTCAGGATGCGCGCGCGCATCCCCAACCCGAGCGGGCTCCTCACCCCCGGTCTGTTCGGCCATGCGCGCATGCCGGGCTCGGCCGCGCACGACGCGCTGCTCCTGCCCGACAATGCGGTGTCGCAGGACCAGAATCGGCAAACGGTGCTGGTGGTCGGCCGCGACGCGCTCGTGCGGCTGCGGCCCGTCACCACGGGCGCGCTGGTGAACGGCCTGCGCGTGGTGTTGTCGGGCCTCTCGCCCGACGATCAGGTCGTGATCAACGGCACCACCAAGGCCAAGCCCGGCGCCAAGGTCAACGCCAAGGCCGGCCGCGTCCAGTTCCAGAAGGCCGCGCCCGAACCCGACTTCGTGGCTCCGCCCGCAAACTCGGCCAAGATCAGCTAATCGGGCGATGCGCATCAGCCATTTCTTCATCGAGCGCCCGATCTTCGCGGCCGTGGTCGCGGTCGCCATCGTGCTCTTGGGCGCCATCGCCTATCCGCTGCTGCCGATCGCGCAATATCCGGAGATCGCGCCGCCGACGGTGACCGTCACCGCAAACTATCCGGGCGCCTCGGCCGAGACGCTCGCCACCACGGTGGCCGAGCCGATCGAGGAGCAGGTCAACGGCGTGGAGGACATGCTGTACATGTCCTCGCAGTCGACCGGCGACGGCCGCATGCAGCTCACCATCACCTTCAAGCTCGGCACCGATCTCGACAAGGCGCAGGTGCTGGTCCAAAATCGGGTGGCGGTGGCCGAGCCGCGCCTGCCCGAGCAGGTGCGCGCGACGGGCGTGATCGTGCGCAAGAGCACGCCCGACTTCCTGCTGGCGATCCACTTCACCTCGCCCGACGGCAGCCTCGACCGGCAATATATCTCCAACTACGTGACCTTGAACGTGCGCGACCCGATCCTGCGCGTGGAAGGCGTGGGCGACGTGCTGCTGCGCGGCGACCGCGACTTCGCCATCCGCATCTGGATCGACCCCGCCAAGGCGGCCGAGCGCAACCTCAACGCGGAGGAGATCACCGCCGCGCTGCAGCGCTCCAACACGCAGGTCGCGGCGGGCTCGTTGAACCAGCCGCCCAACCCCGGCGGGGCGGGCGCCTACCAGCTGGACATCCAGACTAAGGGCCGGCTGGAAAGCCCCGAAGAGTTCGCCAACATCGTCATCAAGCGCGACGCGGACGGGCGCATCACGCGCGTGCGCGACGTCGGCCGGGTGGAGCTGGGCGCGCAGCAATATGTGACGGGCGCCTACCTCAACGGCAAGGACGCGGTGCTTCTCGGCATCCTGCAGCTGCCCGGCACCAACGCGGTCAAGGCCGAGCAGGAGATCCGCAAGACGCTGGACCGGCTGCGCGGGCGCTTTCCGCCCGGCCTCCAGGCGCAGATCATCTACAATCCGACCGAATACATCTCCGAGTCGCTGCGCGAGGTGATCAAGACGCTGTTCGAGGCGCTGGTGCTCGTCATCCTGGTGGTGATGATCTTCCTGCAGAGCTGGCGCGCGGCGATCGTACCCGTGCTCGCCATCCCGATCAGCCTCGTGGGCACGCTCGCCGTGATGCTGGCCGCCGGCTTCAGCCTTAACAACCTGTCGATCTTCGGACTGGTGCTCGCGATCGGCATCGTCGTCGACGACGCCATCGTCGTGATCGAGAATATCAGCCGCCTGGTCGAGGAAGGCAAGGACCCGCGCACCGCGGCGCACGAGACGATGGACGAGGTCGGCGGCGCGCTGATCGGCATCGCGCTCGTGCTGTGCGCGGTGTTCGTGCCCGCGGGCCTGATCGCGGGCATCACCGGCCAGTTCTACAAGCAGTTCGCGCTCACCATCGCCACCGCCACCCTTATCTCGCTGCTTGTGTCGCTCACCCTGTCGCCGGCCATGGCGGCGCTGCTGATCAAGCCCAAGCAGGACGACGAGGACGAGGAGCGCCGCGGCTGGCGCAAGCCCGTCTTCTGGGCGCGCGACAAGTTCAACCACGGCTTCGACCGGCTGTCCGACCGCTATGGCCGCGCCACCGGCCGGCTGGTGCAGCTTCTGCTGGTCATGTTCCTCATCTATGGCGCGCTGCTGCTGGTGACCGGCTGGCGGCTGGCGGCGACGCCTACGGGCTTCATCCCCGATCAGGATCAGGGCAACTTCATCATCGCCGGCCGCCTGCCCGAAGGCACCTCGCTCAACCGCACGGAGGAGGTCGGCCAGCGCGTGGTGGCGGAGGTGCTGAAGGTGCCCGGCATCAGGGCCGCCGCCATGAACCTGGGCGTTGACGCCACCAGCAACACCAATGCATCCAACGCCTTCCAGGCATTCGTCATCGAAGACGAATATGGCGAGCGCCTGAAGCACGACCAGACGCTGGAGAAGCTGATGGCTGCGGTCGAGCAGGCGACGGCGGACGAGCTCGACGCCGACATCCGCGTTATCCAGCAGCCGCCCGTGCGCGGCATCGGCACCGCCGGCGGCTTCAAGATGGTGGTCGAGGACCGCGAGAAGCAGGGCTACGCCGCACTCCAGGCGGCGGTGCAGAAGCTGGTCGGCGCGGCGAGCGGCGGCGGCGGTGCCGCCGGAGGCACCGCGCAGGGGGGCGGCAGCAGCGGCCCCAAGACGCAGAGCGGTGGCGGCAGCGCCACGGCATCCGCCGGATCGGGCGGCAGCGCGGCACCCGCCAAGTCTCAGGACGACGATGGCAGCAAGGACAGCAAGGTGCTGTCGCGCGTGTTCACCAGCTTCACCACCGCCACGCCGCGACTGGACGCCGACATCGACCGAGAGAAGGCGCAGATTCTGGGCGTCACCGACGGCCAGGTCTTCTCCGCGCTAGAGACCTACCTCGCGTCGACCTACATCAACGACTTCAACTATCTCGGCCGCACCTACCAGGTGCGCGCGCAGGCCGACTGGCCGTACCGCCGCACGGAAGCCGACCTGGGCGCGCTGAAGACGCGCAGCGCCAACGGCGCGATGGCGCCGCTCGCCTCGTTCGTGACGCTGAAGCACGGCACCGGCCCCTATCGCGCGCCGCGCTACAACCTCTATCCGGCCGCCGAGGTGCAGGGCAGCGCGGCAGAGGGCCAATCGTCCGGTCAGGCGCTGAAGGCGATGGCGGAGCTTGCACAGAAGACGCTGCCGGCCGGTTTCGCCTTCGAATGGACGGAGATCGCCTACCAGCAGCAGCAGGCGGGCAATACGGGCTACATCGCCTTCGGGCTCGCCGTGGTGTTCGCATTCCTGGTGCTGGCGGCGCTGTACGAGAGCGTGACCCTGCCCGCGGCGGTGCTGCTGATCGTGCCGATGTGCCTGTTGGCGGCGTTCCTGGGCGTGAACGTGCGCGGGCTGGACAACAACATCCTGACGCAGGTTGGGCTGATCGTTCTGATCGGGCTCGCCGCCAAGAACGCCATCCTGATCGTGGAGTTCGCCAAGCAGGACGAAGAGAACGGCCAGTCGAGCGAGGAGGCTGCCGTCTCCGCCGCGCGCACGCGCCTGCGCCCCATCCTGATGACCTCGTTCGCCTTCATCCTGGGCGTGATCCCGCTCGCCTTCGCCAAGGGCGCGGGCGCGGAGATGCGTCAGGCGCTCGGCACGGCCGTGTTCTTCGGCATGATCGGGGTGACCATCTTCGGCCTCCTGTTCACGCCCGCCTTCTACGTCGCGATGATGAAGCTCTCCCGCCGTATCCCGCAGCCCGAGCAGGCGCCGCAGACGGAGGCGGAGCGCCGGCGCGAGGAGCAGGACAAGGACCGGCCCGGCGAAGCGGAGCCGAAGCCGGCATGAAGCGGCTTTTTTCGCTGATCGCGCTGGCGGGCCTTGCCGGCTGCACGCTTGGCCCCGACTACCATGCGCGCGCGCCGCAGCCCGCCGCCGCGGGCGCGTTCCAGGCGGGGCTGACGGTGGACCCGGCGGGCCAGCTGCCCGACCGCTGGTGGTCGCTCTACAACGATCCCGCGCTTGATGCGCTGGTGGAGGAGGCGCTCGCCCATAACAGCGACCTGCGCGTGGCGGCCGCCAACCTCGACCGTGCGCGGGGCGTGCTGACCGAACAGCGCGCCACCTTGCTGCCGACCACCACGACCACCGCCAGCGCCAACCGCCTGCGCGGCGGCAACTTCTTCAACGGCGCCAATTCCGGCGCAGGGGGTACTGGTGGCGCTGGCACCGGTACGGGTGGCAATACCGGTGGCGCGGGCGGCAACGCCGGTGGCAGTGGGAACAATGCCGGTGGCACGGGTACGGGCGGAACCGGCGGCGGCGGCAACGGCGTTAACACCGCGAGCAGCCCGATCAACCTGCTGCGCGGCGGCTTCAGCCTAGCCTACGAGGTCGACCTGTTCGGCCGCGTACGCCGCTCCATCGAGGCGGCGCGCGCCGACGTCCTCGCGACGGAGGCGACGCGCGACGCCACGCGCGTCACGGTCGCGGCCGCCACCACCCAGGCCTATCTCGACGCGTGCCTGCTGGGCGTGCGCGTGGACGTGGGCAACCGCTCGCTCGGCATCCTGCAGCAGGCTGTGGCGGGCGTGCGCCGCCAGGTGCAGCTCGGCGTCGGCTCGCCCTATGACGTGTCGCGCCAGGACGTGCTCGTCCAGCAGCAGCAGGCGGCGGTGAACCAGCTGGACGGGCTGCGCGCGCAGACGCTCTACGACCTAGCGCGCCTGCTCGGCCGCCCGGCGACGGAGGTGCCGCAGACGGCGCTTGCCTGCCACACGGTGCCGCGCCTGCTGCGCCCCGTGCCGATCGGCGACGGCGCGCGGCTGATCGCGCGGCGGCCCGACATCCGCTCGGCCGAGCGGACGCTCGCCGCCGACACCGCCCGCATCGGCGTCGCCACCGCCGACCTGTTTCCCACCATCTCGCTCGGTGGACAGATCCAGGCGGCGGGCACCAGCATCGGCAATGCCGTGTCGCGCAGCGGCGTGTCGTACAGCTTCGGCCCCTTCCTGAGCTGGTTCTTTCCCAACATCGTCGCTGCCCGCGGCCGCATCCAGCAGGCCGACGCTCAGGCGCGCGCCAGCCTGGCGCAGTTCGACGGCACGGTGCTGACCGCCCTGTCGGAGGTACAGCGCGCGCTGGCCGCCTATGACGCGGAGATTCGCCGCAACGCGTCGCTGACGCAGGCGGTGGCCGACAGCCGTCGCGCGTTCGAGCTGGCCGGCGTGCGCGCACGGCTGGGCTCCATCAGCCAGCTGGAGCTGATCGACGTGGAGAACGACCTCGTCACCACCGAAGCGGCGCTGGCCGAGTCGGACGCGACGCTCGGCGGCAACCAGGTGACCTTGTTCCGCACGCTGGGCGGGGGCTGGCAGGAAGCGCCTGCGATCGACCCCATGCCGCGCGCGCTGACGGGTTCGCCCAAGCCCTGACCGCTTCCGCCCGTCCGCCGCCCGCGCTAGGGTGGCGGACGATGGATGCGGGGGAGCGCGCACAGCTGACCGGGCCGCCGGGCACCGGCCTCGACCCGAGCCGCCTGTTCACGGGGGCGATGGGCCGCGCCATCCTGGCGCACGATTGGACGGGCAATCCGCTCGGTCCACCCGACCGCTGGAGCCCCGCGCTGAAAGGCCAGGTCGGCATGGTGCTCGCCGCCTCCTTGCCGATGGTGCTGTTCTGGGGGCCGGCGCATGTCGGCCTGTTCAACGACGCTTATGCCGACATGGTTGGCCCGCGCCAGGCGGGATTGCTCGGCCGTCCCGGGCGGGAGGGCTGGGCGTCGCTGTGGCATCTGATCGAGCCGGTGGTCGAGCGCGTCATGGATGGCGAGACCATCACCGTGCGCGACCGGCGCACGCGCGCGGACGCCGGGCTGGAGGTGCATGGCCGCTTCCTCGACCTGTCCTACTCGCCCGTCTACGACAGCGACGGGCATATCGGCGGCGCGCTGTGCCTGATGAGCGACGCGACCGAGCGCGTGCGCGCGCAGCGCCATGCTGAGGGCGAGCATGCGCGGCTGGCGCGGCTGTTCGAGCGCGCGCCCGGCTTCATGGCGCTGCTGAGCGAGCCCGGTCACGTCTTCGCCTTCGCCAACGCCGCCTTTCGCCAGCTGGTGGGCGAGCGCGAGATCATCGGCCGCACGGTAGCGGACGCCTTGCCCGAAACCGTCGAGCAGGGCCTGCCCGAGTTGCTGGACCGCGTCGTCGCCACCGGCCAGCCCTATTCGGGCCGCGACCTGCCGCTGCAGCTCCGGCGCGCGGCGGACGGTGCGACCGAGCAGGTGATCCTGAACTTCGTCTACCAGCCCGTTCCCGATGACGAAGGCCGGATCACCGCCATCTTCGTCGAGGGCATGGACGTCACCGCCCGCGCACGTGCCGAGGCGCGGCTGGAGGTGAGCGAGGGCGCGCTGCGCCTCGCCACCGAGGCGGGCGGCATCGGCATCTGGGATTTCGACACGATCACGGACGAGCTGTCTTGGGATGACCGCACGCGCGGCATGTTCGGAATCGCGCCCGGAACGCCCTGCAGCATGGCCGATTTCGAAGCGGGCCTGCATCCGGAGGATCGCGCGCGCGTCGTCGCCGCGTTTGCGGCCGCGCTCGATCCCGCGATCCGCTCCACCTACGATGTGGAATATCGCACGGTCGGCCGCGAGGACGGCGTGGTGCGCTGGGTCGCGGCGCGCGGCCGCGGCCTGTTTGACGGGCAGGGCACCTGCGTGCGCGCGCTAGGCACCGCGGTGGACATCACCCAGCACCGCGCAGCCGCGCAGCGCCTGCGCGAAAGCGAGCAGCGCTTTCGCACGGTGGCGGACACCGCCCCCGCCCTGATCTGGATGTGCGACGCCACGGGCGCGCTGGTCTTCGCCAACCGCTGGCACGAGGAGCTGTTCGGCCGCCCGCTCGCCGAGTTGCTCGGCGGCGGCTGGCAGGCGATCTTGCACCCCGAAGACGTCGACGATTTCTGCGCCGCCTTCGACCTCGCCTTTGCCGCGCGCGCGCCTTTCGGCCGTGATCTGCGCGTGATCGATCGCGACGGCAACATCCGCTGGCTGCATAGCGAGGCGCGCCCGCGCGAGGTGGACGGACGCTTCGCGGGCTATGTCGGCTGCGACGTGGACGTGACGGAGGCGCGGCTCGCCGCGGAGGAGCTGGAGCGGCTGGTGGCCGAGCGCACGGGCGAACTCGCCGCGTCCAACCGCCAATTGTCCGCGCAGATCGAGGAGCGCGAGCGCGTGGAGGCGACGCTTGCCCAGATGCAGCGGCTGGAGGCGGTGGGCCAGCTCACCTCCGGTGTCGCGCACGATTTCAACAACCTCCTGACCGTGGTCCTCGGCAACCTAGACCTCGTGGCGCGCGCGGCGCGGAGCGGGCCGTTGGACGAGCGGGCGACGCAGCGCCTCGGCACCATGCGCGCGGCGGCCGAGCGCGGCGCCAAGCTGACCGCGCAGCTGCTCGCCTTTTCCCGCCGGCAGCGGCTCGAGTCGCGCGCGATCGACCTCAACGAGAGCGTGATCGGCATGCGCGAGCTGATCGGCAGCTCCATGGGCGGCGCGGTGCGGCTGGACGTGCGCCCGGGCGAGGGGCTGTGGCCGGCGCTGGTCGACCCCACGCAGATCGAGCTCATCATCCTCAACCTCGCCATCAACGCGCGCGACGCGATGCAGGTCGGCGGCACGCTGACGGTGGAGACCGCCAACGTGTCGCGCGGCGCGCCCGCGCGGCCGGAGGAGCCGGGGCCCGGCGATTATGTCATGATCGCAGTCGCCGATACGGGTTCGGGCATGGTGCCGGAAGTGCGCGCGCGCGCGTTCGAGCCCTTCTTCACCACCAAGCCCGTCGGCAAGGGTTCGGGGCTGGGCCTGGCGCAGGTCTTCGGCTTCGCCAAGCAGTCAGGCGGAGGCGTTGAACTGGAGACGGCGGAAGGCCGGGGCACCACCGTGCGCGTGTTCCTGCCCCGCGCGGCCGCGCAGACACCCGCCGCGCCGACCTTGTCCGACGTGCGCGAGGGGCCGCTTGTGGCGCGCGGACGGCGCGTCCTGCTGGTGGACGACGACCCGCCCGTGCGCGAGATCACCGCCGCCACGCTGGACGCGATCGGCGCGGAGGTGGTGGAAGCAGGCAGCGGCGGCGCCGCGCTGGAACTGCTCCATCAAATGGACCGCCGCTTCGACCTGCTGGTGGCCGACTTCGCCATGCCCGGCATGAACGGGGCGGAGCTGGCCGCCGCCACCACGCGCCTCTACCCCGACCTGCCCGTCTTGTTCGTGACGGGCTATGCCGACCTGTCGGCGCTGGCGGACGTGGGCGAGGAGCGCATCGTGCAGAAGCCGTTCCGCCCCGGCGAGCTGCAGCGCAAGGCGGCCGCGCTGCTGCGCCGCATGGCCGCCGCCTAGCTTCCCGCCACACCTCGGTTGACTCGGACGGTCGCGCGCGCGAGCGGCCCCGCATGCGCTTCTTCTCGGACAATGCCGCACCCGTCCATCCGGCGGTGTTCGCCGCCATGGCGGCCGCCGATGCGGTGGACGCCGCCTATGACGGCGATGCGCTCAGCCGCGCGCTCGACGCGCGCTTCTCCGCCCTGTTCGGGCGCGACGTGGCCGTCCTATGGGTGGCGACGGGCACCGCCGCCAACGCGCTGGCGCTCGCCGCGCTGGTGCCGCCCCACGGTGCCACGATCTGCCACCGCGACGCACACGTCCAGAATGACGAGGGCGGCGCACCCGAATTCTTCACCCACGGGGCCAAGCTGCTGCTGGCGGACGGTCCCGGCGCCAAGCTGACGCCGGATGCGGTCGCGGCGGTCGCGGATGCGATCCCCGCCGATGTTCACCGGGTGCAGCCGCATGCGCTGTCGATCACCAACGCCACCGAATACGGCACCGTCTACACGCCTGCCGAAGTGGCGGCGCTCGCGGCGCTCGCCCGCGCGCGCGGTTGGGGCGTGCACATGGACGGGGCGCGCTTCGCCAATGCGGTGGCGACGCTCGGCTGCGCGCCCGCGGCGCTGGTGGACGGCGTGGACGTGCTGAGCTTCGGCTTCGTCAAGAATGGCGGCCTGTCGGCGGAGGCTCTGGTCTTCTTCCGCGCCGACCTGGCGGACGCCACGCGGCGGCGGCGCAAGCGGAGCGGCCACCTCCTGTCCAAGGGGCGCTACCTGGCGGCGCAGCTCCATGCCATGCTGGATGGCGGCCTGTGGCTAGACAATGCGCGCGCCGCCAACGCGCAGGCGCGCACGCTTGCGGCCGCAGCGGGCGGGCGCCTGCTCCACCCGGTCGAGGCCAACGAGCTGTTCCTGCGCGTCGACCCGGACGAGGCGACGCGGCTGCGCGCGGCCGGTTTCGGCTTCTACGACTGGGCACCCGGCGAGATCAGGCTGGTGACGCACTGGGCGAGCCCGCCCGACGAGGTGGCCGCGCTCGCCGACGCCATCGCCCGTCTGTGAGCTTCGCCCCGCCGCTGCCCGCGGCCACGCAGACGCGCATCCTGTGGCCGTTCGCGATCGTGACGCTGATCTGGGGATCGACTTGGCTGGTGATCCGCGGCCAGTTGGGCGACGTGCCGCCGAGCTGGTCGGTCTGCTACCGCTTCGCGCTCGCCGCCGCGGCCATGTTCGGGCTGGCGATCGTCCGGCGCGTGCCGCTGCGGCTCGGCCTGCGCGACCATCTGCTGCTGGCGGCCATGGGGGTCGCCATCTTCGGCCTCAACTTCAACCTGGTCTATCGGGCGGAGGCGCACGTCACCTCCGGCCTGGTGGCGGTGACGTTCGCGCTGCTGGTGGTCTATAACAGCATCCTCGCGCGCCTCTTCCTGCACCAGCGGCTGTCCCGCCCGTTCCTGCTGGGATCGGGGGTGGCGATGGCGGGCGTGGCGCTGCTGTTCGCGCACGAACTGCGCTTCGCGCCGCAGGGCCCGCGCGAGGTCGCATGGGGCATCGGCCTGACGCTTGCCGCCATGCTGTTCGCCAGCGCCGCCAACGTGATGCAGGGCGGCGCGCGTGCCAAGGCGATGCCGATGCCGGCGCTGCTCGGCTGGGGCATGCTGTACGGCGCGCTCGCCGATGCCGGCTGGGCATGGGCCACCGTCGGCCCGCCGGCGTTCGACACCGCGCCCGCCTATGTCGCCGGGCTGCTCTATCTGGGGCTGGTCGCCTCCGCCTTCGCCTTTCTGCTCTACTTCTCGATGATCCGGCGGATCGGGCCGGCGCGCGCGGGCTATGTGAACGTGCTGACGCCGGTGATCGCCATGGGCCTCTCGACCGTGTTCGAAGGCTATCGCTGGTCACTGGAGGCGGCGGCGGGCGGCCTGCTGGTGCTTGCCGGGCTGGTGGTGGCGATGAGGGCGCGCAGCCCCGCGCGGTAATCGGGGAAGCGCGGCCGCCAGCTGAGCAGCCGCCGCGCGCGCCCGTTCGCCACGCGCCGGTTCTCCGCGTAGAAAGCGCGCGCCATGGGGGACAGGCCGGACGCATCCGGCAGCAGCGGCGGCAAGGGCAGGTCGGCGAGCCGGCACGCCTCCTCGACCACGGCATTCTGCGACGTCGGCAGGTCGTCCGCCAGATTGTATGCGCCCGCCGGCCCGCGCTCGACGGCAGCGATGACGCCTGCGACGATGTCGTCCACGTGCACGCGGCTGAACACCTGGTTGGTGAGGTCGATGCGGTGCGCGCGCCCCTCCGCCAAACGATCCAGCACCGACCGGCCGGGACCGTAGATTCCGGGCAGGCGCAGCACGCGCGCACCAAGCGCCAACCAGGCGCGGTCGGCGGCAAGGCGCGCGGGCCGGCGGCCCGCCAGCGGCGCGCCTTCATCAACCCATGCGCCGCGCGTATCGCCATAGACGCCGGTGGACGAGAGATAGCCGATCCACGGCACCGCCGCGACCTGCGCCTGCCAGTGCTGCAGCACGGGATCGCCGGCTTCGGTGGGCGGCACGGTGGACAGGACATGGCTCGCCCGGCCGAGCGCAGCCGCGACCGCGGACGGATCGGCCGCGCGGCCGACGCGCGCGACCTCGCCGCCCGCCACCTCCCACGCTGCGGCGATCCGCGTGCCGGTATAGCCCGGCCCGAACAGCACCAGGCGCATGCCCTTCCCCTTCGTCAGTTCGAAGGGGCATGTGCGTGGCGGACAGGCTTGTCGAGCCTGGCGGGGATGATTGCCGCCGCAGCCGCCTTCGGCTATGTTCCGCACACGAAATCAGGCGGCAAACTGGGGAGCGGGACATGGCGGGCAAGGCTTGGACGGTGCTGGCGCTGGCGGCAGCCGGAACGGGTGCGGCGACGGCGCAGACGGCGCACACCTCGCCCGACCAGATCGTGTGCGCCATGTCGGGCAGCTGCGGCGACGGTGCCGCCTCGGCCGACCAGCGCATCCCGATCGGACAGGAAAAGTCGTTCAGCCTGGTGCGTCCTGACGCCGGGCGCGCGTCGCCGCCGCCCGCGGCCGGCGC
>Ga0325400_1002229_pt1 | contig 16855 bp, 20 predicted proteins | sample PopdelMetagenome_2_FD_205662 | JGI IMG/M metagenome (GOLD analysis project Ga0325400, IMG submission 205662) | Populus deltoides microbial communities from Bellville, Georgia, United States - Xylem-PdKOR-R1 | ecosystem: Host-associated > Plants > Phyllosphere > Stem > Wood/Secondary xylem... | reverse complement strand
GTCACCGATCCGCTCGGCGGGATCAACCAGTTGTTCCCGTTGTTCGGGATCGCGAACCAGCTGCTCGCTGCGATCGCGCTGACGCTGGTCACGACGTTGCTGGTCAAGCACGGCAAGGTGAGGTACGTGTGGGTCACCGCGGTCCCGCTCGTCTGGGACCTGGTGGCGACCATGACCGCGAGCTACCAGAAGGTGTTCTCGGCCGACCCGACCATCGGGTACTTCGCCCAGCGCGCGCGGTACGCCGACGCCCTCGCCGCGGACGAACTCCTGGCCCCGGCGCAGAACACTGCGCAGATGGAACAGGTCGTCACGAACTCCACCGTGAACGGCGTCCTGCAGTCGGTGTTCGCCCTTCTGGTGATCGTGGTCGCGGTGAACGCGGCCGTCGTGATCGTCCGTGCCCTGCGGGCCGGATCGCTGCCGACGACCGAGGAGCCGGCTGTGGAGTCGAAGCTCACGGAGCCGGCGGGACTGTTCGCCACGGCTCAGGAGAAGCGGTGAGACGGCTGTGGGCCGCGGTGTCGTGGTGGCGACGGCAGATCGACGGGCAGGACCGTTGGGACGCCTACCTGCGCACCTGTCGCGACCACGGCCACCCACCGCTGAGTCGGGCCGCCTACGAGCGGGCGCGGGCCGACGCCCGGGCCGCCGTCCCGGGCGGACGGTGCTGCTGAACCACAGGACGACCTGCCTCGTTCAAGGGGTGGGGGACGAGCTGAGACGGAGCTGAGACGAGATGTTCGACAGACTGCGCCACCACGGCGACGATCGAGCCATGGAACAGAACCAGCGCTACCGGGTGACGGTCATCGGGCACCGCCGCCGTGGTCTCACCGCCGCCTCCGGGATCGAGCACATCGAGACGGTGCGCGCGGCGAGCGCCGAGTTCGCCCGCGACCTGGTGCTGGTGCAGCTGCACGCCGCGTCCGCTCTGGTCTGCGACGCCCCCGTGGGCGTGGACGCTGTCCTCGTCGAACGGTTGCGCTGGGGGCGGAACCCGGTGCGCGAGCTCGACAGCCGACGGGTGGTCGTGGTCCGCTGATGCGGTGATCCAGCTGTCCCGCGAAGAGTTCGAGGACGCCGTCGGTGACGCCTTGGACGCGATCCCGGAGCAGCTGGCCAGGGCCATGGACAACGTCGTCGTGCTGGTCGAGGACGACCCGCCCGAGGGGTTCGAGGACGGCCTGCTCGGGCTGTACGAGGGGACGCCGCTGACCGAGCGCGGGTCCTGGTGGGCCGCCGGGGCGCTGCCCGACCGGATCACGATCTTCCGCAACCCCACGTTGGCGATGTGCGCCGACCGCGACGAGGTGGTCGCCGAGGTGAAGATCACCGTGGTGCACGAGATCGCGCACCACTTCGGGATCGACGACGCCCGGCTGCACGAGCTGGGCTGGGGCTGACTACTTCTTCTTCGCCTTGCCCGCGTTGTGCGCGATGGCGGCACGGACCAGCGCCGCGAGCCCCTCGGCGTTCACGACGTCGCCCTCGGCGAACTCCACGGACCGGCGCTGGTTGCCGCCGAGCTCACCGTTGAAGAGGCCATCGGGGTCGGCGAGCGAGGCGCCCCAGAGGAACCCCAGCTTCACCTTCTCCTTGAAGATGTTCCCGACGATGAACGTGCCGTGCCGGGACCACACGGGTGCGCCCATGTACTTCCACTCCTCGACGATCTCGTCGTCGACGGACAGGATGACCCGGCGGCACTCCGCGAGGGTGTCGCCGCGCCAGCCCGGGCTCTTCGCGATCAGTTCGTCGATGTTCTCGCTCGCGCTCACGAGTCGAAGCTACCGCCGCCCCCGGGGGGTGAGTGCGGCTGCTGGACGGAGAGGTTGATGGACTTCAAGATCTTCGAGACATGGAAAGGAGCTGAAACGCCGGCCAATCCTGTCACGCCGACCGCGGGGGCGACGCCGCCCTTGTTGGTGGGGCGTTCCGGGGGCATGGACGACGTCAGGGAGTCGTTGGAGGACGGACCTGGTGCCCTCGCGGCTGTCCATCTCCACCGGTGCCCGTGGCGTCGGGCGCCTCGTGGACGTGCTCGAACGACGGGGTGTCGGCTGCTGATCACCGTGGATGAGGTTCACCGCGGGGCCGTGGGTGACCTTCATGATCCAGCTCGTCGGCTATCACGTGTGGCGTCAGGCGGATGGCGACGTGATCGAGCTTCCTGCGGTGCAGGAAGGAGTCCCCGCCGCGCGCAGACGTCTGGAGTCCACTGTGCACGCGACGGCGGTGGCGGATCTCTCGGCAACCGACCGCACCTACCTTCTGGCGATGGCTCAGGACGACGGGTCGTCGCGGACGGGGGGGGGTGCGTGCCGTCTCAACGACAGCCCTTCCTCTGCGGGTCAGCACTGTCTCCGGCTCATCGACGCGGGGGTGATCGAGGCGACGTCCCACGGGTCCGTGGACTTCGCGATTCCGTATCTGCGTGAGTACCTGCGTGAGTACGCGGCGAGACATCAAAGGGCAGCTCAGGCGAGGAAACGCGATCGGAATTCCGACAGCCCTCGCTGAGTTGTGAGAACCATGAACATCGACCTGCTGAGCTTCGAGATGGCTCGCGACGCGTTCGACGAGCGGCGTTTCACCGACGCGGTCCGCACGCTGGAACCGCTGGTCGAGCGGCACCCGGACGACCGGTCGCTGCGGGAACTGCTGGCGCGCAGCTATTTCGGCGCGGCCATGCTGGGCAAGGCCGAGGAGCAGGCGCGCGACCTGGTGCGTCGCAGCCCCGCCGACGCCTTCGCGCACCTGCTCCTGTCGCGGTCCCTGGAACGGCAGAGCCGCCACGAGGAGGCCCGTGGCCACCGGGTGATGGCGCACGTCCTCGGTGCGGAGGTCTGAGACCTCAGATCAGATCGATCAGGTCGCCGATCCCGTCGACGATGTTGTAGGGCTGGAACGGGAAACGCCCGACCTGTTCGATCTTGGTGGAACCGGTCAGGACCAGGAAGGTCTTGAGGCCCGCTTCGATCCCCGCCACGACGTCGGTGTCCATCCGGTCACCGATCATCGCGGTGGTCTCGGAGTGGGCCTCGATCCGGTTCATCGCCGAACGGAACATCATCGGGTTGGGTTTGCCGACGAAGTACGGTTCGGCGCCGGTGGCCCGGGTGATGAGTGCCGCCACGGATCCCGTCGCGGGCAGCGAACCCTCCTTGGAAGGGCCGGTCGCGTCGGGGTTCGTGGCGATGAACCGGGCGCCGGCCTCGACGAGTCGGATCGCCTTGGTGATGGCCTCGAACGAGTACGTCCGGGTCTCCCCGAGGACGACGTAGTCGGGGTCGGTGTCGGTCATGATGTAGCCGGCCTCGTGCAGGGCGGTCGTCAGGCCCGACTCACCGATGACGTAGGCCGAACCGCCGGGTTTCTGCCGGGCCAGGAAGTCGGCCGTGGCCAGCGCCGAGGTCCAGATGTTCTCCTCGGGAACCTCGATCCCGCTGCGGGACAGGCGGGCGGCCAGGTCGCGCGGGGTGAAGATCGAGTTGTTCGTCAGCACGAGGAAACGTCGGCTCGAGTCGGCGAGCCGCTGCAGGAACTCGGCCGCGCCGGGCAGGGCGTGTTCCTCGTGGACGAGGACCCCGTCCATGTCGGTCAGCCAGCACTCGATCGCGTTCGACGAGCTCATCTCGTTGCCCTCCACGGGGTTCAGCTCTCCAGACCGGCGAGCACGTCAGCGGTCCCCGACAACCCCAGGCGCGTCGCGCCGGCGTCGAGGAGTTCAAGGGCGAAGGCGGTCGAGCGGATCCCGCCGCTGGCCTTGATGCCGAGGCGGCCGCCGACGGTGGCGTGCATGACCTCGATGGCGTGCACGCTCGCGCCCCCGGTGGGGTGGAAACCCGTGGACGTCTTCACGAAGTCGGCGCCGGCCTGCTCCGAGGCTTCGCACACCGCGACGAGCACGTCGTCGGGCAGGGCGGCGGACTCGACGATGACCTTCAGGACGGTCGGGGAGGGGATCGCGGCGCGGACGGCGGCGATGTCGTCCCGCACGGCGTCGAACCGGCCCGCGAGCGCCGCCCCGACGTCGATGACCATGTCGACCTCGTCGGCCCCGGCGCGCGCGGCCAACGTGGCCTCGGCGGCCTTGACCGCGCTCGTGTGCTTGCCCGAGGGGAAGCCGCAGACGGTGGCCACGACGAGGCCCTCGGCCGTGACGGGCAGCATGGAGGGCGAGATGCAGATCGCCAGGACGCCGAGGTCGCGCCCGGAGGCGATCAGCGCCTCGACGTCCGCGGCCGTGGCCTCGGGTTTGAGCAGGGTGTGGTCGACCAGTCGGGCGACCTCGGAACGGGTGGGTGCGCTCACGTCAGCCGAGTCTGCCAGCCTCCCGGCGCAGCGGGGCCAGGTGGCCGGGACTGACCCAGTAGCCGGGCGTGTCCAGCGCGGCGAACCAGGCCCGCAGACCGTCCTGCGGCAGGGGTCGGGCGACCAGGTAGCCCTGGGCCAGATCGCACCCGTACCTGCGCAGGCGGTTCAGCGCGTCCAGGGTCTCGACCCCCTCGGCGACCATGGCCAGGCCCAGGGAGTGCGACAGGGCGATGGTCGACTCCACGATCGCGGCCGCACGGGGGTCCGCGTCGAGGTTCCCGATGAAGGAGCGGTCGAGCTTGAGTTCGTCGATCGGCAGTTCACGCAGGTACGCCAGCGAGGAGTACCCGGTGCCGTAGTCGTCCATCGAGATCCGGATCCCCAGCTCCCGCAACGCGTGCAGCACGGTGACGGCGGTGGCGCGGTCGACCATGAACACGCTCTCGGTGATCTCCAGCACGAGTGAGGTGCCCGGCAGGTCGTGGATCTGCAGTAGCGCGGCGACCTTCTCGGGCAACCGGTGGTCCAGCAGTTCCGAGGCGGACAGGTTCACCGCGACGCTGGTGATGAGGCCGTCGGACCGCCAGGCCGCGCAGTCCCCCAGCGCGGTCCGCAGCACCTCGCCGGTCAGCGTGGACGACAGTCCCGCGTCCTCGGCCAGCGGCAGGAAGGTGTCGGGGAACAGGAGCCCGCGCTCGGGGTGCTGCCAGCGCACGAGCGCCTCGACGCCTGTCACCCGCCCCGAGGAGACGGCGATCTTCGGCTGGTAGTGCAGGACGAGCTGCCGCTCCTCGATGCCCGTGCGCAGGTCTTCGACCAGGCGCAACCGGTCGCGGCTCGGTTCGTCGAGGGCGTCGGCGTACTCGTGGGCGTCGCAGCGGTCGGCCTTGGCGCGGTACATCGCGACGTCCGCGCGCCGGATGAGCTCGGCGGCGTTCGCTGGGTCGTGGCTGGAATCCAGGCCGGCCGCGACCCCGATGCTGGCGCCGACGTGGACCCGCACCCCGGAGAGGACGAACGGGTCGACGAGCGTGGCGGACAGCCTGGCTGCCAACGTCTGGGCGCCCTCGGTGTCGCTGCCGGGAGCGAGCACCGCGAACTCGTCGCCGCCGAAGCGGGCCAGCAGGTCCCCGGCCCGCAGGGCCGAGGCGAACCGGTGTCCGACCTCGACGAGGAGTTCGTCACCGGCCGCGTGGCCGAGGCTGTCGTTGACCTCCTTGAACCGGTTGAGGTCGATGAGCAGGACCGAGATCTCGGCGTCCGGGGCGGCCAGCGCTGTGGTCAGGGCCTCGGAGAAGCGGCGCCGGTTCGGGAGTCCGGTGAGGTCGTCGGTGCGGGCCTGGGTGTGGAAGATCGCGACGTCGCGGACCTGGCGGAAGGTGACGGCGGTGCGGGCGATCGTGGTCAGGACGCCGGCCAGCGCCAGCAGGCTCACCACGAGCGGAACCTCGGTCAGGGTGGCGACGAAGAGCACGGTGACGGACATCAGAGCGAAGACGGCCGGGGCGACGAGGTCGGCGAGGCCCACGGGGCGCCGGTCGTGGCGTCGCGGACGTTGCCAGGCGGCCCCGGCGACGAGGAGGTAGGCCACCGGCCAGCCGGCGTCCAAGGGCGTGTTCGCTCGCCAGGTGCCTACGGCCACCGCCAGGGCGTACGCGGAGTCCGAGATCGCCTGCACGGCGAAGCCTGCGCCGAGGAGGACCCAGGGAAGCCCAGGCCGCCAACCGAAGAGACCGAAGACCGACGCGACGACCATCAGCAGCACCAGGTCGCTGAGCGGGTACGCCAGGCCCGTGAGAGCGGGGAGCAGTTCGCCCACGGGGAGCGTGAGGAGGCGCCCGATGAGCAGGAACGCAGCCAGGGCTCCGCCGGCGAACGCGGCCAGGAGCGCGTCGAGCCACATGGCCCGGCTGAGTCTGCCGACACGCGCACGCAACAGCAGGACGATGCCGACGTACGCCAACGGGTAGAGCGCGAGCCAGCTCGCGTCCGCGACCGACGGGGAGGGGACGTCGGATCGGAACCGCAGCACGGCGTAGTACGTGAAACTGCCCGTCCCGCCCGCGAACAGGGCGGCGGCCACGAAGGACCAGGCCAGGCGCTCGGCGCGCACCGCGACGACGCGGGCGAGGACGACGACGCCGAAGAACGGCCAGAGGGCGTTCTTCAGCCACAGGTCCAGCCATGGGATGTCCGCATCACCGGTGCGGAACACGGGTAGGAGACTGACCGAGTACACGGTGACGCCCACGGTCAGCAGCACCATGAGGACGCGTACGGGCACCGGGACGACCCAGGAGGTGTCTCCGGACGCACGACGACGTTCGGTACGGCTGACCATGTCTAGAAGATCGGCGCGCCCGAGCGGGGAGTGATCGCCCGAACGGGCTACCTCCCACGATCACGCGGGGTGGGACGCGAGCGAGCGGAACAGACGCGACTCGGCGTTGCGCATGTGCTCGCGCATGGCCTTCTCGGCGGCCGCGGTCCGCCCCTCGGCGATCGCGTCGAGGATCGCCTGGTGCTCGGCGAGGGTGGCCTCGACCTGGCCGTCGTCGGCCCGCACGGCCCGGGCCATCCACACGCGCAACAGCGAACTGACGCTGTTCAGCATCCCGGCGAGCACCGAGTTCTTCGACAGGGCCGCGACCTCGAGGTGGAACAGCGCGTCGGCCTCGACGAAACCGTCGACGTCGCCGTTGGCGCCGGTACGGCGCATGGCGTCGGCGCGGGCGTGCAGGGCCAGTAGTCCGTCCGGATCGCGCTGCGCCGCAGCGATGCCGGCGAGGGAGACCTCCAGGTGCCGGCGGGCCTCGACGAGCTGCAGGGTCTGGGGCCGTTGCAGCAGCAGACCCCATTCGATCGCCTGCGGCAGCAGCATCGAGGGGTTGTCGGTGAGGTAGGTGCCCGACCCGTGCCGGCCTTCGACGACGCCGAGCAGTTCGAGCGCGGCCAGGACCTCCCGCACGGCCGCCCGACCGACGCCGAGTTCGGTGGCGAGCTGCCGTTCGGCGGGCAGGCGCGCGCCGGGACGTAGGTCGTCGGCGGAGAACTGGTGCAGCATCCGGCGCGCGATCCCCGCGATCGAGGTGTCCTCGACGGGGTTCTCGGCGGCGTCGGTGCTCTGGGCCATGTGCGCAACCTAGCACTGCGAATGGTCGACCATCTGGATCGAGTGGTTGACCACTTCGGCTCCGAGGCCTACTGTGCTCAGGCAACTGGTCGGCGAGGCAGCCGCACGAGGCAATCGAGGGAGAAAGCACGTGACCGAGCAAGAGACCGTTTCCCGCCCCCGCGTCGCCGTGACGTTCGGTGACCCGGCCGGGGTCGGGCCGGAACTCATCGCGAAACTGCTCGCGCAGCCGCAGACGTCGCAGGTCGCGGACATCCTGCTGATCTCCGACGAGACCGAGATCGCCGACGCGGGCGCCGACGCGGGAACCGTCATCGACTACGTCACCGAGCCGACCCCGGGCAGACCCCTGCTGCACCGCACCCGCGGCGTGCGCCCCGAGGGCGGTTTCGTCCGTCAGGCCGCCACCGCCGAAGGTGGCCGGTGGGCGCTGGACGCCCTGGCCACCGCCCTGGACCTGGCCAGGAGCGGCGAGGTCGACGCGATCCTGTTCGCCTCCCTCAACAAGTCCTCCCTGCACCTGGCCGGGATGACCCAGAACGACGAACTGCACTGGTTCGAGGAGGTCCTGGGCGCCGACGGTTTCACCTGCGAGGTGAACGTCATCCCCGGTCTGATGACCTCGCGGGTCTCCTCGCACGTCTCCATCGCCGAGGTCGACCCGCTCATCACCACCGAGCGCGTCGAGGGTGCCACCCGGTTGCTGCACCGCATGCTGGCCGGTTCCGGGCTGGAGAACCCGAAGATCGCCGTCTGTGCGCTGAACCCGCACGCGGGGGAGAGCGGGAAGTTCGGCCGGCACGAGATCGACGTCATCGCCCCGACCGTGGAGAAACTCCGCGCCGACGGCCTCGAGGTCTCCGGTCCGTTCCCGTCCGACACCATCTTCCTGCGCGCCCGGACCGAGGAGTTCGACGGTGTCGTGACGATGTACCACGACCAGGGCCAGATCGCGATGAAACTCATCGGGTTCGACCGCGGTGTGACCATCGCCGGTGGGCTGCGGGTGCCGATCTGCACCCCCGCGCACGGGTCGGCGTTCGACATCGTCGGCCAGGGCATCGCCAACCTCGGCGCCACCCAGCACGCGTTCGACCTCGCCGTCTCGATCGGGTCGCAGGTCCGCGCGTCCCGCTGAGAAACCCCCAGAGTCCTTCGAAGGAGAAGCACACGTGTCGACCGCATTCACGGTCATCAGCGGGATCCTGGCCGTCGTCCTGCTGGTCCTGCTCATCGCCAAGGCCAAGCTGCACCCGTTCTTCGCCCTGCTGATCTCGACCCTGCTGCTGGGCATGGTGAACGGCCTCGGGATGACCGGGGCCGTGGACACCTTCACCGACGGTTTCGGTGGCCAGCTCGGAGTCACCGGCGTGGTCATCGCCCTCGGTGCGATCCTCGGCGGCTTGCTCGTCCGGTCCGGCGGCGGTGACAAGATCGCCGACGTCGTCATCGGGAAACGTGGACTGGGCTGGATGCCGTTGTCCGTCGGGATCGTCGCCCTGGTCATCGGGTTGCCGAACCTGTTCGAGGTCACGTTCGTCCTGCTCATCCCGCTGGTGTTCTCGATCGCGAAACGCCTGCACGTCAACCCGCTGACCGTCGGGATCCCGATGGCCGCGGGCCTGATGACCGCGCACGGCCTGCTGCCTCCCGGCCCGGCGCCGGTGCTGGCCGCGACGGCCTACGGCGCGAGCATCGGGATGACCACCCTGTACGGGATCCTCGTCGCGATCCCCGTGCTGCTCGTCGGGGCCGTGGTGTTCCCGCGCCTCATGCGCCGGTACGTCGACATCCCCACCGTCGACGGCGCGATGGGCTCGGGGGGTTCCACGCCGTCCAGCGAAACCCGCGGGGGTGGCGGAACCCTCACCCGGGTCCGCACCGAACCGACCCTGGCCGCGGCGCTGGTCCCGATCGTCATCGCCCCCGTGATGATGATCGTCGGAACCCTGTGGGTCGACGCCCGCGGAGACGCCGGCGCGTTCGGGCAGTTCCTCGACGCGATCGGGAACCCGATCATCTCGTTGACCATCGCGGTGATCGTCGCCATCTTCACCCTGGGTTTCGGCTCGGGCGCCACCGCGACCGAGGTCCAGTCCCTGGTCAAGCAGAGTTTCGTCCCGATCGTGGGCCTGGTGCTGATCATCGGCGCCGGTGGCGGTCTGAAGCAGACGCTCAACGCGATCGGGTTGTCCGGCATCGTCAGCGACGCCGCCTCCGCCTGGTCGATCCCCGCGATCCTGTTCGCCTGGATCGTCGCCGCCATCTTCCGGATCGCGCTGGGTTCGGGGACGGTCGCCGTCTCGGCCACCACCGGGATCGTCGGGGCCCTCGCCGTCGCGAACCCGGACGTGAACCCGGCGCTGCTCGTGCTGGCCACCTGCACGGGCGCGATGATCTTCTCGCACGTCAGCGACGGCGCGTTCTGGTTGTTCAAGGAGTACTACGGACTCACCGTCCCGCAGACCCTGCGCACGTGGAGCCTGCTCGTCACGGTCCAGTCCGTCGTCGGTCTCGCGTTCATCCTGCTGCTCGGGGCCGTCACCGGGGGTCTCTAGCCTGGGGGCATGAGCGCTCACGCCGTCGTCCGCCAGGTCCTTCCCGTCCCGGCGGCGACGGCGTTCGACGTCGTGCACGACTACCCGAACCGGTTGGCCTGGGACACCCTGCTGCGCGCCGCGTTCACCGTGGACGGCGCCGAACCCGCCAAGGACGTCGAGGCCGTCTGCCGGGCCCGCTGGTCGCTGGGCGGGTTGACGTTCCGGACCCGGTACGTGACCTTCCGGCGGCCGAACCTGGCCGCCGTCACCCTGGTCTCACGGTCCCCGTTCTTCGCGGGCTGGGCGGCGTCCATGCGGCACACCGACCTCGACGACGACACGAGCGAGGTCGTTTACACCCTCACGTTCACCGGGCGTCCCGCCTTTGCGCGCAAGCCGGTGGAGTTCGTGGCCCTGCGGGCGTTCCGGTGGGAGACCTCACGGCGGCTCCGCGCGCTCGCGCAGTTCCTTCAGCCGGGCACCTGAGCCGCGGTCTCCAGCCGGTCACGGCCGGTGGGAGGCGCCGATCGAGCAGGTCTGACCGTCCGGCACCACGGCGCGCAAGCCGTCCACGAGCGCGGCCACCGACGCCTCCGAACCGTGCACCTCTGCCGCCTTGAGCAGGTCGTCGCCGGCGTGGTGCCCCAAGAGGTCGTCGTAGGCCTTGAAGTGGTCGAGGTCGATCAGCGCCAGGAACACGTCGCCCCGGCCGCCGCGGCAGACGCGCGCCAGGTGGTGCTCCAGCGTCCGCCGGTTCCCGATCCGTCAGCGGGGCGGTGCGGGCGAGGTCCTCCAACGTGCGGGACCCAGCAGCGACAACGTGGCCGGCACGACCGACGGGAACACCGCGGCGATCGTCAGCACCACGAGCCGCGGCGCGGTCGGACCCGCGGTGCTGACGCCCCGGGTCTGCGGACGCCACGAGTTCGGTGCGTTGACGGCGGCCGCGGCGAACCCCACGTGGTAGCCCAGCCGCAGGACGTTGAGCCACCGGTCCGAGATCACCCCGCCGGTCGTGAGCTGGCGCAGGTTCCAGCCGATGTCCGCGACGATCGTCGAGCTCGTCCCCGCCACCAGCAACCAGAACCCCGTCGGCCTGGCCCCCGCACCCGTCACGAGCCGGGCGACCAGGAAGATCAGCACCAGGTCGCAGACGGGGTACGCCCAGCTCACCAGCCGCGCCAGCAGTGGTTGGCTGCCGCCCGAGGCAATCGGCAGGATCACGAAGACCCCGAAGAGACACGAAGACCCCGAAGAGAGTGGTCGCCGACAACGACAGGATGGCCGCGTCGAGCAGGCTGCCGCGGGCCCGGGAGCGGGTGCGTTGCCGGTTCAGCGCCAGGAACCCCACCGCGACCGGGACGTAGGCCGCGGGCTGGAAGAGGTCGGCGGCCGTCGGCCGCAGCGAGGACGGTCGGCGGGCACGAGGTAGGGATCGACACGACGCAGCCCTCTCTGCAGCCCCCTCTGCAGCCCCCCTGCAGCCGCCGTCCGGAGGACGTCGCCGGCCCGACGGTTAGGCTCGCCCCGTGGTGAGCATCCCTGGCCTGAAGTCTCGTCCGGTGTCCCAAGGACCGACCCGCGTGCAGCGGCTGACCGGATGGGGCCGCACCGCGCCCACCACGGCCACGGTCCTGTCGACCGAAGACCTCGACGTCATCGCCGAGCACGTGCGCACGGCCGGGCCGCGTGGCGTCATCGCCCGAGGTCTCGGCCGCTCCTACGGCGACCCCGCGCAGAACGCCGGCGGTCTGGTCGTGGACATGACGCCGCTGAACCGGATCCACGACATCGACGTGGACGCCGCCGTCGCCGACGTCGACGCCGGCTGCTCCCTCGACAAGCTGCTGCGGGCGGTCGTCCCGCACGGCCTGTGGGTGCCCGTCCTGCCCGGCACCCGCCAGGTCACCGTCGGCGGCGCCATCGGTGCCGACATCCACGGCGGCAACCACCACACCCAGGGCACCTTCACCCGGCACGTCCTGTCGCTGGACCTGCTGACCGCCGACGGCCAGATCCGCACCCTGACCCCGCAGGGCCCCGACCGCGACCTGTTCCTGGCCACCACGGGTGGGATGGGTCTGACCGGGATCGTGCTGCGCGCCAAGATCCGCCTCGACCGGGTCGAGACGTCCTACTTCATCGCCGACGTCGAGCAGGCCACCGACTTCGAGGACATGCTCGAACGGCTGCAGACGAACGACGAGAACTACACGTATTCCAAGACGTGGTTCGACTCGGTCACCAAGGGCGAGCACATGGGACGGGGTTTCCTGCTGCGTGGGTCCTCGGCGAAACTCTCCGACCTGCCGCCGGAACTGCGCAAGGACCCCCTGAAGTTCGACGCCCCGCAGCTCGCGACGTTCCCCGACGTGTTCCCGCCCGGCATGCTCAACACCCTCACGGCCAAGGCGCTGAACGAGGTGTACTACCGCAAATCGAAGACCAAATCCGGTGTGGTGCAGAACATCACGCAGTTCTACCACCTGCTGGACCTGTTCGCGGACTGGAACCGCGCCTACGGTCCGCGGGGTTTCCTGCAGTACCAGTTCGTCGTGCCGTTCGAACGCACCGACCTGCTGAAGTCCAGCATGGAGGCCATCGTCGACTCCGGGCACATCTCGGCGCTGAACGTCCTGAAGCGGTTCGGCGACGGCAACGACGCCCCGCTGTCGTTCCCGACCCGCGGCTGGACGCTGGCCGTCGACCTGCCCGTGAAGAAGGGCCTGGACCAGCTCTGCGACCTGCTCGACGAGATGGTCCTGGACGCCGGCGGCCGGCTCTACCTGGCCAAGGACTCGCGCACCACCGCCGACCGGTTCGCCCGGATGTACCCGGAGCTGCCGGCCTGGCGCAAGGTCCGCGACGAGGTCGACCCCGAGCGCAAGTTCGCCTCCGACCAGGCCCGCCGCCTGCAACTCGTCACCGGCTGACTCAAGGCGGCCCGCCCGACCGCCGATCTTCTCCGGAAGGGCTCGACGGACGGGCCGGGAACGGCGGTGGTGGGACGTGACGGGCGCACGGTCCGCGCAGGTCGCCGCTCTGTGGGCCGACCTGGCCGAGCTCGAGGAGCTCGTCGGGGCGGACCCCGCGACGGCCGTCGACCGCGCTCGGGAGCTCGGACGGCGGGCCGTCGAGCTCGCCGACGTCCCCGCCTCGGCCAACGCGCTCGTGTGGGAGGCCGAGGCCGTCCAACGCTCCGGCGGGACCGCCGAGGCCGCCGCGCTCGTGGCTCGGGCCCTCTTGGAACATCCCCAGCTGACGTCCGAGCTCCGGGTGCGGACCAGCTGGGTCCTCGCCCGCGTCTTCACCGACCTCGGCGACCGCCCCACGGCCCTCGAGCACGCCATGGACGCCGCACAGGGCTGCACCGACGAGGTGCCCGTGCGGGTGCGGACACGGGTCTTCATCAAGGTCGCCGACCTGCTCGACGAGCTCGGCGCCCACGCCGACTCCCGCGCCTGGTACGCCCGGGCGGAGGCGCTCGCCGTCGGTGACGGTCAGCTGCACCTGCTCGTGGTGAACAACCGTGCTTACTGCGAGCTCGAACTCGGTGACGCCGTCGCGGCCCGACGGGAACTCGAGCTGCTGCGGGTCCTGTCCGAGCGGTACGGGCGTCCCCTGAACGCGAACGCCCTGGACACCGTGGCCCGGATCGAGCTGCTGCTCGAAGCGCCCGCCCGCGCCGTCGACGTGGCGCGGGAGGCGATCGCGACGTGCGACCAGATGGACTCCAAGAACGCTGACGACCTGCCCGTGTACCTGCTGACCCTGGCCGTCGCGCAGCGTGTCCTGGGGGAGGCCGAGGCCGCAGCCGGGGCACTGGAACGGGCCCGTGCAGCCTGTCTGGACGAGGGTTTCGCCGACGTCCGTGCCAAGATCCTGGCCGAGCAGGCCGAGGTGCACGCCGCGCTCGGGGACTTCGAGGCCGCGTTCCGCACCCTCAAGGCGTTCCACGCGGCCGACAAGGAACTCCTGTCCGAACAGCGCGAGGCCCAGGCCCGCGCGCGGCAGGCGATGTTCGAGACGGACGTCGCCCGTCAGGAGGCCGCCCGCTACCGCGAGCAGGCGCGGCGCGATCCGTTGACCGGCCTGCACAACCGGCTGTTCGTCGACGAGCGGCTGCCCGAACTCGTCGAACAGTTCCGCGCGGGAGGGCGGGAGGTCAGCGCCGTCCTGCTGGACCTGGACCACTTCAAGTCCGTGAACGACACCTTCTCGCACGAGATCGGCGACCAGGTCCTGCGGGTTCTCGCGACCCTGCTCCAGGATGCGGTGGCCGATCGGCCGGACGGTTTCGCGGCGCGCCTCGGAGGTGAGGAGTTCCTGCTGGTCCTCGCCGGATCGCAGACGCCGGCGCTCGAGGTCGCCGATGATGTGCGACGGGCCGTGCAGTCCCACGACTGGTCGGGACTGACGCCCGGGCGCACGATCACCGTCAGCGCAGGGGTCGCTGTGCTGGCACCGACGGGGGACAAGACCACCCTGCTGTCCCTGGCGGACGAACGGCTGTACGCGGCGAAGGCGGCGGGCCGGAACCGGGTGGTCGGCGAGGACGGGGTGCTGGGATGAGACGACGTCGGCGTGGTGGACGACGTCAGGGGCGGCTGGAGAGAGTCGGCGACCTGCTCGAGCTCGGCGAACTCCTGCACGCGGTCGGGAGCCTGCTGCTGTGGCCGTTGCGGTTGGTCGCGAAGGTGGTCAGCATCTTCAACTGATCGCCGGGTGTCACAGCCCGATCGGTAGGGGTGGTTCGGTCGGGTGGTGTCGGAGCGCTGAGCCAAGCATCCGGCCCAGACCGCGGGGTGAGAACACGACGCACTCGTCGGCCACCGCGAGGATCTCCGCGGCGGACCACCAGCGGAACCCGTGCAGGTTCTCGCGCAGGAGTTCGGCGTCGTCGAACCGACCGCGCGGGCTGAACTCCTGCGGGACCCGCAGGACGAAGTAGTCGTTGCGCACCCCGTCGAAACCTGTGGGGGCCCAGTCGGCCACGACCTCCTGGTGCCAGACGTACGGCAACCTCGAGCCGTCGACCGACAACCCGACCTCCTCGTGGAGTTCCCGCGAGATCGCCTCCCGCACCGACTCGCCCGGCTCGACGCCGCCGCCCGGCGGGGCCCACACGGTGATCCCGTCGACGTGGTGTTCGGCCAGCAGGACGCGCTCGTCGTTCGTCACGACGAGGGCTCGGGCCGCGTGTCGCAGGTTCACGGGATGGTTCACGGGATGGTTCACGGGATGGTTCACGGGATGGTTCACGGGATTCTGACGGCCGAACCCGTCACGACGATCCCGCCGTGCTCGGGGATCTGAACCTCCAGCAGGCCGGGACGTCCGACGTGTCGGCCCTGGTGGATCGTGATCGGGGCAGGGGGCTCGACCAGCCCGAGTTCCCGGAGGTAGCCGCCGAAGGCCGCGGCGGCCGATCCGGTCGCCGGGTCCTCGGTGATGGTCCCTACGGGGAACAGGTTGCGGGCCTCGAACTCGAGGTCCCCGAGTCGGTGGGCGATCGTGATGGTCGCGGGCCAGGCGTGGGCGTCGAGCACCGCGCGGGCCCGGGCCGGGTCGAAGGTGAAGCCGTCGAAACGGGTCTTCTCCCGCACCACCAGGATCGGGTGCGGGTTGCCGGCGTTCGCCACCCGAGGCGGGAAGTCCAGATCCTGCTCGGACAGGCCCACGAGATCCAGGACGTCGCGCAGGGCGGCGTCCTGGATCGCGGTGACGACCGGATCGACGCTCGTGAACGAAGCCCGCCCGGCCTCGGCGACCAACCGCACGATCCCGACGGGGGTGTCGAAGGCCAGTTCTCCGGCGCCGAGGTTCTCGCCGAGCACCACGGCCGTCGCGACGGTCGCGTGCCCGCAGAACGGGACCTCGGCGTGCGGGGAGAAGTACCGCAGCGTGAACCGGCGGTCGCCGTCGGATCCGGTGACGAACGACGTCTCGGCGTACCCCACCTCGGCGGCGACCGCGAGCATCTCCTCCGGCTCGGCCCCGGCGGCGTCCAGGACGATCCCGGCCGGGTTTCCCCCGGCCGGGTCGTCGGTGAAGGCGGCGTAGCGCAGGACGTCCACGCGCCGGACCTTAGCCCTTCAGGGCCCCCGCGGCGATGTTCGCGATGAAGTGCCGCGAGCCGATGAGGAAGATCCCGATGAGCGGGACGACGCTGACCACGGCACCGGCCATGATCATCCCGTAGTCGGTGGTGTAGACCGAGTTCATCTGGGCCAGGGCCGTCTGCAGGGTCTGGCGTCCGGGGTTGATGAGGACCACCAGGGGCCAGATGTAGTCGTTCCACGCCGTGACGAACGTGAAGATCCCCAGGAAGGCCAGACCGCCGCGCAGCATGGGGACCCCGATCGACCACCACGTCCGGAAGAACCCGGCGCCGTCGAGCTTGGCCGACTCGATGATCTCGTCGGGGATCGAGGCCTGCGCGAACTGGCGGAGCAGGAAGATGCCGAAGGCGTTCGCCGCCCCGGGGACGATGAGCGCCTGCAGGTCACCCATCCACCCCAGTTCCGACATCAGGACGAAACTCGGGACGAGCGACATGTTGCCGGGGACGAGGAACGTGACGAGCAGGACCGCGAACAGCACGTTCTGCCCGGGGAACTTGTACTTGGCGAAGGCGAACGCCGCGAGCGAGTCCAGCAGCACGACCAGGACGGCCAGCGAACCGGCCACGATGAACGAGTTGACGAACGCCCCCAGCAGGTCCACGTTCGCGACGACGTTGCGCAGGTTCTCCAGCAGGTGCGTGCTGGGCAGGAGGTTCGGCGGGTACCCGAAGATCTGCCCCGTCGTGCTCGTCGACATGACCAGCAGCCAGTAGAACGGGAACAACGACAGCAGCACG
>Ga0325400_1002228_pt1 | contig 16856 bp, 18 predicted proteins | sample PopdelMetagenome_2_FD_205662 | JGI IMG/M metagenome (GOLD analysis project Ga0325400, IMG submission 205662) | Populus deltoides microbial communities from Bellville, Georgia, United States - Xylem-PdKOR-R1 | ecosystem: Host-associated > Plants > Phyllosphere > Stem > Wood/Secondary xylem... | reverse complement strand
CCATTTTTGGCATTAAAAACTCGCTCCGGTAATCCAGGACGACAATTGAGCGAGTTTTTAATGCCAAAAATGGTATGAATTTCTGATCTTGTAATGCTTCAACGTATTTCCCGACAGTAGACTCTGCAAGTGGAGGAGTGACTCTGATTTGCCATGTTGCCGGTTGGTCATACTCATTTTGATAGGTAACGGGATCTACTATGTTAGTTTTATGGTTATTCCTTTCAAAGAAACCTTCAATTTCGGGGCTGACGACCGCTGGCCAGGCGGCGGGGCCGGCTTCGATAATCGTAGCCTCGAGTGACGGTGTATTTTGAATGGTGATGTGTTCAGCGGACATTAAGTAAGATGCTCCTGTGCGTGGCGTATAAATAAATATGTACAACCCTTTATTCGTTAACCAGTTATACAACAATAAACCATATTCACGTCGCGATATAGACGTAATGGCTAATAAAAAATGACACCATTATGATTTATGTAAGTGTTTATTTATAATTGTCACTATGAAACCGTCATTTAAGTATCAGCTATTTGGTCTTGAACCACGTGACATTGCAGTTTATGAAGCAATGCTAAAGTTGGATAATAATGCGTCAATTAGAACCATAGCGCTCGCTACCAACAGCAACCGAGGTACGACGTTTGAAGTTATTAAGAAGCTGACCGAACTCGGACTAGTGTCGAGTCGTTACCGCGGCACCCGCAAATATTACGCTGCCGAGTCGCCGAACGCCTTGAAGCAATATGCCGCCGACAGACAGCAAGCCTTTGATGATGAGATTACTGAATTTAATGCCTACGCAGACCAACTAGCCAGCTTACGGCCTGCAAATACGAGCCGACAATTTAGCCGAGTTTACGAGGGGCAGGCCGAGATCGCCGCTCTTTTACAAGATGTTTTAACGACCATTGATGCCGCTTCGGACAAAACCTACCGCGTTATTTCGTCAGCCGAAATCAGCAACGTGCTGTACGGTAACTTCCGTAACTTCACGCGGCAACGAATCAAAAAGGGAATCGCCGTGAAGGTGATTGGCGTCGGAAGACTAGGTGCCGAAGCAAAATTGGCTGAGCGAAAACAATTAACGGCCACGGCCGTACCGGCAAGCTACATCATTATCTACGGACATAAGATAGCGCAGATTACACTGACCAATTTGGGAGAAATTCAAGGTTCAGTTATCGAGGATGTCGGGATAGCTCAGTTACAGGGGCTGCTGTTTGACGAGCTGTGGAATAAACTTTAGATGCATAAAATGCACAATAGTTAACAATCAAGGTACATGCCAGTAGTCCGGATTGTCGGGGTGTCCCGGATATGTCCAGTAGCTATTTGAGGGTCCTAGTCAAAGTCGGCAAGATAATCTACTTCTTTGATTAAAAGCGTATCTTTAAGGTTGCCTTAATATGGTATTGGAAATATATGTAATATGACAGAAAGAATAATCTCTTACTCAGTTGCAGTTTCGACAGGCGTTCTAGTAACATTGATAACTTTGGCTTTTCAAACTGGCAATAAACCATTCCAAAATAAAGATGTGTTTATTGTTAGCGGAAATACTATCAGCGTTAATGACAATAGCATCCGGGACAGCCACGGTGCGAATTGCCAGTTCAAAGAATACGGGTTGCCATTCAAAGCAATTTCGTCCGTCTCCGAACCCTGCGCATACCTACTGTCTAACATTGAACAGCCGCATGGTACTAAGCTCGCGTATAACTACATCAATATTTTGTTGATCATTGCTGATGTAATTGTTTGGTCGCTTTTTGTAAGATTATGTATGATTCTTGGTAAGAAGTTGGGATAGTTTGCTGCAAGGCAGCTTTGAACTGTAGAAATTTCCTGATCATTTAAAACTTATGCTGTTTGTTACGTACAAAAGAAATGTAAAACGAATTAAAACCATTCAGAACATTCTTACTAGTGTCGACCATTGGTAGTGGTTATGTTTGTAGATATGATACTTGAACGCTATTATTTGATAATAGGTTAAGAGGGAAATATCTAATGACAGCTGATTTAGGCGAAAGATTTGGTGGCGAAGTAAATATCGAAGAACGCTACGAAGCCGCAAGGGGTATTGGTGATATCGTACTGCGCGCCAGTCAGCTGGTTGACGATTTCTCCAATGTCGAGCGCATACCTAGACTCGCTGATAGTAGACGCGAAAACGACGTTGAGCATAGCTTTATGCTTGCGGTTGCTGCGCCGGCTATAGCTGAACGGTTTTATCCCGATCTTAATATCGACTTGGTCCGAAGGTTCGCAACTATACACGATATGTTGGAGCTTGAAGTCGGCGACGTGGCCACATTTGATCTAAATGCCGCTCAATTAAAAGAAAAAGATCGCCGCGAGCAGGAAGCAAAGCATATTGTTCATGCACGATTAGCCCAAATTTCTGAGACTGCCGCTCAAGACTTGGCACGATACGAAGAGCAGACAACCGGCGAAGCCGTCTTTGTCCGCATGGTAGACAAATTATTGCCGGTAGCGGTTGACGTAACCGGGGATGGTTTACGAGTAATTCGTGAAGACTACGGCGTGTCCGATTTAGCTGGTTTGGAAGTTTCGCATAATGAACTATATGCTCGAATGCAAGCTAAGTTCGGTAAGGACTTTCCGGACTTAGTTGCCGCTCATGCGCTATTAGCCGTTGACTTCGAAAATAAGTACAGGGCAAACCCTGACGAAAAGCTAAAAGTGAAAGAAGTCGCACGGGGCCCTATCGAGACTGAGCTCAAATTCCTGGTGAACGAAATTCCGGACGATATTGATCTTGAGAGTGTTCCGCGTACAGTGCTTAGGCAGGGTTATGTCGTAGTCTGTAGCGATGGCGCAGAAACGCGTATCCGGAGCTTTGACAATGAACGATTCGAGATGACCGTCAAGTCGGGTGGTACCGTCCAGCGGACCGAGCAAACCATAAAGTTACCAAAAGATATGTTTGAGGTCTTATGGGCCCAGACTGTTGGCATGCGGGTTGAAAAAACACGTTATAAAATACCTCATGGCAAACAAACAATCGAGCTTGATATCTACGATGGTCAGTTATCGGGCTTAGTTACGGCTGAGGTTGAGTTTACGGGACGGCAAGAGGAAGCTGAAGTAAAAGCAACGACCTTTGAACCACCAACATGGTTCGGCCGTGATGTGACTAAAGACCGACGATATAAGAATCAAAATTTAGCTCATGGACTACCACGGGAACCATTTAATTTGGGTGCGAAGCAGCTGTAGCCCGTACTCTTTAAATAGACTCATCGAAGATTGTCATAGAGATAAAACACCACTTAGTATTGCTCGCGCCCGGGCTTATCGTAAAACGCCCGCTTGCGCCATTTTTTCTCGCCACGTTCCCAGACAATTTCATCGCCGGTTATCTTTTTGAAGGCAGTTAAGACGCCACCTTTGATTGATGGGCTGCCATTGTTCGCAACAGTGGTGAAGCCACTGCCGAACCGTTTGTTAATTTCGTAGTAAGCGTTGTTTTGAGTGAGTTCGTCTTGTTCTTGGATGACGGATAGCATCCAGGTTGCGACGTCGAGTGAGGTGGTTTTTGCGGTATTTTCGGTATCAGACATATAGATAGCATACACTGATATGACTGATAAAATTAGTAATATGAAGCAAGGAAAAATTGTTCCAAACGGGGTAGTACTTAAAAGTCATGAAAATGCGGCTGTCGTATTCTTGACGAGCCAGGGATTTGATGTCGAGTTATTACCGCCTGTGCAGTTGAAGGGAGCAAGGACGCCGGATATTCGTATGCTCAAGACGGACTGGGAAATCAAATGTCCAATAGGCAAAAGTGTCAACACAATAAAAAGAGCGTTTAAGGTTGCCCTCGGCCAATCCAAAAACATTATCTTTGATTTACGTAATTCTAAGATGCTGGACAAAACAAATATCGCCAAGCTTGAAAAGGAGTTTAATGATATTAAAAGTGCACGCCGTCTCATGATTATAACCAAATCAAAGAGGTTGATTGAATACAGTAAGTAAATTTGGTATTATATTGTTACTGAAATGTCACCACCGTGGTTCTGCGGAGGTGACATTTCTCTTTTATAGTCAGTAATAGGTAATGGCTTGCAATTGTACGGACTGATATAATTACATTAAATGGTAACTGACATTACATATATTCGTTTAAGACACGTACTCGGTACCGAGTCTGTAGTCGCTGAAAAGCTTGAGGGTGTTGACTATGCATTTATCGAGTGTATGGGTGATCGTGAAGGTGTCTATTCGTTGTTCCGTAAGATGACGGCCATGAGCTGCGACTCAGGATATGCCGAACGTAATGCCGCAATCGTTGCAAGAAGTAATGATTGGCATTTTCGAATTGCTTATCATTCGTTAGGTAAGGGCATCATATTCAAACCTATTGATTACCAATATTCTAACGGCAATGTTAATTTCGTTGAAAAGGATTTAAGGGAAGGGATTTCGTCGGCAATGCTAAAATCACTCTCTGACCCTGAACGGCGATATGAATATTTTGATGAAGCCACGAAAAGGTACGTGGACGTTATCAAACGACGTAACATTGAAGTATTACGTCAATTAGCATGGTATAAAGACAATGTACTACACAAAGAAGATTATAAAATTGGCATCGTTCAAGGACATCTCCATAATATTTATAATGAATTGGTAGAGATGTTCCCCGGTAAGCCGGTACATGAAGTTGATTTGGTAAAAGAGCTCGGTGTGGATAGCGATTTTGACCACTTTATGATTCAAAGCAAATTTACGCATCCCAACAAACCGTTAACAACGCGTTCAGTCGACACGTACATTTATCTTATAAATGAGTTTAACAAACTGCGTGACAAAACAAATTCAGAAACCGTCACGCATATTCCTGGGACTGCAGAAGCTATTGACGGCGCTTCTAAGAAGACTAAGCAAATCATTATGAATATGTCTGACGCCGAGCTCAAAAAAGCTGTCGATGGCATAATTTATGATGCTAAACGTGGCATTGATGAGGGTAAAAACACTACGCCTTCATATACGATTTCATACGATAAGTAGGTAGTAATCATAATTTAAAAAACTATGAAGCTTGGGGCTTACTGCTTTTAAATTTGGTTAAGAATAAGGGATTCGACCTTGCCGGCAAAAGAAATAGTAAACTTTTGCCATAGCAACCCCTCCGGGGCAAGGGCGGCCAAATGCCACTGGCATTTGTCGTTCGAATCCCTCTCTGGGTAAAAGAAAAGCACCTATCTGCCGCTGGCAAATAGGTGCTTTTCTTTGGCTGGCCATAGTAAGCGAGATTAGAACAAAAATTCTGCTACATAGTAATGCTTAATTTACATATATAGTAATTAGTATGTCAGAACGTTCCAATCCAAATGATGAAACCTCAATGAAGGTTCGCCAAAATGCGCGGTTTAAATGTAAGGCCTGCAATTCATTTGGATTAAAACAACGTGCTCATATTATTCCGCACAAATATGGCGGTACAGTCGATGTAAACAACTTGGTCTGGATGTGTGAAGGTTGTCAGCGAATGTATGAGCCCGCTGGATTATCAGGCTTCATGTTCGATGCTGCTGTACGCAACATGATTGAACTTAGAGATACTGAGAGTGTAGATAGTTTAGTATCAGGAATATTCAACGATCTTTTGGCTCACCCAGACAAACCAATTGTGATTGAAACTGGTAATGTAAGATTAATAGCAGAAACTATATTTTCAGAGCCAGATCATTGCTGGAATCCATCCTATCTAAGGTTTTATAAACACGACCAACAAATAAGAATTGAGGGACGGCTAAAAAATGAAAACGGATTTGTAATTATTGAATTTAAGAACGAGAATTTAACTTTTCATACGGCAGACGCTTGGGATATAGTACGCAAACCCAGAATGTTACGCTTTGAGAGTAAGAATCGTAATACATTTTTACAAATCAAACAAACGAATGATGGCATTGTAAGAATCTCTGCAAAAGTATATGTAGGTGGTGGAATCTTAGAGCTATCATCAAAAGGTATCCATTTGCCCAACAACTCGAAAATCAGTAACTTAACCATAGAATCTCAACATGTATTAGCGATCAATTCTTGTTCTCCAATGCCACGTCCATACGGTCACATTCATCCAAACGTCATATAACAATTCGAGGTGTAGATTAATTGAAGCATAAGCTTATTGGCTGGCAGTAGTAAGCGAAGTTAGAACATGTTTAATACTATTTAATTCTTCCTATTCTTCTTTTCCTGCTTCTTGATCTTTTCTAGTTGCTTCGCCATTCTGCCGCGAGGTAGGTGCAAAAATTTCAGAACGAAGCTTATGGGATGATGGCGGTTAATTGCTCTATTGTAATAATCGTCATCAACTGGCCGCGAAGTGATTAAAAACTGCTTAGACCTTCGCATACTGCGGAGGTTAATTTCGTCTACTTCAAAATATCCAATATCTTTATAACCTGTAATTCCGCAATTATTCATGAAAACTGCATGATCCTTGCTGATTGGAACTATAATTTCGATGCACTTATTTGCTGGGTGTAAACCGTACGGAGTATTTCCTCCGGCGTAATCCATCATAGACACCGGATTATCGGGTAGGTAAAAGTGCATACTACGCTTTGTAGACTCATCGATTCTTAGAATGCATAGATCCGTGTACTGCATAGGATGTATATCAAGCCGCGACATTATATTCATTGCAAAAAAGCGTTCACGAACTTCGCTCATTTCGTTGACCCAGTCTTCGCTTACCGGTGTATTGTGTGCCATATACAGTTGTCGACCGGTTTCCTCAATTTGATCTACAAATTCATTTAGATGATCACGATATGTGGGCACACGACCCTGTAACATCTCTACAAATAGGCGAACGACTGATTCGTCTTCTTCAGACAAAGCTTCACTACGTTTTATCTTCTTCTCCATAACATCGATATGTGCGTTCTCGATGGTTGCTAGTACTTTTTCAAGTGTATTAGTCGGAAGTTCTGGCGTTTCATAGATATAGCCTTCCTTAGCCATGTTTGCTGGAGTGGGGGTAAAGTGTTTTCCGGTACTATGAAAATCTTCAACTCCTTTAGTGAATCGATATACATTTAATTGACCCTTGCCATCTGTAAAGTATGTAAGCAGTGCTTTGTTAGGTAAATAATGCTGCTGTTTGGTAATAGGGGAGTCTGCCATGGCTATGATTACCAGGTACTTTTACGGCTGGTCATAAGTCTTTTTAGTTCCGCTTTATTCAATGTACTGTAATTTATTGTTTCGGAATCGGAAGTAGCTTTGGTCGGCCCTATTTTGACTGCGTGCATTTGCTTAGGCATGGTTTTGTTTATGGTATATTTTCCGTTATTAAGATCTAAGTCCACCTCGTAACCAACGAGCTTTTCAAAAGAATTTTTCCATTCATTCGTGTATAGGGTTGAATCTTTTTTAGAAAAAGTCTCAGTATAATATGCCCCAAGTTCTTCAAATGTCTCCACGGCGTGATCGTAAATTTTTTTAGAGCATTCTGTTGCACCACAATGTAAGTCGTACACCCGCCCATCTATGCCAATGCTAGATATGAGTTTCATGAATGCAATCGATAGACCTACTTGCTTAACTTCAGCACCGTGGTGGGCGTAGTAGGCTGCTTTCTCATACATTAGCCACAAAGTATAATCCTGGCCCTTTTCGGCTAATGTTAAAGCAGACTTGAACGTATATGACCTACAGGCATCAAGTGAGTATAGACTGTCAAAATCCTTGCCTCTAGTTGATTTGATTAGTATGAGGAAGTATAGGTTCATTAATTTAGTCATCTCGTTTCGCAAAGTTTCGCTATCATCGCCTAAGTTTAGATACTGCGCTATCAAGACTACATATAGCTTACAAATTCGATCACTCAGTTTATTGAATATATCGTTATCACTCATCCAAATTGCACCAAGATCATCAATCATCAAATCGTATAGATCGCCACGCTCTTGCCGAATTAGAATCGCACCGATTGATTCAAGATCCTGTGAATATTCAGTAAAATGGCTATCTACTCGATTCAATAATTCTGTGTATCTAGCCATTACTTTTCTAAAAGTGCTAACGTCATCTACCTCCAATGCATTAGATGCTATTCGAATTAATAGATCATGTCTTGTAGATAAGGGTGACAGTAGACTGCTGTCGTATTCTTGCATTACTGTGCCATGCTGCAGGCAAACATCTTCGGCTAGTTTGGCGATGGGGTTGTTATTTCTGCCAATGCTGTAACCGCTACGCTTAACCTTTTTCTTGTTGTCTTTTCCGGCAATTGTTTTGTTATGTAAAGTAATCCAAGCATTTATTATTTTGATTTTAAGTCGACCAATCTTGACGTTCAGTTTATCCGTGTATTCAAATTTGCTGATCATACGAAATGTAGATAATGATCTGAGTGATACGCCCAAGTAGCATGCGGAAAATATAACTACCAAAAATGGTGAAAGTGATGATACAAGATAAAGGTTATCAGCATAGCTTACATATGGCATGTGTAAGTAAATATAAGGGCATACGAGTCCGATTGTGACACCAAGCACTGCATAGGTCAGCATGGAGGTGTACTGTATTCGTTTTAATTTGTTGTACTTATCAATTTGATACAACAAGAATACAAGTCCGATCGTGGCAATTAGAACTGAGACATTGATGCCAAGAACTGAACGTAAGTATTCAGCCTTACTATCTGCGTCTAATCCTAATAGTGCTTTTTGTGCTGCTTCAAACTGGTTCATTTCATTCTCTGTATAGATGCTTACTCATGTTACAAATTCCGAATACTTATTAAATATTTATATCGATCCGAAGTTCGGGATTTGAGAGTTAGGCTTAGTAGACAACAATGGCCCTATACTTGCTCCTTTCACCGCGGACCCCCTTAGCATATTATTCTACCAGCATTCACGCATACATGACGTACTCATGCAAATCATAAAAGAGACAACAGTCAGATACTGAAGTAGATTGAGCACTCATCACAGTTCCAATCAAACCCTTCGGCTACACATGTATACGTTGCCCTAGCACCGGGTTCGTTGACTGTTTCTAAGTCAAGAATATCCACAGAATTTATTAAGCCGATCATAAGAGGGGTTACGTACGTTTTACTTTGGCACAAAGGGCAAGCTGGTCGCCTAACGTCAGCAGCCGTGCGCTCCTTATATTTTAGGTCTTCTTCATCTAATTCATCTATGTATGATCTATACTTCATTTTATCTCCGGATGACAATGCAGGTGCGATTGTATACTAGTATCAAGGATGAATATATAAATGAGCAAGCACATGGACAGATTCATGGAATATGCGCGTTATAAAGCGGATGTTTTGTTGAATAAGGTTGATTTTAAAAAGGATGTTATTTCTATCAGGAGCAAATGGCGTATACCTTCGGATGGCTTAACTGATGATAGTCAGGTGATTAATTGGCATAATGACATGAAGGTTATGAAGTATATACCAAGCCAAGCTGACATTAATTTGGAGAGAGCAAGGATGGTTAGATCGAAAATCGGTTCGCCATCTGAGTCGGAAGCAAATAAACTTTTTAATGTGGGTACTCCCATTATCAATGCTGAACGTGCATTTGGAAATGATCTGGGCGCGCTGCTTAAAGAATACGGTTTAAGCTACCTTTGGTTTTCATGTCTTAAAACATATGTACTAACAGGCGAAATGAAACGCCCACCAACTGAGTTGTCATATAGACAAGATGTTGACGAGGCATCAGGACACAACCGAATGACAATAGCCATTACACCCCAGACTACTAAAGAGGACTTAATGGCCATGATGCCGAGTATTAATGAATGGCAAAAGAATTTTGCGAGTATAGCCAAACAGCGTTCTGTGCCCGGTAATTATGAGCGTGACAAAAATATGTATAGTGCATATGTAACTACCGGTGACATTAAGGCCGCTAAAGCTTTGCATGATCAACCAGATTTAGTCACTGATGATGAAGCTCATAAGATCGTAAGCCGCATTAAGCAAAAATTCACCTCCAAGATCCAGTACTGAATCTTGCCCTAACATAAGTTAATGAATAGCCGTACTGTGAAAGTATGACTAATGATAAGAATTATGAAACGCATGACATGGCACTTGCTGCCGCGCTTCTTACCTCGGGCCACAGACCTATTAATCTGAATATCTCCAATCCTAGGCGAGTATGCTTTGTTTTTGAGCAAACTGTTGAATTAAATGGCTGCGTTAATTCGTATTGGACAAAGGCCTTGGCTGTTGAGCCTAAGAGCTATTTTGATTCGCTTAGGGATCTTAAATCATGGATGTATTCGGAGCAGGATAATGCAGCTTACTAAGCGTCAGATAGATCGCTATCGAAGCATTTACCAAAAGCAATACAGAGTCGTGTTGCCCGAGAAAGATGCGATACGCCAAGCAAATGCACTTTTAAGTTTGATGAGAATGATGAAGAGAACAAATGAGCAAACAAAACAGACCGACAGTACAAGGCAGTAATGCTCTTAAGGAAAAATGGGGCTCTGGTCTCAGTGACGGATTTGTTCCAGTTCCAATAACGTTACTGAACCGTTTAGGTGACTTAAAAATATCAACCGCTGAGCTATCTGTATTGATTGCATTGCTCTCATTCTGGCATGAAAAGGCCATGCCTTATGCACTGCTTGAAACTATCTGTAAGCGTTGCCCGCAAAGCAGTATTAGTGCAGTGAGGAAGCATTTAGGCAGTCTTGAGACTAAGCATCTAATTAATCGTGTTTATCGTAAGAATCGCTCAACAGTTTACGATTTAAAGCCATTAGTCCTAGCCCTGAATAGTAAACCTGCTAGTTCTTTGACCACTCCAAAGCGAGTGCTGAACCTGGAAGAATCGAGCGGTCGTGACCGCGCTAGATCGAGCGGTAGAATAGATTCTAGAATAAATAACATAAAAAATGAAACACAGGCGATTGGTGACATTGTAAAGCAACGCTACGGCAGTAGATACGGCAATCTTATTGCTATTGTTTTAGTTCAATCTCTAATCATTTCGGTAATTTCATGATTGCTGAAGTAGATAGGCAGATGCACCGTTTAGATGTAACGGATCTAAATAGATGGGGTCTATTTGACGACCAAACACGACTAGAAATAAAGTGGCCAACATACATTGAAAGCAGTTCGATCATTTGCAAAGCGTCGTATAGGTCGGACTGGCAAGGCGGAACGATTGATTTTCGCTTCAATAACGGCCTACCAGATAATGATGTAGATATAGAAATTACTCCATGTCACTTCGGGGGTAATCGTAAGTGGTTTATATGTCCAATGCAAGTTTCAGACAAATGTCACTACCGGGTGCGCATACTTTACTTTGATACTGACTGGTTTGGCTGTATGGAGTGCTGCAGGCTAACTTACAAGAGCAAGCGAGTGAATCTTCGAAATGCCCTATATGCAAGCCTGGCAGCACTTGATAGAGCGGAAGCTGCATCGCAAACCATAAGGTCGCTCCGAATTAAAAGACATAGAGGCAAGCTAACTAAAAAACATCAGGCAGCTAGTAAGAAATATCAGAAAGCATTAGATAGTATAAGGAGAACGGATCTATAATGAGTACTAACAATATGAAATATGTAGCATACCTACGAAAATCAAGTGAGCAAGAAGATAGGCAGTCCATGTCTATACCGGCACAAAAAAGCAGTATCTTAAAGATGTTTCCTAGCATGCAGATAGTTGAATGGATAGAAGAGAGTAAAAGTGCATATACTCCAGGCCGTCCAGGGCTGGAGCGCGCACTTGAGTTGATAGAGTCAGGACAGGCACACGGATTAGTAGGCTGGCACCCTGACCGGTTATCTAGAAATGAAATTGATGCTGGTAAAATCTGCTGGTATGTAAGAAACGGCATCATTAAAGACTTAAAGTTTGGTTCGTACGGCTTTGATAACTCACCAGAAGGAATGATGATGCTTCAGGGTGTTTTATCTCATTCGCAATACTATTCGGCGAAACTCAGCAAGGATGTACGCAGAGGTAATGTACAGCGCAGAAGTATAGGATATACGACCGGACTGGCAATTGAAGGCTACCTGAACGTAATTGATAGAGGTAGAATAACCCGTAATATTATGATTAAAGATCCAGACCGTTTTCAGTTGCGACGGAGAATGTGGGATCTAATGCTTACCGGTAAGTATAGTATTCCTGGCGTACAGCAGATAGCTAATGAGGAATGGGGGTACAAAACTAGAGGTAATAAGCGTTTTCCTTCCGGGCCTGTGTCGCGGAACGGTTTGTATGCAATGTTCAAAAATCCCCGGTATGCAGGAATCATTCCGCATCCATATTGGAATGGAATCGATAAACTAGATGAAACAAATAGCGAAAAAGCCGAATTTCCAGCAATGGTCACGACAGAAGAATTTGATATAGTTCAAGATTTGCTTGGCGTAAGGGGTGTAAGGAAATTAGCGTCCAAAAAGACATTTGCATACCGCGGCCTTATGAAGTGCGGTGAATGTGGCTGCGCTGTTACTGCTGAAGAAACTCGCAAGCGCACGGCTGACGGCGGGCTTAGAACTTACGTCCATTATCATTGCACACGCAAACGACCATGTACGCAAAAAAGGTACATCAATGAGCAAGAGTTGGAGCAACAACTCGAAGACTTACTGCGCCAGTACGAGATACTTCCTGCATTTAAGAATTGGGCATTAGAAACATTGGATGAGCAAAATGATTCCGAGTCTGAGGATATTGCCAGGGTGCTGCAGACTCAAGACAAAGCAATACTAGAAGCCCATAACGAAATGAAGCGATTGATTAAGATGGCTGCCAAGGAGATGATTAGCGAAGATGAGTTTAATGCTGAAAAGAATGAGCTGTCTACATCAATCACGTCACTTGAAAAAGCTCGGCAGCTTCATATTCAAAATGCCGACAACTGGTATGATACTGCAATAAATACGTTCGAACTAGCTGTAAATGCAAGACACAAGTTTCTTACCGGTACATTTGACGATAAGAAAGAGATAATAGCTAACATTGGTCAGGAGCTGGTTTTGATAGATTCAAAGATTAAACTTTCTCCTCACCCATGGATGGTTTCAGTCGGCGAAAATGCATCATATTTGAATGCGGCGTATGAAAAGGTTCGAACTATGCCTCAACAGATACAAAAAGCCTCCGAAGAGGCTGTCCGTTCATCTTGGCTGGGAATGAGGGATTCGAACCCCCGATCTCGGGACCAGAACCCGGTGCCTTACCACTTGGCCAATTCCCATTAATGTGTGCAAACGGGTGTTTGCTACAGGGGTGATTATAGCAAAATAGAAAAGGTATTGCCAGGGTCTGATATAATACTGCTTACGGTAATAAAAACAATGAAAACACTATTACAACTATTAGGTTTTAGGTCAACGTGCTGCAACGCTAAAATTGAAACGTGGCATGCCAACAAGGAATACTGCTCGGCATGCGAGCGCTGGCTTAATCAGCCGGTGTCCCACGTAGCGGATGCTATGCATAAAACAGTAATCAAACACCATACTAAAAGAGCTGCTCACTAGGCAGCTCTTATTTTATAACCGGCCTTGTTTAGTTGACGGGTTCGGTGGCTTGTTCAAGCGGCGGTACAGTGTAGTAGCCGACTTGATAGACGTAAAGCGTCAAACCTTCTGAGAATGTCTCACGGCTGACTTGTTTGAAGTTGTTGCGGTAGTACTGTGCAATGGTTTCTTCGTAACCTTGGTCTTGGCTTAACAATAGATAGATATAGCGGTGGTTTTCGTTCTGACTCGCTACTTCTTGAGGTAAGCGAGATTCGTCGAAGGCTGGTATAGCACCAGCAGCCGCCCGATCCCAAATTGGTAGGGTTTGGATCTGGGCCGGCCCGGTATAATAGTAGCCGACTGGGTACACCGTAAAGGGCGATGACAGCACAACGAGGTCTTGCGGCACGGCGTTCTGGTTAATGTATGCCACAGCGTCTTTATAATTTTCTTTGATTGGGGTGTCTTTGCTGGTTATTTGCTCAATAGAACCAATGCCCATCATCACAACTAGCAGAGAGGCCGCAAATAGAGCAAATTTCTGCCTGTATTGGCTGATGAGCCATATGATAAATATGAAGAGTGGAGCCACGCAAGCTACCATGTAACGGCTCACGAAGAATGGTCGTATCAGTAAGCTGATTGCGAAAGCCAAAAGGATTGGTACGATCGCAATCGTCACTATGTATCCAATGGCAGGATCGATCTTCTTGCTGCGACGAACGGCGATCAAAGCTAGGAGCATGACGATCGGCCATGATGACAAGAAGAGGGTGTTGATTTGGTCGGTTTGAAACCCGAGTATGAACTGTGAGAATACGTTACTAAAGTCGACGCTTGACGGCCTGACTAAAAGCGGCCGGGTGTTACTGGCTGATCCAAGACTGGTAAAGTAATAAATCCAGGGTGATAGGGCGGCTACAACCAAGATTGCCGTCAAGACCAGCTTTTTGAATGAGCCTGGTGCAAATGAATGACGACGGATCAAGAAGTAAATTCCTTGTGCTGCTAGCGTAAACAAGAAGAAGTAATGCGAGTAGGCGCCTAGGATAGCCGTGAGTGCAAACGGAACCCAACCTTTGTTGCGACGGATGATGCGTAAGAAAAAGAGTTGGTTGAGGCTCGCCACAAGCACGAGCATCGTATACATGCGAGCTTCGGTGGCGTACCATAGCATAAACGGCGATAAGCTAAACACGACGGTGGCGAACAAAGCCCATCGGAAACGAAGCACCTCACGGGCGATAGCGTAAATTACTGGAATGGTCAGTAAGAAGAAACCAAGTGACAACAATCGGATAGTTTCGACGTCACCGCCAAATAGTACGATAACAACATGCACGATAAGGTGGTATAGCGGAACGTGGACATCTTTAGCAACCACGTTCAGTACGCCGCCCAAAGTGTGACTGCTTTGCCAAAGGGTCTGCGACTCATCGAGGCGAAGACTTTGTCCCATTAGCACAAATAAGGATATAGCGGCAGCTGCAGCCATGGCACTTAATATGACGGTTATGGCAACGAGACGTTGCTTAGGCGTCAAAGGTCGGGGGCCGTCTATTGGCATATAGGTATTTTTGGCCAAAACTTTTTGTTTACGTTCAACCCGGCTTTTGAATAGACGCATTAGATGGTCCTCTGTTTGTTAGTTAATGGGCGCGTGGACCGTTTTTTAGTCCGGCGCTGGAAGTAGGAATCTGGTAGGGCAGCCCTTATAAACGGCACGAATATGGCTACATTGACGATGACCCAGGTGAAGTTTGCCAAGAACGAAGCGCTAAAGCCTTCGCGTAGCAAACCAACCACAAGGCCGATGATGCCCAGTGCAATGTATATAAAGTGTGGTGTGGCCAAGTAGGCAAAATTACCTTGCTGTTGGCTTTTAGGCGTCACCACAAACGATGTCTTCTGGTTCAATAACACACCGGCAACTGCTCTTAATTGTAAGTAGAAAGAACTCAGTGAGTACGATATCGCCGAAAAGGTGTATGAAAAACCGCTACTCTTTTGCAGGATGTATAAGTTAAGGAATATGTATGGCAAGAATACTAATGCCAGCGTCATGGTGGCGGTATTAATAGCGGTAATGCCAGTAAACAAGAACACAAGCGGCAGAAGTAGGTTGATCAGGATAACAACGCCCGATAGGTAATAACTAGCCGACACCAGGTACTGCATCCGCTGCGAAAAGCTTAAGCCGCGCATAAATAGCGGGTTGTACTTGAAAATAACCTCGAGGCTACCCCGCGTCCAGCGGAACTGCTGTTTGTAATAACTAAGGAAGTCTTCCGGTGCTAAGCCTTCGGCCAGCACTTCAGGGACGTAGACGCTGTTCCAGCCCTTGGCATGGATGAATAGTGAAGTCAGGAAGTCTTCGGCAATGTTGAACTCGCACATGCCGCCAGCCTGAATTATGGCTTTTCGTGATACCACCATATTGGTGCCACACATAAAGGCTGAATTGGTCCGGTTCTTGCCAGCCATAATTGGACCGAAGAAAAGGGCTTGTTGATCCCAGGCGGTCTGTGTGACACGGTTGACGTCTTGATTCTTGTAAAACTGAGGGGTTTGAATAAAGCCCATTTTCGGATCGCTGAAGTAACCCATCGTTTTACGCAAAAAGTTCTTATAAGGAACGTGGTCAGCATCGAAAACGACAAAGTAAGGGGCTTTGGTCTTGCGAAGACCATTATTTATATTGCCGGCCTTTGCACCACCTGGTTCGGTACGGGTAATAGCGGTAATACCAAGTTCGGTCGCCAAATCAACAATCTCTTTCCAGTTGTCTTTTTTAGCTACTAAGCCATCGTTCAACAAAAATACTCTATGGTTTGGATAGTCCATGTTGATAGCCGCAATGGCTGTTTCGCGTACAATCTCGACTGGTTCACCGCAGACTGTAATGAACACGTCGACAGGGCTGGCAAAAGCGGCATCAAATAAATCCGGCTGTTTTTTATGCCAGACGGTCGCTACGTAACCAGCTACTTGGAACAGATGGAATACTTCACCAAAGATCAGCAGTCCAAATAGGAGGTTGTTGCCATGGTCGAACGCAAATGCAATGACCAGGAAATAGATCGTAGCCATAGCTACGTTAAGCCACAGTAATGTCTTACTTGTAGAGCCTTCCAGGAAGGAAGTGTAGTCTAATTTAGGATTGGCACGCATATCAGTTTATTTCTTCGGCTAAGTTGGGTAGGGCGTCAAGTTGCATGGCAATGCCAAACCAAGCCCAGTTATCATTATAGTAAGCTAACGGTGTTTTCCATTCCTGGCGGTCTGGGCTGTAAAGGCTGGCAAGTTTACGCTCGTACAAGCGGTT
>Ga0325400_1002224_pt1 | contig 16861 bp, 5 predicted proteins | sample PopdelMetagenome_2_FD_205662 | JGI IMG/M metagenome (GOLD analysis project Ga0325400, IMG submission 205662) | Populus deltoides microbial communities from Bellville, Georgia, United States - Xylem-PdKOR-R1 | ecosystem: Host-associated > Plants > Phyllosphere > Stem > Wood/Secondary xylem... | reverse complement strand
CTCTAAATTCATAAATCAAATATTAGATTCATTAATATAATATTATATAAATATTAAAAATAAATTAAGTTTTTAATAATAATAAATATATATTTAAATGAATATAATATAATATCACATGCCAACTAATTGACTATATTAAACTAATCGATGTAAAATCAAAACTATCAAACTTCCAACCTTTGACATAAATTTTAGCCATTTTAGTTGGAATAACCAACAACTTAATTTCTATCTCCTCTCTAACTCAAATAAAAAAATAAATCAAATAAATTTTTAAACTAAAATGAAAATTATTGAGAATTACAGATTAGCCAAAAATTTTCTCCATGTTTTACAATTCAATCCTATTTCTTTTATTTCTTTTAATTTTGCCATAACTCACTAATTTCATCTCATTAGAACATAGAAAAACTCAATTAAAAGGAGAAAAAAAGGCTTAATAATGGGTAAAAAAGAGAGTCAGGAGTGAAGCTCCGTCACAAAACCTAGTTGTTTTAGATGTATTAGGTAATCGGATTAGATCACCTCAAAATATAATGACATGGCACTACGGGAAACACTATTATTCTTAGCATTTTCTTGTCCCACGATCATAGATCCTAAAATGGGGATTTTGGTTTACATAGAAAATAGAATACACCCTCAAAAGAGCAGGCAGTTACAGTTTTAGGAAACTAGGATACCTAAACTAGGTGCACAGATTTTGCAGAAATTATACCTATACTGCTAAAAATACTCTAAACAATAGGGCATGGCTCGTATAATGCACTTTTGGTTGGTCACCCCAATTGAAAATTTTTTGGCACAACAAGCAACTGAATGAATCCAGAAGAGCACCCAACCAGGCCAAAAAAATATTGTTTTTGCTTCTTTTGAGCTGGTCCAGAAGAGCCCCCATGGATCTACTGCTTTTGCTTCTTTTGAGCTGGTCCAGAAGAGCTCCCAACCTGGCCAAAAAATAATTGTTTAACATAACAAGTTCAACTTTTGTCAACAACAGGAAAGAATCACACCCCTTGGAAAAATCTAAGCACCCAAGAGTAGCATTTTAAGCATCACCTACTGGAGCAACTACAACACGGATTTCCCTCAGCAATATCAAGCATGTGTGCAACCACAGAAATATAAATTCAAGAAAGCACAGAGAATATTTGTATAGCATCAGATCAGCTAAGCATCCAGGATTTTAAATTGACGACCTAGTTACACCAAATGATGAGGATCTTTGTTTATTTTAGAGTAGCTTGGACAGAATAGTGAAATCTGACTAAAAGCCAATACTACCATCATTCACCTCATTTGTTCTCTTCCAATTTATTTATTTAGTAACCTTAAGCTTGGCGCCCTTTGTTTGGCGCCCTTTGTTTTGAATTTTTTTATTGGTATTAAGATTTTAAAAAATAAAATAGAGACCAGTGCAGTCAGTAGTGGAACTATACAACAAGCTTTTTTTTCCCCGGAATTTCACTACTAAGAAAGTGCAGAGATATTGGAGCATATAAGTAACAGGAGGGAGATATTGGAGAGTTGAAAGAGGATAGACCAACTTAGAGAGCTTAAATATTGTGACAGTGGGAATATTAGACAGCGCAGGAAGAGCATGTAGAATTTAGTTAACTGGAACTATTGAGTAAGAGTATTTTTGTATGGCGATGCAAGGGATGATTTAGCAGTGGTAAGTTGGAGTAGACTGTGGAGCGTGAGCAGGCATGCGTATTTAGTGAAAAGAATATGGTTCCTATCAATAAAAAAGCTCGGTAATTAAACAATAATTTTATGATAAGTAGTAATTGTTTAGAAAAGGAATGAGGAGATGACATGTACCAAGGTTGACATATTGTTGAGATTTGACAACCCACAAATAAGGTCAAGAAAGATGAGCACCTCCATGACAATCCTTGTTCCAAGCTTGCAACCCTAAAGACCTCAGCAATTTAAAAGTCCTAAATTAAGGATCCTACAGTTTCCAAATTCACCCTTTTTTCCCAGAAAAAAGAGAATGAAATGGTAGATATTTGAAGTAATATACCTCTTATATCTATTCATTTATATGAAATAATCCAACTAGCACCAATTTCTATCATTGTACTACCGCGCACCTAGTTTAGACTTTACACACAATTCTGTGCAAATAATTTTGAGTTTCTTCATAAACAGTTAAATGATGAAAAGAGAAGAGAAACACCCATTGAAAATGCCCAGAGCATGAAAAGCATTGGTCTTTTTTTTTTCTGACAAGGAAGATAGCAGGCATTCTTTTTCATAATTTTCTCTTCTTGTTTATTAAATGACCTGACATATTTCAAAATTTTGATAAATGAGTCCTATTTTAAAGAACCCTCGAAATATCATCAATTTTTTAAAATTTTACTTGCAAACATATCAAGATTGAGAATTGTGCATACCCTGCTAGAAAGCTGCTCATTGATGTAGGTCATTGATCTTAACATTGCTTCAAGCGTATCTCTACTAAGCTGAAATTTCACTTCTGTTTCTGCTGAAGAAGACTTGCTGTAATCTTGAAGCTACGAATCAAGACAGGAAAATATATATATAACATACACAAAAGAGCACCATAAGAAGTTCTAATAACTGAATAGAAAGAGAGTTGGGCATTCTGAAAAAGGAAGCACTTCTTGTGAAGTGTTCATTAAATATGAGGAATTCAAACTTGATAGATACTTGAGGGAAGGTCTAAATTCAAAGTATTATCAAATATGAGGAATTCACACTTGATAAGTACTTAGAGGAAGGTCTAAAATTCTAATTAGTTATGTTTTCAAAGTACATCTAAAACAGCAATGATTCTTGGCCTCTATAAGCGACTTTCCATCACTTAAGGAATTGTATCCTGAATAACTCACTATATGGAATGCCTTACAAATACACAACAGTACAGAGATCCTATTGCTCTGAATCAGCCAATGTCTATCAACAAGAATACCCATGAGCCGATACAGCTTGGAATCTATAGTACACTGCCACTCTGTTCAACCTTTGTTGTTTCCTGATGAAGCTACTTTTTTAACTTGAAACCACTATTGACCTCATCCCCATACGGACTGCCATTATGAAAGGGTGAAACATATAGGACTGTGCTCATATCAACCCAGGGGGACAAATGACCCAATAAAACAGCTAATAAGTCCAGGCTGGGTAATCTCTCTTTTGGTGACATAATATGCCTAAGGAACCCAATAGCTGACACAATCAATCACAAAGCAAATGAGACATTTAATGGCAAAATAGTGTGGATCAAAAAGAGCATGAGAACCAGTCAGAGATATAAAGCTTGCAATTCCAACAAGAATAACATCTCCATGTAATTTCAAAGTCTACAATTCCAACAGTACCTTAAATGACCATTCAAAAAGTCGGTACAAGTTCTCTTTACTTGTGGAGAAACATGTAGCTCTTTGGAAGTTTGCTCAGCTTACTGAGACAAGAAAACACAATACCAGCATTCACATACCTTGAGAGTTATGATGGCAACTCTATTAGCTGATGAAGTGTTGCGATTCTCTGCAGTCCATGTCATTGATTTGAGGCGAGGTACATTAGCCTATATAATAGTAAAATCCAGTCACATATATAAATTACCAAAGGATTCAAATTTCTGATGTGCATTATCATGAGCAATCTTCTTCACTTTATTGAAGGCCTGGAATTTGAATGTATACACGAAAGCAATTACACCTTAATAGATATTATTAGCAGAAAAAGATATGCAAGTACATAAATAGAATTTCTACATTAGTCTTTTGCTAATCAGAGATGCTCTTTCAAACCCAAATTGCTGCGTATGGTAATGTGGGAGAGATGTAAGGACATGGTGGTATAGTTCCCCCAAAAGAAAAAGAAGCTTGTCAGAACTTCTCATGGAGGGTCAAACAACCTATTTCAAGACTTCCTTTGAGTTGTAATTGAAAGGCAGGACTCCAACTAAAGTTGCTTTCTCAGGGGGCGATGGCAAAGCTCAATAGGATTAGGAACAGGATCGTGTCAAAAGAGATTAAAAAATAGGAACTGGACTAGCATGGTGTTGTAAGCATAAATGCAGTCAATGGATAGCAGAGGATCGTTTCTCTTCATTCCTGGGAAGCAAGAGAAAAGTGGGTCTTGGTTATTTTTGAATCAAGTAGGACAACGGCAATTTCAGGGATTCGCATGCTAAAAGGCTGGAAAGATGGAATTTTGGAATGGCTGAGATGGTGCAATCTGAAGGATGTTTCAGTATGAATGACGCACTTGTATTAAATGTGGCTTTTGTGGTCTGAGATGAACAGAAAGAGATTTGAAGTGAAGGAGATTGAGATGCATGGTCTTCACTCTTCAGAGCCAGTTTAAATCTCAATTGGATAAATTTCTTGACTGCCGTTCCCTCTATGACCTTGTTACAGGATCTTTCAGCTTCCTAGGAATCAACGATTAGGATTTAGAATTATACGTGCTGTATTTATAAAATCTCCTCCTCTTCTTTCTCTTTTAAGTTTCTCCCCATAAAAATCCAGTGCAAGTGGGTAGAGTCACTCTTTTCCCCTTCTACTTAATTGTTTCTCTAGAAAGAATTGCCAATCCGATTTTTGCTGGACATACAGCTTCTTTTACCGAGTTAGAGAACAATTCAGCATCACAAAAATAGTTTCACTAGAACAAGTAAACAGAAGTAGTCAACCTATTCTCTTTGTTAATTTCAGATATCCTCAAAGCAAATTTGAGCAACCGAGTACTAGTTCAAGGCTTCCTTTCTTTTCCTTCTTTTTTTTTTTCAAGTGGGGCACTGAGAGCCAGAAAGTAAAACATCACCAACCTGAGCAGATACCTCCTTAGTGACAAATGATATTTGAGGGTAAAACCAGAGTTCTCATTCAAGGATCACAAACAGTTTAAAATATCTAATATAAATGTAGCAGCTAACTACTTGTTTATGGCATAGTACATTGAAGACTGACTACATGTTTACTTCCCTTACCATGTTGTCAAGAGCAGTAACATGATGTTGGGCAAAAACTGAGGCAGCAGTTTCAGCAATCATTGACGTAGGCTCCTCAAAACCATTATGATTAAAACGTCCATTAGTATCATCTTGACGAGGCCAAAGCTGCGTCGGAACCTCAGCCGTAAACGACGGCGGACCACTAATCCCAAAAACACTAGTCCTCGGCAACGAATGCTGGATAGGAAAAAACATATGTTAACCAAAATGACAAATACAAAAAAAATTAAGAGGTAAGAAAAAACCTGTTCGGTTGTAGCTAAATCATCCTGCTTCCATTGAATTTGATACTTGTGGAGCAAAGTGATAAGAGTGGTTTGCAAATCAAGGGATAAATCAGGTGGAAACAGCTTCAGCAGCTCATCACTGCTCATATTCTCATGTACACATTTTCTGATAATCGAACGAAGGCATGCCAAAACCTACAACTACAACAACCTTTTCAGTTAACTAATTAACTAGCTATTATTCAAAAAAGAATTAAAAAAAAAAGAGGGGGAGAAGGAAGAAGAAGATGTGATTACGGGATCGAGTTGAGGAAGGGAAGGGAGATCGAGGAGAGATTGAAAGCGGGATTTAAGGGGAGAAGGGAGACCGGTTCTTCTGGTTTTCCAGAGAGAAGTAAGGATGTGCTCAACATCTTCTTCCTTTGTTGCTACTGATGATAGCTTGTGAAGCTGCAGATATAGGGAATCACCATCCTCCATTTTCTCCATTTTAATTTCCAATAAATGGCTTCAATTTCTGCCCCTGCAATTTGCGTACTGAAGTCTATATTATTTTTTTAACATATTTTTATTTTAAAATATATTAAAATTATATATTTTTTATTTTTTAAAATTTATTTTTAATATCATAGTAAAATAATTTAAAAAATATATAAGAAATAAAATTAAAAAAAATAAATATTTTAAAAATTCTAGACCGATCTGTTGTTGTTGGTAAAATGATATTTACTATTCTCCTTTTCTTTTTCTACCATTTACATTTTATTTACAATCACTCACACAGAGTTATTTAAGAATCAGTTATTGTATTTTCAATTTCATTTTTTTTAATCTTATAACTTAACTACCCTCAATTTTAATAATCTTCAACCTAACTAATTAATTTTTAATTTTTGATAGAATTAATTTTTAATTTTGAGAATTAAACAAATAAATTTTAAATGTAACATAAAAAATTTTGATTTTTTTTTATATAGCCTGCGTGCCCTCTCTTCTTTGTCTTAAAAGCACCAACAATCTTAAAATCTCTTCTTTGTTTTTTTTCTTTAAAAAAAAATTAAAACCAGAATTTTCAAAATTGAGAGGTATATTGGTGTGTTTGGAATACGGTACAAACCGTATTTTCTTAAAATTTAATTTTTTTATTTAAAATAATTTTTTTTATATTTTTAGATTGTTTTGATGTGCTGATGTTAAAAATAATTTTTAAAAAATAAAAAAATTTTATTTTGATATTTTTGCTAAGCAAAAAATACTTTAAACCGGTACCGCTATCATAATCTCGAACACACCCTAAATTTTATCTTCAAAATTTAAAATTAAGTTGATAGAAAAAAATTAAAATTAATTAATTAGGTTAAAGGTTATTAAAATTGAGGTATTAAAATCATTTTATTAGTAATATATATAAAATATTAATGAAATCTTGAAAAAATAACAAAAAAAAAAACTTGATTTTAAATATATTAAAGTATAGGCAGTCATAACTAAAATTGAGATTATAAAGATTAATTCTCAAATGAATTAAAATTTAGAAAAAGGTTTGACTAATTTATCATAATTTGTGTACCATTTCAAATGTCATTTAGCATAGTTTTTTTTTCCAATATTATTCTTTTTTATTAATAAAAAATTAAGAATTTACTTTACATTAAGACTTAAAATAGTATTAATTATAACAATATAATTATAATATTACTCTTGAATAAAAAAAAACCTTTGAATTAGACATTAAGAGCAAGATAATCTTTTTACCATGACATAATTGTCTTTAACATATTATATAATATTAGATTTGTTATTTTTTTGGCACAATGAAATTACTACTTTAACCTAGAATAAAAAAAATTATAAGTCGATTAGATGAGCCTCCACCAGAAAATTGTTTGAGTGACTGTTTAAGCAGGCTTGTGATACGATCCATGTTAGCCTTCAAGGAGTCTAACTCCTATTGGAAGTGGGAATTTCAGTGAGCACATTCTTCATCATCCATACTTTTTTTGTTACAATCGGATGTAGTAAACTTTGTGGATTAACCTTTTCAGGGACCTATATTTCAACCTGTGTATGCACACATGACATTTAAACAGGAAAACATGAATGCATGTATGCTTATGAACACAAGTGTATATACACATAAATGGAAAATAGATTAACCTGTTCAAAGAGCTAATTCATGACTTCTTTGTTGAATACAGATAAAAATTCATAGTCTAATTAATTTAAAAAGATCTTTCTGAAATCCTCTTGGTTAAATTCCATACATATTAGAGAGTAATAAAACACAAAGGTGTTATGAGCTTTTTCTATTAAAAAAAAAGATAAAACAATTTATATGTGCTGTAATTTCCTAACCTTGGTTCTTGGGCAATTTCTCCAGCTAGTTACATCATTTTAGATTATTGCCTATATTCAGAAATAGTCATGGTCTTAACTTAGAAAATCCTGCAGAGTTCAAGATTATTAATCAGGTATACTTTTGATGTAAAATAAAGGTGAGACATACAAACTAAGGACATATTTTATTCATTAAGTAAGCATATGTAGGTTTTCTACCTAGACTTAAAAGGATCTTAGATCTGCTTAGTGACAATCTTTATAAAGACAGTATGAGAGCGTTACAAGAAATGATTAAAGTACGTATACCCACAATTACTAAGAAAGCACTTAGATATGAGCTGAGTGTTTCACGTATCTGAACCTGCCCGATAGTCATAGGGCAAATTGCTAAACCACCACCTAACTAAAAATTTATGTATGCTTGAAAAATTAAGACATGTGATGCGTGAGCAATGTGTACAAAAATTAAAGTGTATAAGCATATGATAAAAATAAATGCATGTTAAAAATAAACACACAGACCAAATAATTAAAAATAAAACATAACAATTAGATAAAAACAAAGCTTAGTCCACAAGAAGTCCTTATTCTGTTGCACGTGTGGGGTGTCGCGATGATCTTCCTTCCGAGTCAGGAATCTATCTGGTGACGGGGAAAAGAACAAGGAATTCTTGTTTCTTATTAGAAAAAGAGGATAAAATTATTGCTTAATATTTTGGTTATCAGCAACCCTAACTGGTCTCAGAGTCTGGATAAAGAGATTGGTTGTGTATAAAGAGGACGTATTACCCTTAATACACTTTATCTAAGGTAAGTTGTATTGTTTGTTTGTTTGTATAAACTAAGATATTGTTGTTTTTTTTTTCTAGCCGTTGGTCTGTCTAAGGTTTAAGAAAAGTTCTCCTTGGTAAAGAGGTTCTTATCTTATCAGTTTAAAACCTAGTTATTCTAGAGTCAAAACATATTTTTGTATTTTTTTCTTAGGAATATGTCTTATGTATAAGTTATAATCCTTGATATTTAGACAAACAAAACAATGTTTTTGGTACTTTTAAAATGTCAGCCAAGTTCTCATGGCTTTAATAAACTAATTACTAAATCAAAAAATGCATGTAAAAATAAAAAGACAATTTTGTGATTTTTTAATATGTTTAAATATGAAAATATAATTAACTTTTTTAGAGACTTGACCATACTAAAAAAAAAACGATAATTTTTTTACTATCAACTCAATCAATCACAAATCATCATCAAACAATCTAAAAAACATACGCACAATTAATATTCTGTCCCCAAAACTAATAATTTATCAAATAAATGGTTTGGGGTTAGGAATCGACCTTCCAAGGTTGTTGTGGTTGTCGAGGGACTGTAGGAAGTTGCTAGGTAATCCCGATAGTGCGTGGAACCAAATGGATTCTCCACTAGCAATGCCATAAATGGATCTATGTAGAGGGAGCTTTACTACGTTGAAGTTTGATGTTTGCTCCTGTTTTTTTCCTCATAGTTGATTGCTACTGTCACTATTTGTAAGGGCTGTTTTATGATGATTTGAGGGTTGTCTTAGAAATAAACTTTTCTGGTATGGAAAATGGTTGTTTGGATTATGTTTTAATGGTTAAAGCTTTGTATGATTTGGGGTTTGTTTTAAGGTGTTTTGGTTGAAGTTTTCATGAATGGGAGGTTTGTTCATGACAGTGTTCATATTCGTCTAGCTCCCTTTGGGCTAGGTTTTTTTGTTTTTGTTTTGGGGGGGGATTTATAGAAGAAATGAGAAGGTCTTAAGGCTTATGAATTAATGAGATCTCGACCCTTGATGTTGAAGAATAAATTACAGCCATTTATTGGAGTTAAATACAAAAGTTTGTCTTGTTTTGCAACTGACGAATAAGGGACTAAGGCTGTTTTTACAGGAAGAACAATGTTGGGTAGTGTTTTTGATACTGTTAGAGATGTAATTTTAGCTTAGCGTCAAGTACAAATACCAGGGCATGAGTTGATATAATAGTTGTGTGTTATTGACAAAAACTTGTCTTGCTTTGCATCTGATAAATGGGGGACCAATTATGTTTTTGCAGGCAAAACAATGTTGGGTAGTGTTTTCAGGAGAGGATCAACAGGTGTTTTTGGTGCCATTAAAGCTAGAATGTCATATTAAAGTAAAGTACAAATACTAGAGTATAAGTTGAAATAAGATTTGTGTGGTATGATGAAGAAGTGAGGGAGAAATTAAGGATGAAAAGTGAATACTTGAACATCCTTTTCTCTTGTTTAAATGGGAAAAAGATGATGAATAGTGAAATTATGGTATTTTTCAAATTCATCCCTAAACCTTTGGAACTTTGTAATGAAGTCTGTTATTAGCCTTTATCTTTTGGATTCCTTTTCACCCCTGGTCTTCTTTGATCGAACCTTTAAATTTTTGTTCTTTTTACAAAGTAGTGATTAATTTTGAAATTCTTCAATTTGATCTCTAAATGATCTCTAAAATTTGATTTTCTTGCAATTTTATCCATAATTTCACTTGATTGAGTTTGAAAAAATTAAATTTGTCCTCCAAAATTCCAATGTTCTCAATTAAACTAAAATTAGGCTTTCAAACTTAATTTTTCACCAATTAAGTCCCTAATAACATTAATTTGACTAATTAAAAGTCCAATTAAGTCTTCACACTTAATTAATTCTTTTAATTGAACCCAAATTAATTCTTAAAATTAATCAAACCTTTAATTAGGCCATGATTAAATTAAATTGACATATTAAAAGTCCAATTAAATCTTTAAACTTAATTTTTATGCAATTTCATTTGATAATCATTTAATTTGATTTTGAATCTGTGTTGTCCTTCATTTTTGAGTATAATAGGGGTACAATTGGTCTTCTAGTTTTGTCTAAACCTCCAACATGGTTTCTTTATATACCGGAAACCTTTCTCAACCTACTTTTGCCAGTCTTTTTCATTTTTATTTTTTTAATTTTTTTGTTTCTTTTAATTTTTTTCTTTTTAGTTTTAAAAGAAAAGGATAATTTTAGAAGAAATCTAAAATTGAGTTATGATAGTAATCATGAAACAAAATCTTCATATGTTGATTTAATTGTGGAAGTTTGTTACATAATTTGGGAAGAGATTGGTGTAGATGATGAGGGTTGAAAACAATATCAATAGCTAGGGGAATTTTTTAGTTTTTCAATTTGTGTTTTTTATTTATTGTTATTGATTTTATGGCTTCACAGTGATTTTAAGGTTAATAGTTTGAGGTTAGTATATTGTTGCAGTACAGAGGATCATTATTGATTTTATGGCTTCATAATGATTTTAAGGTTAATAGTTTGAGGTTAGTATATTGTTGCAATACAGAGGATCATTATAGGGTTTGTTTCAATTCTCTAAAAGTTTTTTAATGATTTGCCTTTGCTTGGTTCCTCCGAGTTTTCTTGCCTCCTTCTTTCTTAGTTGTCCGGATAGGTTTGATTTATTTTAAGTGTAATATGATAATATAAAATTTTAATAAAAATACACTTTTAAATATTTATTTCAAATCTATTCTTTAACCTTTTTGAATAATTAAATCTTATTATTCTAAACACACAAAATCCATTCGTTTCACTAAAACAATACTAATTAAAACAATCACTAAAAACTAGGTTATTTTATTTAAATTTTTCATGTCATTTTTTTTTATATCCATGAAAAATTACTTATATGTTTGTTAAATTTATAAACCCAATAAGTCCAAACAGAGCCTTAGTCAACGAGTTTTTCAATAAAAATTGTCATATATGTTTGTTAAATTACCATCATGAAATGTCATACCATCAATCTCACCATTTTGTTAATCATTATATTTAAGTCTAATATGTAATATATTTTTTAAAATTTCTTATCGTTAATATTAAATAAAAATAAAAATTATATCTTATTATTCTTTATTATAATTTCTTAACAAGATTATCAAATTATTTATTTTTTCTTTTAATGGCATAACATGATTTTAAATACTTTATTTGTTAAAATCTATGTTTTAGATCATTATATTTTTTTCTTAACTTAAAATACTTATGATATTTTCTAATTATTTTAAATTATTCAAATTCTTGATTTTTTTAATTGCTTTTACTCTTAGTTAAAATATATGTTACTAATAAAAAAATATTAAATATATATTTAATAATAAAAATATATATATTTAATATATATATATATATATATATAATATTTTTTATTAGTAACATATTTTTTTATTAGTAACATATTGAAGCAGAAATTTGAATAAAAAAAGAGAAAGGAAAAATCGTGACAGATCTGTAAGTGTATTGTCTCTCCCCGTGCTTCCAGGGAGGACACCGTGGAGAGGAGAGGAGAAATGGCGGTTGTAAGGGTCAAGTCATCTTGACAACAGGACAGGACAGGACAGGACAGGACACCTTCTTCTTCTACTTCTTCTTCTTCTTCTTCTTCTTCTTCTCTTTTAAAGAATACAATTTCGGCAGTTTGTTATTAATAGGATAATAATAATAATAAAGAATATTGGTCCTAAGCTATCTTAACTGCGAGGTTTTCCTTCTTTTTATACCCTTTCCATTCCAAGCTTCCCTTCCAAGCTTCCCTTCCTTCCTTATGCCAACACCTGCTGTGGTACGTTCTTTCTCTTCTCTTCCTTTTATTTTTATTTTTATTTCGCAGCAGTTACAGACTTAATTTTTTTTTTTAATAAAAATTGGGTTTAGGGTTTTAACATGTTTTATGTGATTTAATTTGATTTGATCAATTCTAGGCTTAATTAATTCAAATGACGACAAGAACAATGAGGAGGAGACTATATCATGGTGACGTTGATGGAAAAAGGAACGAAGAACTTTTTGATTCTTCTGAGGTTGATGGTTTAAGCGAACCTTTACTCGGCAATCACATTGATGATTCTTCTGTTCCCGTCAGTAGCCACCTTTTATTTTCGTTTCTTTTATTTTAACTGTTATGCTATTTAAATAAAATTAAGAATTAAACTAATGTTATAGGTACCCATACTTGAAGATCTATGGGACGATGAACGGAGGAAGCAGCACATTCACTGGACTTTTGTGTTTTCGCAATTGATTGCGCAGTGGGCGCAATGGTTAGGTGTGTGATATTTCTTTTTTCACTCTTTTTTCTGTCTTGCTTTTCTATGATTTATGGAGACTCTGTTGAGCAGCCTTGTTTTAGGAGAATGTATAGTATTGTTTCTTCTCAAATTGTGAATAGAACTGAAGTTGTTGCTCCTTTGTTTCATCTGTTCATACTTGGTTATGTATTTTTTGTTCCTTATAGAAACAATTTTTTGTATTACTAACCTAGCATTTATCATGAATTGTTTATTGAATTTTGTTGATGATCAGCTGTTAGGCATGGCCATGTCATGTTTAGGAGGAAGTTTATTTATTTAAATTTCAAAAGTGTCAGAATCTTGTAAACAAGAATAATTCGGATCTAAAGCATGGCAGGGCTTGCAAGCTTGTTTTGGCTTATTGGGATTTCCTGTAATCATTGCATTGTGAAGTTTAAGCTGGATTTTTCTGCTTATTAGGCTCTCTCCATCTTTCTTCTGAAGGATAAATTCCTATTCATTGAAATTACTCTGCATGACCTTTGAGATTTAAAGTTCTTTGTGATCTTTGATTACATTGCAGATTGTTAGACCTGTTTACTGTAGGTGACTGACAACTTTATGTTGGTTTCTGTAGCAAATATTGTGCTAGGTTCTGGATCACTTATTGCACGGCTTTTGCCTCTTTCTTCTCTCAGTCAAAATGGATCAAACAGGAAGCTTCTTCAACCTTCTCTTAGTCCTTTACAGGTATATTTAGTTATCCGGATAATATCCATATATTCTAAAGCTACTCATTTCACACGCTTGATAATTTTTTGAGCATCGTGGATTTTCTTTCATTCTGTCCTCAGTGTGCTGTTTTGTCTAGAAACATAACAGTCTACATTTTTAAGTTGCTTCTCTTGTGTATGCTCTCTGTTAAATCAAGTTAAACACTCTGTACCACATAGTTATATATAGTTCTGTCCAGTCAGTTTTTTCCTCTAAACACAACATTGTATGGCATTCCTCCTAGATTGAAGTGCTGGATACGGTTGTGTGCATGTGGAGTATATCAGTACAAACTGCTTAACTTGCTTTCTTTCTTTTTAAAAAACATTTGTTGTCTTCTAATATGATCCTACAGGAAAACCATCTAATGTTGCACTTTCCTCTAATCTCTTCATATTTTGCAAGCATTATCAATTTACTTGCTCTTTTAAGCTATACATGTGGAATCTTGTCTTTGTATTTTCAGATTTTGATGACGTGACCATTTTTCTTTGAATTCAATCAATTTTATGCATTGTTATAGAAGAGCTTGGATTTTGATTCTGTAAATTGGCTTCTTTGAAGGAAGCAAGACTTAGAGATCTTCAGCAAAGGTTGGGAGTTCCCTTTGATGGTTCTCAGGCAGAGCATCAAGTAAGTCTTCTTCTGTTTGTGATGTGCATCATGGGGATTATAATCTTTCAAATCATTCACAGCACATCAGTTTCCTTATTTTATTTACTTCTGGCCCCTCTTATTCTTAATTTATTTTCTGTTTAGTTGTTAACATTTAAGGTAATATATATGAAATCTGGATTTTAGTTTATTCAATAAAAATGGATTGGAAATCATGCAGTTGAATTGCATTTGAAGTGCTGGATCATTTTTCTTTTACTTTGCAGGATGCACTTAAACAATTATGGAGGCTTGCTTACCCCGATAGAGAGCTCCCGTCTTTAAAGTCTGAGCTTTGGAAAGATATGGGCTGGCAAGGTTCAGACCCATCAACTGATTTTCGGTATGTAGAAGATGCGTGGAAACTGGTTTTAGATGTAATATGCTCGGATATATTCCTTTAAAAGTATACTTATGCAACTCTTTTCCATGATATTTGAAGGGGTGGAGGATTTATATCACTGGAGAATCTGATCTTTTTCGCCAAGAAATATCCGGTTTGTCCTTAACTTTGAATGACATAGGTTAGGTGTTATTTTCTTTCATACAGTGTCTGATGCTATTTAAAGTGATTGATAAATGACCCATGCCGTGTATTGTATACGAGTCTAACTCCAAATGCATGCACATGATATGATCATTTTTGTTGGGAATGCATTCTGGCACTGGTTTTTTGTTTGAAGTCTGAAACTCTGAAGTACATACCTCAAAAAGAGTGCTCATCATTTCTAGATTCCAAACTAGATGTTATTCTTTAATAGTGAGAACGCTCATAGTCAATGGATTTGAGTTTCTACTGTAAACTATTCATATTTTGGGTAAAGGTTCTAGTGTCCATCAATGGATTTGAGTTTGTACTGTAAACTAGTAACTGCTATCTGGCATCTGCCACAATGTGCATCTCAGCATTTAGTATTGGCTGTTGGAAAGCGATCCTAACATTGTGATCTCTTGTTCTAAGGAAAAAACTATGTTATTCAGTTTCATTGGTAGTTGATAAATGTGATTTTGATTTTTTTCTTTCCTGACATATATGAGTTCTGCAAATGAGAGGCTGTGAAAAATGAAATTTAGTATGTATTGCCTCCCCATTCACTTTCTCTTATTTTTCTGTGTTGTTTCCTTTTCTGAGTGTTGCATTTTATCCTTTCTCACATTAAAAGAAATTGTGGCCTCCTTTTGTTCTAATTTTTTTTTGCGTACCTGCGTGGAGAAATAATATTTGGTGCATGGTGTGTCTTGTATGCCTCTTTGTACGTGTTTGGATGCTTGGGAATGCTAGCCTGCTCCTTTTGTTTTATGGCCTTGAAAGGCATAAAAAATTGTGTTGTGTGCGTAGTCGTCAAGTGTTTGATTTGGGATGGTTCTTGAATGAAAACTATCCAAATGGCCATCATGCTTGATATGGGACTTCCTGGAAGTGCATGCATTTTCTATAAAGGTTTTCTGGATTCTATGTGCTCTGAGGTGGCCATTACTTGTTGGTTCCATTTAACGTGTTTGAGCTCCATAAGAAATTGTTGATTGAGCAAGCATGTTGCTTTTTCTTTGTGTGTGATGATTTGAAGTTGTGAAAATGATTTTGGTTGCTAGTTCTAAAACTGGCATGCTTATTAATCTGCTCTTTGGTTGACAGGACTCATTCCAGAGATTGTTGAACAAAAGAGATGGAACTAGAGCTGAGTGGGAGTATCCCTTTGCTGTGGCTGGCGTTAACATTTCTTTTATGTTGGCACAAATGTTGGATCTTCAGACAGGTAATTGACATCTGAATTTAGGGGATATCAGATGTCTCTTTAATAGTTACACAGTTCTGGAAAGGTGACTTGATTAAATGCCAGTCAACAATTTTGTGGGTTAATAATGAATTGCTAAGTTTTGTTATTTTCCTTGTACAGTTCTGATGCTCTCTATCTTCTTTCTTTCCTTTGCAAATTCAAATGCTCCAACCATGGATTGAAAACTTGATGTAAAATTTCATTTGCAGGGAAGCCATCCACTCTGGCAGGAGTCAGATTCTTAGAACTACTAGCAGACGATGAAATGGCATTTGACAACCTTTATTGCATAGCATTTCAAATGATGGATGCTCAGTGGCTTGCGAAGCGGGCTTCATATATGGAATTTAATGTAGATTTGTTTTCAAAATCTTTCTGCTGTCCAATCATTTCATAAATAATTTTCAATTCAACTGTGATTCTATCTATCTGCTCCATGCAGTCTTGCACACATTGTCTTATATTATTACCTTTTTCCAGGATGTTTTGAAGTCTACAAGGACGCAGTTAGAGCGGGAGCTTTCCCTTGAAGATGTCTATACCGTGAAAGATTTACCGGCATACAATATGCTGACGGGGTAATACGACAATACAGTGTAAAAATAAATAAAAAGTTTCCCTGTCCATCTGTGGAATTGATACATGTAGCGTTCCAATCAAATCTGTAAGAAGAAACCCTTTTTATTCATAATCATGAAAACCAATTACAGTTTCCAATAGCAACACTTTCCCTTCCTAATGGTACAACTTTGAATTGGATTACGCCATTCCTTTCAAACTGATACATGCAATGCTTCGTCTTGATGTCTGCTGGTTTTTCGCAGCGGCCCTATTTTCTTATGTCTCCTCAGATGATGATCATGTGTTGCAAACTTGTTTCCTGCTGGAACCTTTAGGAGTATACAGGGGGCATGAGCGGCCAGCATGGCGGGTTCGATGCTATTATGTTATGTTAATATATGACTGGGATAAAGAGAACATAGATTTCATTGTAGAGCATTGTTA
>Ga0325400_1002223_pt1 | contig 16864 bp, 7 predicted proteins | sample PopdelMetagenome_2_FD_205662 | JGI IMG/M metagenome (GOLD analysis project Ga0325400, IMG submission 205662) | Populus deltoides microbial communities from Bellville, Georgia, United States - Xylem-PdKOR-R1 | ecosystem: Host-associated > Plants > Phyllosphere > Stem > Wood/Secondary xylem... | reverse complement strand
ATTAGAAAGTGCCACCTACTACCGACCATGGACCATAACATGGATTGTTCAGAAAAATAATGAAGCAAAAGCATAGAATTTAGTGAAGCAGAAACGCAAAAAGGAACATATTATTGGGAAAGTTGCGCGATGCCATGGTGGTCCAAATCAGCTTTGATAGCTTTATCTAACCTCTTTAAATTCTTAAAAGGGATGTGGATCTTCCTACTTCATGAGCTTGTATTCTTTAATATACTAGCTAGATGAGGTTGGATATTTCCTTCTCTTTATGGGTTTTTATGTTAGGCTTTATTTGATATTGTATTTCATATATTAATTTTTAAGTGTTTTTTTAAGTACCTTTTATCTTATTAATATTTTTTTTGATAATTCCATATCTTTTAAATGTTTTTCTAAGAGCAAAAATATATCAAAACATTAATTTAATGTATTTTCATATAAAACTATTAATTGTTTCTAATATGTATTACGAAACATGCATTTAACATTCTAGTTTGATTCTTATATATCTTTCGTTGAAGATAAATTATGATATCAATACATGAATAAATTATAATAATGTTTTATGCCCTAGTAATTAATTTACATTTTTGTGATATTAATTTAAAGATCCCTTGGCAATTAAAAAAGATAATTTAATATTGAAACGAGCCCATGACTCTAGACCCTTCCAGCATCATCATCAACATGATTAATGAAGTGATGATGAGATGAATTTTTATGTACATTTTACATGACATTCCCATTTGGTGTCCTCCCATTTGCAAGCATGTGACAAATATTATTTTTGAAGGTCCACATGAGACTTCTTTTTCTCAAAATATCCCAAGTGGATCTTGAGCCAAACTCCACTATAGGTCAATAATGAATTGTTCTAAATATTTCTTAAAGAAAAAAGAAAATGGATTGTTCTAAATATTTCATAAATCTTCTCGAAGTGCTTCGTCCCCCTTGGGTCTGAGGCAATGATTTGCATCTCAATCTCTATTATTATATGATAATTATATATGATCTAACAACTCAACTTTCTTGAAGATGGATTCTCTGCTAAAAATTCATGGTACTTTATGTTGGTCTTTATATTGCATATGAGATTTATTATAGGCTGCTTTGTGCTGGATTTGCAGGAGCTTGAAGCTAAAAAATTATGTTTTCCAAGCTGTGTGATCTTTGATTCTGAGGAGACCTTGAAGAATCCAATTCAACAAAATAAGTTAATTTGGGCGGCCAAGTCTTCGATCCAACAAGATGGGATCCAGCTTGAACCTTATTAATAGGCCTAATTTAGGCCCATAATCGAGGCCCATAATGTTCATGCAAGATGTTAAACTAAATGCAATGTCAATTAAGCGAATCCAAGGTGTAATTTATAAACCCCTTTTGTGATTAAGACTCGAGCTTAAGTAAAGCCCGTGACTCAGATAAAAAAATGCCCCCAATAATTCCTTTTTCCAGGTGTTTTCCACTCCACTCGTTCATGATCATGCCCGACAAAAACAAAATGGTGAGCTTTTCCTTAAGAAGAGCATCTATTATTTTAATAATTGTTATTCAACAAATCAATTTGATGATTTATCAATTTAAAATATAGATTTGGGATGAGTTTAAAAATTCATCTGGTTAAACATTATTGAATAAATTTGATTTTTTTATTAAAAATTGTAGTTATTTTAAAACTTTAAAAAAATCTTCAAATAACATTAATTTTTATTAACCCGGATCAACCAATATACAATTTATAATCCAAGCTTTTAACCAAGTTAGGGAACAGGATTTTATAATTATAGTTTCACCTCCATACTAAATATGATGACGAAAACATGAAAGTTAAGACAAGACATGATTATATATTTGCTTATATTATCAGGTGCTTGGATTGCATTTGAAATTGTTAAATAAAATATATTTGTATAAGAAAAATATTAAAATGATTCATTTTTTAATATTTTTATATGATTTTAATATGAATATTTTAGAATTATATTAATTTTTTTTTATTCTCCTGGACTTACATTGAGATTAGGCATCATGTGCAATTATTAAAATCCAATGAAGACAAGAAAAAATCTCTTAATAAAGAAGAATAATCTCTCTACTTAAAAAGTTTTGAAGTATACCTACGTACTATGACTTGTTTTATCTGGATGGTTAGCGATCCACATGTGTTGACGAATCTTATCAAGACATGATCAGCATCATATCCAGACACAAAGACTTTTTAACTGCATGATTTTTGAACTAGAAAGCAAAGACATATGTAATAGGAGATTTGATTTTTTGATAATTCTCAAGGAAAATTAAAGGGTAAATACATAATTAGGACTGAGAAATATTGATTTCTAAATAAATTGCCCGAAACGAGGGCAATTACACCACCAGCACGGAAGTAAGCATCGAAAGAGGTGAACATTATTGAAAATAGATTGTAGAACCTCTCGTAAATTAAAGCAAATATAATCGAATAAAAACCAAGCAAAAGAGGTAAGAAAAGGACCTAATCATCAATAATGAAAAACGTAGACATTATACTCAACTGTTGCATCTCCTGTCTTGAGATCAACCATGTGAGTTCTTGCCTGAACATAACCTCTAGCAAACCGGAAAAGTCCACTTCCTCCGATCACTGGCATCTCTCTCACCTTCGAGAACACTTCGTTCCTCCCTAGAACAGTGATAGTGCTACCATTATACTTTCCTTCAATAAAAGCAAAGTTCATGGCCATTAACAAGCCAAGATCTTGTTGTGATGCTTGTGCATAAAACCCTTGCGCCTTTCCTACCATTCTTGAGCTCATTTCAGGCCCTAAGGTTAAAGGGTTATCGATCATTCTCACTAACCCAAAAGCTGTTATTGAAGTGTTCAATGGTGGCACAACTTGGATGGAACTAGGGTTAGGGCCTGTAAGGATGTCATGCCAATATACTTTGAAATGGCTGAGCTTTTCTTTCTTGAGCCCTAATAGCTTCCTGTCCATGCTTCTCACAAATTCGTGATCTTGATCTCCATTGACCAAAATTGTGGCAAAGGAAAAGATGAGTGAGAGAATGATGAATTTGGGAGCAAAGATGGGAACTCTAGCCATGGAGTAAGATATGGGAATTGAAAAATTTTGGGAAAATATTCTAGCGGGGTGATGATAGAGAGCACTTTAACTTGTGTACCCCAAAAACTTCTTCTATATATAGTGGATTTTGCAATAAATCATCTAGAATTAGTGATTGACTATCATGCATATATGCTCTTTTAACCTATTGTGCCTATTAATTATATTTTACTCTGTCATTATTTATAGTTACCAACCACAAACTCTCAGTGATTTTCAAAAAAAAAAAAAAGTGGATTAGTTGGTTTTTGTCCATTTTATAGGATTTGTCAAGTATGCACTCCAACTTAATGGAGTGCTATTGAGATCCGTGAAGACAATAGCTAGTGCCAATGGTTTCTTGGTTTGGTAAAAACTTTCAATCTCATATCCCTAATGCTTAGATTGATCAAGTTCTTTCAATCCACTGGATTGCAAACAATACAATGACCTCTCTCTATAAGGTAAGAAAAATATTCATCACAGTTTGTTCACAATATAACCCACTTGGATTTAGATGATAAAAAGGCAACGAATATGGGATAAATTTGCAAGGGATTATATTTTCTGAACTGAGACAGCTGTAGGGGCTAACTAAATTGGCGGATGGGTGGGTTGCAGAGATGTATATGGCTCGTTTCCACCTAACATTTCCATGGTAACACTAACTAAATTCACAATGGTCGATTCCATAGTCGAGGGGCAAGATGTTCCAACCAGTGTGGCCCCACAGGCCAACTTTTTCACTCCAGACAAGCATTGACTATGTAATCTTGTCTGTTCCTATACAAGTCTAGCAACTGACGCTAGGGTATCTTCAGAACTTTCTAGTCTTTCTTGGGAGCTTCCATTGCTCAAGTAACTACAATGAGTTAAGGAATTTGAGGACTTGATGCATTTCAATTGGTGAATTTCTTCAAGAGTTTACAGCTTGAATGTGTGGTTAACACTATTTGTCATGGCAGGTAGCTTTCTGTGAATAATGATACCTTTCGGAAGACCAAAGACCAAGACTTTTCTAGTTTTTTGACAGGTCCAAGGATCTTTGTGCATTAAAGCTCAAGAAACTTACTAGAATGTGGGGTTATAGTAAAATAGATCAGATCTTGGTTCATCTAGTCTAAGAAAGTAAAAAAATCCAACCTATCCGATGCTTCCTCAGCCAAATTGCCTTGGCTGTTTTATTGTACACATATTTAATGTTCTCTTTCCCACGTTTCACAGTGAAGTGTAATAGTGAGATTTTTAAATATTTTCTATTTGTTCAAATTTTATTTTAGCGCAATTGAAACCAAATTAGGGCCTAATTAAATGTTTTTTTTATAGGTAAGGGTTGAATTGAAAGACAAGGAACTGAAATGCAAAACAATGATAACATGGGTGGTACATTCAAATTTATTTGTGAAGTATATTTTTGTCCCCCATATTATTTTGCTATAAAGTGACCGATCCTTTGAATTTTTAACAATTGCATTTCTATACTAATCTTTACTTTCATTATTTTTCAATCCTCAGTAGGTGAGAGGATAGAGAGAGAAAATGGCTGGAATCCGGTCTAGAGAGAGAAATATCATTTCTTTGATTTTGATCACCAAAACGTTAGATTTTTATTCCAAATGGTTTCATATGATGATGGAAGTTTGACTTAGATGTTTTATTTTACCTTGAAAGTGCCTAAAAAACCAGATATGAGATTGGAAAGAAATTGGTTTCCAGGTTGATTTGAGTTTTTGATCAATTTTTTGCGCTTTTGGAGGTTAAGGATTGATTTAAAAAGGTTAGTAAAGTAATTTCTAGGTGTTTTAGGTTGAAAATGGATTTCTAGAAGAAAAAAACCAACCACCCCGATTTTCCAGCCACTGTGGTGGCTAGAATTTGGGTATGATAAACGACGCGTCTTTTTTTTTTTTGAAATTCAGCTGTCATTTACCCCATTATCTAACAAAAAAATAATAATAAAGGCTCGCACAACTAGGCCTTACATTGCAACTCATAATTAATTATGGATACAAAAATATATTAACAACTCATCAACTTATTTAAAACAAAGAACCTCAAAAGCGGTCAACACAACAATCCTCATAACTTAAGTGAATATTAAAAAGAAATGATAAATTATATTAATTGTTTGTAAAGTATGATGTGTATGACATGAGCATGGGTTGAAATTGAGAAATTGAAGACCTGCTTATGGAAAAATAAATTTCCAAACTTGATTTTAATGGTGTTGATTTTGGTATTCTAATGATGGTGGAGAGGTTTAAATTTGATTTGGTATGTGGTAAGTTAGGTTTCTAAAGGTTTACTAGTTTTAGTAATGTGTTAGAAATATAGAAAGTAATGGGAATTCGGTAAAGTTTAATATTAAGGACTTGTCATAAATAAAATCAATTAGTTTATGACAACATATTATTGATGTATATTTGCAGGTAATAAAAAATTGAGGGAGGTGCCGCCAAATCTCTTTTAAAATAAAAATGTTATTTTCTTTTTCAATCTTTTAATTTGTGTAGATGTCTAGGAGAAAATCAATAGTGCATCGTAAATATATGATCACTGCTAGTTTTTCCTATAAGCGCTTTTGATAACCATGAGTCATTAGGTGTTGACCATGAACATGCACTTGATGCACAAACAACATTTCTCGACACAGGCTCGTCGAGTGTGATGCTGTCCCGCCGAGGAGGATCCCTTAAAAGTGGGAATTTTTTACTGGGAAGTACATTGCCTAGTGGAAGCCCGACCACTTAATGTAAGTTTGTTTTCCTTTCATGCACTATTAAAAAATAAAGAACAATTAATAATGCATGAAAATTAATTTCAATTAACGAATGCAATTTTTGATTTACAAATGTTGAGTTTGTGTGCATAATAACATTGGTGATGAAGTCATCAATGAAAGTGTCATTGTTTCAATGGAGTTGGGTTTTCAAAAATCCTAAATGGAAACCCATGATTGATACATGGTTCAAAAAGTTCAGGGTTAATATATATTTAAATAATTTTTTTATTATTATTATGTTAATTTGGTTGGTTTATTAATTTTAATGAACTAATTCTTTTAAAAATTTGACGTGCAAGGAAATCTTTTATAGGAATAGGGCTCCAAACGTTGTTGTCAAGAGAGTTTGGGAGAATCATTGAACAACTAGATAAGATTGAATTCAAAATGTTATATTTTTATTTAAAATTTAAAATTTTATTTTTCATTTATTAACCAATAATTCATTTCTACCATAGAGGTTGTGTAATTTTTTGCATGAGGCACAGAAAAAATCCAAAAATTATGTTAATAAAAGAGGTTTTCCAGGTTAGAGAGACATGGTGGTTTGGAAGGGTTTCAGACCTTTGTACATGTTACTCATTTTTGGGCCCCACATGCTGAAGATGGTGTGTACCCCTTTTGAACCGAGTGTAGGAGTTTAGCTCATGTTTGCTAGAAGATTGACAAAAGAATAGAAGGAAGAAATGTTTGTCGAACCCTATTTGAGTTGTTTTTTGCCCTCTTTATCCTTTCATTTTGCTGCCAAAATCATCAGGTTTCTTAGACTGACTAAGAGTCTTCATAATGCTAAATTTGTTCCTTGTTTATCTTATTTTTAAGGTTGGATAAATCCCTCAAAATTTGCATTAAAAAACTGATTTTACTGCTTTTGTAATTTTTTATTCCAACTTAGGTTCTGATTCTGACTTGGTTTCGTACGATATCTGATCATCCTGACTATATTCTGTCACTCATGACATGTTGAAGAATTGACATACACCTTTATTGGGTCCTAGGGCTCATTGTTCTTATGGCAGACTCCTAGTAAGATTTGGATACTCGGCATTGTCAGTTTCCTAAATCAGATTAGGAAACCCTTTTTGACCAACCAGATGGCTAGATTCTACTCTTTAAAATGAATTTATCTCATTTTGGATCCTTCATGAAAGTTGTAGCTCTACAAGTGTAGATGAATTTGGGTTTTCAAATCACTTGATTTCTATATCAAAAGCTCAAGATATTTCCATTTGAATATCTAACGTGAAAGCAGAGAATTCTGCCGCGAAAAGGATTCTTACTTGAGTTTTGCACTAAAAACTTTGTTTTCATCACAATCTTGTTGGTCGCTGTTCTTTAGGTCATACTATCAGTCATATCGGGATGCTCGACATTGTCAGTTTCTGAATCAGACGAGGAGACCCTTTTTGACTTACTAGATTGCAGCCAGATTTTGTTCTTTAAAACAATTTTATCTCACTTCAAATCCTTCATCAAAGTTGTATTCCTAGACGCGGAGATGAACTTGGGCTTTTGAATGATATGATTTCGATATCAGAAGCTCATGGTATTCCTGTTTGAATATCTAGTGTGAAAGTAGAGAATCTTGTCGTGAGAAAGGCTCCATCCCGAGTTTGTTTGCAATTCTGTTCTTCCAAACAATTTTATCTCACTTTGGATCCTTCATTAATGTTGTAGTTTTTTTATATGTATGTCGCACCCTCGCGGCGGATTGGAAACCCTCCCCGGGAGCGGGGATTCATGTCGGGGTTTTTGTTTTTGTGAATAAAGGAGTCGCCACCTAGTGTTATGGTCACTAGGAAACCTAACTGGTCTTTCAGAGATTTTAAGGCAAGGGATTGGTTGGAAAGGGAAGGTATTAGCACCTCTAGTACGCCCTACCTAAGGTAAGTTACTTGGTGTTTGGTTTGCCTCATAATTGCTATGGTGTTGGTGTTTTCTAATCCCATCAATTTTCCTAAGATAAGTTTGCTATGATGAACAAACTTGGATTCAAAGTCTAAAAAGAAAGAACCTTTGGTCAATGTGGATCACACCCTTAGATATGTCTACAAAGTACCAAGGAGAACCAATGTAGATCTCTTGAAATCTGTGTTTGATTCAGACTAAATTTATAACCTATGATTTATGAGATAGGTAAGATAGAAATCTAAGGAGATTCAATGTGCTTAAGAGCTTATTTTTCCTTAGTATTTCAAGTGTTTGCGACTCGTAAATCGCAAGGAAAATGAACAAAGATTTAGAAATCTAAGGAAATTCAGAGCGCTTTAAAAGCCTCTTTTTTGCCTTAGTGTTTTATACTTTCATGGCTCGTAAACCGTGGAGTTAAAAATTGAAATGTCCTCAATTATAATTGAGGCTTCTTTCAAGGATGTGTGATGACTTATTATTTCTAGAAAAATATTTTGGATATTAACCATTTGAGGTTTCTTTATCCAAACATCAACAACGAATAATAACAAGTCATTCCCAATAATATTTTGGATATTCATTCATTTGGGATTTCTTTATCCAAACATTAACGGTGAATAATAGATGAATATTGGCCAACACACTTTGGAGTTTTACAAACATGTTGTAAAATCCAAAATGTAAGAAAATAATATTTTGTATTTAAAAAATCCATGCTAAAACACATTTTCTTTTAAACTTCAAATTTTTTTAAGAGGAAATTCAAAATATATTAGGGTATTGGCCGTATGCATGAAAACATTATATATATATATATATATATATATTTGCCACATTGCGTTTAGATACGAGATTTGTATTTTTACTATATAAAAATTAAAAAAAACCACAAAATAAATACACGAAAAAAACCAATGATATCACTCGCTTTTTTAGGGGTTAGGTCCAGCTCGACCCATGTGGCTGGGCTGAACCCAATAGGCCTTGCCGGTTCACTGGGCCAAACTAGTGACCTGGCTGGGCACAAAGGCATGCGTGAGTTTCCTCATGCATGCCTTGGCTAATCATTATTCAAGTGAATTAAATTTCACTTGAACAGTAACAAATGCATTAAGGATGCATGCAGAAACTATACAGAAGCTGGGAATAATAGACAGCTTACTTGGTCTGCTAGCGATCGTGCCTTTTTTGCCTTCCGCTGCCTTCGTTCGTGGGTTCTTGTTTTGTATCTTCGTTCCCCTAGTTATCCTCTTTTCTGTCTTATTTTCTGTGTTTTATTTCTCTCCCTCTCTGGTAACTGAGATGGATGAAGACAACGGTACTGCAACTTCTGCGCACAGCCGGTGGTCACTGTTTCTGGGGACAGTGAAAACAATGGTCACACCGGTTGTTGATCTCTGTTCCTTTTCTTTTCTTCTGTTGATGCTCTTTGTGGAGATGATGAGGGAGATGACGATGAAAGTGTGTTGTGCTGGATGAGTCACGCCTATGCCTCTGTGTTTTTTTTTTCTGCTTTTGACAGTGTTATTTTTCCTCCCTTTCTCCTCTTTTCTGTCTTTTTTTCCTCTTCTTTTTCCCCTCCCCCTAGGTCAGTAGAGGGGGCTTATATATAGACTATTATATATCTATTTAGGAAAGATTCAATGTATTAATCTAGGATGCAAATCCCAGCTGATTTGTAGCCAAATAATACAAATGAGGAAACTACAATATTCTCATTGATTATGTGCTGATTCTAGTGATTTCTTTCCAATATTAACACATCATCCCAGCCATCTATGTTAGGGATAAAATCCTAGCCATTAGATGATGTTGAGGTTCTTCTCTTCATGGCATTTTGCAGCGGTTAAAAACTACTATCTCCTATGAATTAAAACTGCACAAACGTGATCTGCAGCTCCAAAATGGCAACTAGCAGGAAGTTGTGGAGAAAATGAAAGAAATCAGTCGGGGAGGGTTGTGCAAAGAAAAAGGAAAGAAAGCAGACAATATAGTTGTGCCCAAAATGACCATGAACAGTACCATGCTAATTAAATCCTATGGGGCTGTTATACGCTGCCAAGTAACGGACATTATTGACGTTTCCTGATCTAGTCCCTGTTTTTTATTCCTCGAACGAAACCGATTAACTTTTCAAAGTTTGAAATTTGTCTTTAATTAATCTGATAAATCCTTAAAACATTAATTCGGGTCCCTCGAATCAAGACCTGAAAAACAATTCAGACTGGAATTATTTTTGCAGCAGGATTTTATTTGTCTTTAATTAATCCGATAAATTCTTAAAATATTAATTCGGGTCCCTCGAATCAAGACCTGAAAAAAAATTCGGGCTGGAATCCTTCTTGCAGCAGGATTTTCTGCTTTTCCACTAAATTTTCAAACGAGAATATCTTGAGCTTATGATATCGAAATAAAACGATTCAAAAGCCCAAATTCATCTACACATATAGGACTACAACTTTCATAAAGGATCCAAAGTGAGATAAAATCGTTTTGAAGAACAGAATTGCAAACAAACTCGGGTTGGAACCTTTCTCAAGTAAGGATTCTCTGCTTTCACACTAGATATTAAACGAGAATATCTTGAGCTTCTGATATCAAAATCAAGCGATTCAAAAGCCCAAATTCATTTATGCATCCAGCAATACAACTTTGATGAAGGATTCAAAGTGAGATAAAATTGTTTTAGAGAACAAAATCTGATATTAATCTGGTTGGTCAAAAAGGGTCTCCTGATCTAATTTAGAAACTGACAATGCCGAGCATCCCAATATGACTGAGAGTATGACCTAAGAACAACGACCAACAAAATTGTGATGGAAGCAGAGTCTTTAGTGCAAAACTCAAGTCAGAATCCTTCTCGTGGCAGAATTCTCTACTTTCACGTTAGATATTCAAACGAGAATACTTAAAAAGGGGAGAAGGAGAAAATAGGGCAACAACAGAAAAGAAAATAGAGGCAGAAGAGAGAATAAAAGAGAGGAAGGAGGTGAAGAGTGTGAGATAGAAGGAGACAATGAAAGAAGAATAAGGTTTCTTCAGATCACCAAAGGTAAAACAAGCAGGGGCTGCCTTTCGGACTTTGTTCCATTTCCTGCACACAAGATCTGCATTCGTTAGTCATTCGGTTGTCAAATTGTTTCTTCCCTCTGAGTATTTGGTTTCTGTTTAGACAAAGCCAACGCTTGCTCATTATTCTTTTATGACGTTGAGTTTAGCTGTTGTCCATGTCAAAGGGGTTGTCTTCATATTTAGGAACTTTTATGTGTAGGGACCTTCATTGTTTTTCTGCCCGCTGGAGAAAGGATAGCTGAACATGATGTTTTTATGATTTTAATTTGTGATATACATGATATAAAGGCGTGCTCCCTGACATTTTCTTTCTGTTTGCATGAAATGAGTAAGGTAGGTCCCAACTTAGGGAAAAAGGGTAGGGTTGTGAGGCACGGACATAGAATTTTGAGTTCAAAATCCAGGTTTCAGAACTTTGGCTCTGTTAGGCATACGGACTTACTTTTCCAGTTATAGAATTTTGAGTTGAAGTAGGCGAGCCAAACCCTGTTTGAGTTGAGTTGGCTTTGAATATTTTTTTAGTTATTTTAAGTTTTTTATAAATCTTAGAATATATGTGACGACTGGTTAACTTTTATTGTGATGTTTGTGTTTAATTGTGATGCTTGTGTTTTGATAAAAAATAATTTTTTTCTTATATGTTGCATACGGCCAATACCCTAACATATTTTTGAACATTTATTTAAAAAAAAAAAACAAATATTCGAAGTTTAAAAGAAAATGTGTTTAGCATGGATTTCATAAACACAAAAAATATTTTATTGCATTTTGGATTTTACAACATGTTTGTAAATTCCAAAGGGTGTTGCCAATATTCTAAAAAATATAAAAATCTTATTTTGGGAGGAATTCATCTATTATTTACCGTTAATGTTTGGATAAATAAATCTCTAAGGGATGAATATTCAAAATATTATTGGGAATAATTTGTTATTATTCACTGTTAATATTTGAATAAAGAAACCCCAAGTGGTTAATATCCAAAATATCTTTTATAGGAATAATAAGTCATCACACATCATTGAAAGAAACCTCAATTATAATAAAGGACATTTCAAATTTTTTTGACTCCATGGTTTACGAGCCGTGAGAGTATGAAACATTAAGGCAAAAAGAGGCTTTTAAGCGCTCTGAATTTCCTTAGATTTCTAATTTTTTATCCCTCTTCCTTGTGATTTACGAGTCGCGAAAACTTGAAATACTAAAGAAAAAATGAGCTTAAAGCACATTGAATCTCCTTAGATTTCTATCTTAGTTTCCTTTTAATGCATAGGTTATAAATTTATTTCAAATCAAACACAGATTTTAAGAGATCTGCATCGATTCTTCTTGGCACTCTGTAGACATATCTAAAGGTATGATCTATATAGGGTTCTTGCTTTTAGACTTTGAACCTAAGCCCATTTGTCATAGCAAACCTATCATAGAAAAACTGATTAGAGAACACCAACATCATAGCAAGGCAAACAAAACACCAAGCAGCTTACCTTAGGTAGGGCATACTAAGAGTGCTAATACATTTCCTTTACGCAATCAGTCCCTTACCTTAGAATCTCTAAAAGACTAGTTAGGTTTCCTAGTAACCATAATACTAGGTGGTGATTCCTTTTTTCACAAAAACAAAAACCCTGAAATCAATCCCCGCTTCCCGAGAGGGTCGTCGCGACGCTGCGCTCCGCCGTGAGGGTGCGACAGTACATATCGAAGGTTATATGGGAACAATATATTCAACATGTGACATCCTAGCATTTTATGCGATGATTGAGTCTAATGAAGAATCGGAACAAGGAGATTCACAGTTTCATTACCACACACACTGACAGATCCATTTCACATGCAAAATGGATGGTAAAATTCTTTTTTATTACATCCATTTTTAAAAAATTATTGTTTTGTATAAAAAAAATTTAACTAACAACATTTTTTTTTTGTGCAGGCTGTGGTTCTTGGACACGAACCAAGACCGATAAAGCTTTTTTTTATAGAAACTCATATGCGAAATGATGACCATCGAAAAGAGGTGTAGCAGCTCATGATTAGCTGAGCTTAGAAGCTCGTGGTATGTTGAATTTCAACAATTCATTTTCATAAGTTATTATTTATTTGAATTAGTTAACTCTTTATTATTTTTTTAAAGGAAACATATAACACCCAGTTGCATGAGAGATATGAGGACGATCTTTTGACCTATCCGAAAATCATTACGGATTTATGATTGGAGGCAGGATTGTCTAATGGACCCGATGAAAATCGAGTTTACGATATCTCAAACACTATGACAGAGGATTTTTGGATGACCTAAAGTGTTTCAACCATTAGATGCTCACATTTGATTTCAAGCACTCAAACTATAAAGTTTTTGGTGATTTTAAATCAACAAGTTGAAGCTCGAACAACCCATGCTGCGGAGAAAAAAGTGTTAAGACGACCAAACTTTGATGATCATACATGGAGCTGAAATCACAAATAGTTGGTATATGTGCTCCCCCTTATAGCTCCCCGGTCTCGGCGAAAGCTCGTACTCTCCTCATCCTCCTTCTGTCCCTATCTTCTAGATAAATTGTATTTGAACTGATAAATTTTTAAATATGTAATAAATATTTGATTTTTTATTTTAACTTAATTTATTTTAATTTTTTTCTACTCTATGTATTTAATTTTAAAAAATATTTTAACAACCTACCAATGGAATTATCGACGAAATAAGTTTATCAGTATATTTCAAAAAGTTAGAAAAGACTTACTGGAAATGCCAATAACACTATTTAATCACCAACGGGTTCATTGCGTTGATAATTTAGACATAAATCACTGATGGAATTACAAACAACCTTTTTGTCAGTGATATTCTATAGTCACTAATGGAAATACCGAAAGACTTATACCGGAATTTTTTTTTGTTTGGCGTGCTTATTCCATCTATAAATCCATCAGTAATTATATTATTGACGGAATGACCAACAAAATAGGAATCATTGAGGAAATATTTCTCGATGAACTGTAACTGTCTATGATCCTGTTAGTAAAAGTCAGGCCAACAAAATTAGTGTTCGACTACCGACATAATATTGCAAATTTTGGCAATGCTGATTTTAGGCCAAAACTCAAACTTTTCTTTGTTGTTGCTATTTTTATTGTGCTTCTGCCAACATTAGTATCTTCAAAACTTTATGTAGACGTTCTTGAGAGTTGTCAAAAACACAATTTTGATATAATATAAACTCGGATCGTAAAATTATAAGTAATTTTTTTTTAATACATGATTCAAGCACCTTAAAATACATGGTCCACGCAAAAATTCATACCTAGTCCATGTAATTAACTATATATTAATGTATCACAAAGAATGCAAAGCCTAATTAATTATAGCTTGTTTGACATGTATCCAGTAACATTTGAATTTTTGTGAATATAGGAAGACTTAATGGCAGCTGTTAGTCACTATCTAGTAATGAACTTGTGTATGTTCTACTTTTTGTTGCCGGATTACGCTTGCATTAAAAATTTGGCTCCACTAACAGATTCGACAATGATACATTGTAGTAGGAACCACTGGCATACTTTTCAGAGATAAGATGTTGCATCTTTGGTGAGTGGAGAAAATTAACTAGCAACCTTTCAATCAATTTAACTAATTTTTTTCTTATTTAATAGTTCCTTTCAGTACGATCTTGATGTATCTATGCTAGAGGAGCAAGACGGGTCAATAAAAAAAATAAAAAAAACTTGGTTCAATAGAGCATCAGATACAATCAATATAAACTATAACATGATGTTTTTTTCCTGGAAATGCCAGAAGGCACCTGATTGCCGCGGGCATAAGTTCATGTATGAATTGCCTGACTAGATGGGGCATAGAGTTTAGTCAGCTATGGTGTTCATATCACGAGATCCTACTGGATGTCCCATGCATGTCACTGTCCTCTTCTCTATTTCTTGTCCTAAACCTACTATTCAACATCCCATTAATTCAATTTTCACTACCTTGCGCGATCGAGTCATCAGATTGATAATTATCAGGATCATATGAGTTCGTGGAGCTGATATGGACAACTTGATCAGTGATCCAAGGCCCCTATTTAATAAAAAAGTCTAAAAATAAGTAAAATATATTTATTAATTATATTTTATGAAATGAGATTTGCTCCCGTTTAATAAAAGGCTCTAAATACAAAATAAAAATTACTCTAGACCTCACTTGTTAGATATATATAAAAAATTATATATTTTTAAATATTTTAAAAATTTTCATTTATAATTTTATCCAAGACCCTAGTCATCTTAAATCAACTCTAGATCATGGAAGGAAATATTAAGTAATTTGAACTCAGATTTGGACATATCAGAAAAATAAATACTTTTATAGAGGGCACTAATCCTAGATATGATTGAAGAGTTTACTTTGAGGGAGTTATACCTTAGGACATGAAGAAGTGGGGGAGGAAGAGTCCAAAGAGAAAAAAAATAAAATAAAATAAAATAAAGGAGAAGCAGGAAGAGACTCGTGGAGGCTGAAGAAAACAAAGGGGCTGCTGTGTTGATCTCGACCTGGTGGGTATGGATGGTGGGGAAGAGATAGAGATGAGGGGCGGCTGCTGGAAGTTTTGAAGAGATAGGTCTTTTTTTTTAAAAAAAAGGTAATATTTATATTTTACATGAAAATATAAAAATAAAAAATAAAATCACAAGCGTACTTGATTTTACTAATTTTACTTGATTTTAATTTAATTTTATTGGTTTTTAAATTTTTAAAGTGATTTTTCACATTAAATATACAAGTTAACTCATAATTTTAACAAAACTTTTGTAAATGCTCAAAATATACAATGAGTGAAGGAACTTGATGACTTGATGCATTTCAAGTGGTGAATTTCTTCCAGAGTTTACAGCTTGAATCAATCAATCTGTCATTGTAGGTAGCATCCTGTGAATTCTGATACCTTTGGGAAGACCAAAGACCAAGACTTTTCTAGTTTCTTGACATGTCCAAGGACATTGTGCATTAAAGCTCAAGAAACTTACTAGAATGTGGGCCAAAGTAGATCGATCGATATTGCCCACATAATAAAAGCAGGTCTTGTTTCATCTAGTCCCAGGAAAGTAAGAGCTCCAACCTCTCCGATGCTTCCTCAGCCAAATACAATAAATAAGTAGGACCTGCATGGAAGTTCCCATCAGGCAACAATGGTTCTGCTGCCTGACCCTACTTGAGCATGCATGATTTGTTATCGGAAATTCGGTGTGAAGCCGTGGAGATTACGTTAGAAGAGCAAAAAGGCCCGGAGCAAACTGAGGGAGGACAACGTGAGGGAGTTGAAAGACAGGCCTTCCGGAGAGACTTCCTAGCTATTATCCCTCATATATAATAATATCACTTTTGACATGTTTATTGCCTTCTTTTTTAACCATTATAGTATTCCGTAATAAATGTGCATTATTTTAAGATTATTGGTAAAAAAAAAAAAAACTTTAGCTGACTTGACAACAAATTAATTTGAAGAAAATAAAAAGTATTTTGAATTAGATTTATTGCCACAAGACTATATACATGCTTGTTTAGTAATATGATGCAAGTTTTTTTTGTAAAAATATTTTTAATAAAATAATCAATTTAATAATTTTTAGATTTTTTTTCAATAATTAATTTAATATCCATACATCAAAATCATTTTAAAATAATTTAAAAAAATAATGATGATTTTATGATCTCAACGCATTCTCAAAACCACCTTCAACTGTCTACAATCAGATTACCAAATGGAACCTAAACCTTTTTCTTGATCGGATCTCAAACAATTTATTCTTATTTTGGATTTGCAAAGCTGGCAAAATAAATTTCTTTTCTCTTTTGAGATATTGTTTGATCTTGAATTTAAATCTCAAACGCTGGCGTAGAAGGTAAATATAGTTACCGTGTAAACAATGTCAAGTTGTGGCAGGCATGTCCTAAAGCTTCGAGAGTAGTAATACTAGTCGCCCTGCTGTACTTGGTGGGAAGACTTTGAACCAAAGCCTA
>Ga0325400_1002221_pt1 | contig 16872 bp, 20 predicted proteins | sample PopdelMetagenome_2_FD_205662 | JGI IMG/M metagenome (GOLD analysis project Ga0325400, IMG submission 205662) | Populus deltoides microbial communities from Bellville, Georgia, United States - Xylem-PdKOR-R1 | ecosystem: Host-associated > Plants > Phyllosphere > Stem > Wood/Secondary xylem... | reverse complement strand
CAAAAATCATCTCCACCTTTTTTTCCCAATCTAAATAAGCTTCCGGATCAGTTTTTCCCTTAAAGGCTGGGATTTTTAACTTAATACTACCCAAATTTCGGTCTATATCTCCCAGATCATCAAAATCACCTCTATGCTCAAAATCCCTATGTGGTCGAATATGTCCCCTCCTTGACCAATTCTCATACCTCTCTCCCCTATGTGTACGGAACCCACCACCATGGTTAAGATCATCCTCGACTTCATCTACAGAGTTTCCAGCAACACTCTCCTCCTTCCTAGCTTCTCTACCCCTTTTACTACGCCCTCCATCAGACCTAGTCTCTAATTTTTCAATCCTAGTCATCAGCTCATCAAACATAAATTCCATCTATTGTTGTATTCTCAAAAGCCCATCTTCTTGGATTTCACCGTTCTTCTGTGGCACACTATTAGAAGACATTTTTTTTAATCCTGCACGAAAATCGTTAGCAATAAAAATAACACCTCACACACTTGTGTTTCACACAAATTTATAGGCTTTTCACTCAAATATGCTCCCTATGCCTTTTTCCACTCAAATTGCCTTTTTTTAATTCTTGAAATCACTTAGCAACAATTAAAAAAAAAAAAACAATCAACTATGTAGTGAATTTATAAATTTGATATAGACTCTAGAAGCAAGAAATTACGAAACTAACAAAACAAAACTCGATAACAAATTTACGAATAGCAATGCAAATTTGTACGAATAATATGATGATTTGAAGACACGAAAAAAAATAATCAGAAAAGAGCTCAACAATTACGAATTATCAAGAACTAAGGATTTAATTCAAGAAAAATCTAGAAACTCAAGAAAATCAACTAACTACCCAAATTTTCAAGAAACACAAACAACACTACAAAAAGATTCACGAACCACGACTAACCAATTTCCCAATGATCAAGGTTTTCTCAAGCATGTATTCGGCTAAAAAAAAGTGATTTTTTTTGTTTTTTTCGGCAGCAATCAAGATTTCAAGATCAAGCCTCCTTTTCTTTTCTCCTTTTTTTTATATATATATTATATATTTCAGCAAGAACAAAAAAAAATCAAGAACTTAGGTTTGGATGGCAATTTTGATCAAGAAAGCATCAAAAGAACACTAACTTATGATTAAGTGTTTAACAAAGCAATAAAAAGTAAGATCCCTAATTTTTTTTTATATATAGGTGGCTAAATCTATCAAGAATCAAACAAGAAACAATAAAAACTCAAATTGAAGGATATAACCTGTGATTAGATCAGCTCTGATACCAACTGATGCGAACCCTAGCGGAATTTAATGGTATTCGCGATCCCAAAATCAATCTAACCCAAGTTTGTTGAGATTTGAATGAGCTTATCACAATGGAAGACTTGCTCCAAGGCAACAAGACTATAAACCAACTCGATCACAACGCCTACACCTAAAGACGAGCAAAAAAAGTATAAATTCACAACAAAGGATGGTCAATTCTTTGAAGAGTTGAAAGTTCAACTAAGAACCAAGATTAAGCAACCAAAAGTCGGCTACAATGCTAAAAATATTATAAAAAGTCTACCCTAAAAATATTCTTAAAGAGTATTTAAACTCTAAGCCAAAACCCTAGTTTTCCTAATGGATCTCATATAAACCCAATTTAAATAATAATCAACCCAAGCTAAAACTAGCCTAAACTAATTAAAATAAACAAAATAAACAAGTCTAAAACCCAAACAAGTTGTCTCCTCTCAAAATAAATAAAGTTTGATAGCCCAACTAATTAAATAAGACAAGTTCGTTGTTTCCGTATTATGTCTGGCAGCAGTAAGACCCAATTTAAAATGGATGGTTCTCTCTCGTCTTAATGAATTAGAAGGTGTGTCATATACCGTTGTAAAGGTATGGAAGTCTAGTTTCCAGCCCAACTAGAATCACATCAAAATTTGATCTGTAGCTCCAAGTATGACAAAAAAAGTAACGAAAGGTCAAACTATCCGAATCTAGTCTTCTTCTCCCAATCCTTGTGTAATGGTCTTGGTTCCACCAACAAGCCCCTCTTGAATATGACTCAGATTAATCAAGGCTTGCTCTTTATTATTACAAATCCTCTTGAAGTCCACCTTAGCCCATGTATCTTTAAGAAGTCCATTGAAAGCTTCTTTGAACTTCTTAGCCCTAAGCCTAGTAACTGGACCAACTGGAACCTCCAATGGATCCTTTGATGGTTGGATCGCATCACTTGGGTACTCCAATGAGCTATTTTCAAAAGATAACTTCATTAGTCCATTCCTAAATTAATCAATGCATTAGAATTTATGAAACTTTCAAACAAGTAAGGATCAACATACCTTTGTTGGATTCTATTAAACAAGTTCCTTCTTATGCTAAATTTTTTAAAGACTTGTACACTGTGAAGAGAAAACTGAATGTGAAAAAAAAGCCTTTTTAGCCAAACAAATAAGTGTCATTCTTCATAACAATAATGCTTTGAAATATAAAGACCCTGATTGTCTTACAATTTCTTGCTTTATTAGAGAACATAAAATTGAAAGAGCTTTACATGATCTTGGAGCTAGTGTGAATTTACTTCCATATTCAGTTTTTCAGAGTCTCAATCTAGGTGAGTTAAAACCAACTTTTATAACTCTCTTACTTACTGATAAATCTGTAAAAGTGAATATTTTCACTACAACTAATCAATGCATTAGAAACCAAATGACATTAGAGATGAATATTTTCAACCTTTGCAAGCAACCTGGAGATGATAATGATTTACAGGAAGTGGACTTTACTGAAAAATTAGTTCGTGATCAATTTCAAACCACTTTCAATGAAACTGAGATTGATGAATTTGACTATTTGCAAATGGTTTATTTTCAAGAAGAATCAAAGACAAATAGTTGGAGACCATAAATTGAGGAATTGCCACCACGATCAATTGAGTCCATACCTTCAAGTGTTCAACCACCAAAACTTGATTTGAAGTCGTTACCATTCAATCTCAAAGACTTATTTTTTTGAGAAAATAAACTTTTCCTGTAATAATCTCTTCCAAACTTAATGCACATCAAGAAGGTAAGTTATTACAAACTCTAAAAATGCACAAAAATGTATTAGGATGGACCATAGCTGACATATAAGGAATTATTCCTTTGATTTGCACACAAAGAATTTATTTGGAGGAAAATGCTAAACCCTCTAGAGAAATGTAACGAAGGCTTAATCCTAATATGAAAGAAGTAGTGAAAATGAAGGCATTAAGCTTCTAGATAATGGAATCATTTATTCTATTTCCGACAGCAAATAGGTAAGTCCTACCCAAGAAGTCTGGAGTCACTATGATAACAAATAAGAAAAATGAGTAAATTCCAACTAGGACTATTACTAGTTAACGCATGTGCATTGACTATAGGAAACTTAATTCAATGACTAGAAAAGATCATTTTCCTTTACCTTTCATGGAACAAATCCTAGAAAGAGTTGAAGGTCATGAATTTTATTGTTTCCTAGATGGCTATTCAGGTTACAACCAAATTGAAATTGCATTGGAAGATCAAGAGAAGACTACTTTCACATATCCATTTGGTACTTTTGCATATCGAAGGATGCCTTTCGGATTATGTAATGCACCAGCCACGTTTCAAAGATGCATGCTTAGCATATTCAGTGATATGGTTGAACGTTTTCTTGAGATTTTTATGGATGGTTTTTTTTTTGTTTTTGGTGATTCATTTGATGATTGTTTGACTAACTTGTAAAAGGTTTTGAGCAGGTATGAAGAGAAGAATCTTGTACTGAATTGGGAAAAATGTCACTTTATGGTAACAAACGGCATTGTACTTGATCACATTATTTCATCAAAAGGAATTGAGGTTGACAAATCTAAAATTGAGTTAATTGCTAACTTGACAACACCAAAATCTATTAAAGATGTTAGATCATTCTTAGAACATGCTAGTTTTTATAGAAGGTTCATCAAATATTTTAGTGTAATATCTAAGCCCTTGAGTAACCTTCTAACAAAAGATAATATTTTTGAATGGACTAAATATTGTGAAGAAGCCTTTGTTAAACTTAAACACTTGTTTACTTCTGCTCCTATTATTCAACCTCCTAATTGGTCATTACATTTTGAAATAATGTGTGACGCTAGTGATTATGTCGTCGGTGCTGTCTTGGAACAAAAAAAAGATAAGAAACCTTATGTGATTTACTATGCAAGTAAAACTTTAAATAGTGCTCAAATGAATTACACCACCACTGAAAAAGAATTACTTGCAGCAGTATTTGCAAGTGAAAAATTCAGGTCTTATCTTATTGGCTCACCTGTTATTGTTTTTAGTGATCATGCAGCATTGAAATATCTTTTTTCTAAGAAAGATTCTAAGGCTAGATTGGTGCGATGGATTTTGTTACTTCAAGAATTTGATATCACAGTCAAAGACAAGAAAGGCATCGAAAATATTGTCGCAGATCATTTGTCAAGATTGACAACAAATTCGAAATCTGACATCATACCAATCGATGACTACTTTCCTAATGAATCTTTACTTTCTATCTCTACATTGCCTTGGTTTGCTAATAATGTTAATTTTCTTGTTTCAGGATAATTGCCAGCTCATTTGAGTATCCAAGACAAAAGAAAGTTTTTGAACGAAGTGAAGAACTTTTACTAGGATGACCCTTATTTATTCAAATATTGCCCTGATCAAATATTTTAAAGATGCATTCCTGAGAATGAGGTAAGTAGTGTCATTAAATTTTGTCATTCTAAGGCATGTGGGGATCATTTCTCATCAAGAAAGACAACTGTAAAAATCTTAAAAAGTGGATTTTACTGGCCCACCATGTTCAAGGACTCACATATATTCTGCAAGACTTGTAAAAATTGTCAAAAGTTGGGATCTATTTCAAAACGTCACATGATGTCTTTAAATCCTATTCTTTTCATTGAGATCTTTAACTATTGGGGTATAGATTTCATAGGTCCATTTCCTTCATCATTTGGTTTCTTGTACATATTAATCGTAGTAGATTATGTTTCAAAATGGATACAAGCAATTCCAAGTCAAAACAATGATCACAAAATAGTGATAAAGTTTTTGAAAGAAAATATTTTGAGTCGATTTGGAATCCCTCGAGCCATCATAAGTGATGGCGGAACACATTTCCACAACAAGTCATTTGAGTCTTTAATGAAGAAATATAGAATCACACATAAAGTTTTCACTCCTTATCACCCTCAGACAAGTGGACAAGTAGAGCTTGCTAATAGGGAGATTAAATAGATCTTGGAGAAAATAGTGAACCCTAATAGGAATGACTGGCTATAAGACTTAATGATGCACTTTGGACTTATTGAACTGCTTCTAAAACATCATTAGATATGTCACCTTATAGACTAGTTTATGAAAAACCTTGTCACTTGCCTGTGGAACTTGAACATAAAGTTTATTAGGCTATTAAACTTTCAATTCAAACCTTGATGATGCTAGTCAGCTGCAAAAATTTCAAATAAATGAGCTTGAAGAAATAAGAAATGATGCATATGAAAATTCAAGAATTCATAAAGCAAGAATCAAAGAGTTTCATGACAAGAAAATACTGAGAAAAACATTCAATGTTTGTCAAAAAGTCTTGCTTTATAATTCTCGACTCTATTTATTTCCTGGAAAATTAAGATTGAAATGGAGCGGTCTTTTTATTATGAAACATGTGTATCCATATGGGGCCTGTGATATCGAGAATCCAAAGAATGACAATGTTTTCAAGGTAAATGGACATCGTTTGAAAGTTTACTTTGATAATTTTTTAGTTGAAAATGACTCTATTGAATTGAGTGATCCTGTATATAAAGATTGATTCTTTTTCTCACATTGTTTTGTGTTTTGTTTTGGTGTAACTTTTGTTTTGCTAGTGTCTCTCACCTCAGTCAAATGGCAGATAATGGTACTCTATGACTTAAGTCGATTCTTTTAGTTTCCCATAATAACTGATATTTGTATCTATATTTGTGCAATTCTTTGATCTTTCTCCCTTCTTTGAATCTCTTCTACAATTCTCATTTGAAAATGGACACCACTTTTGAAAAGTGAAAAAGTATTTTCTTGCTTTGCCTCCAAATGCAATTGCAAAAATTTACCATGCCAGGTTTGAAAGATTGAGGTTGTTAATGAACCATGAAATTCCTGAAGATATTCACTAGATGATTGAAGCAAAGGTTCGATTATCAAGTGAGTCCTCCAATTCTTTCATTTCATACATGCGTGGAACAGGTAAAAGCACTTTTGCAAAAAAATATCGTGCAAAATGACTAAAAGTCTGTCACAGATGTGCCAGATGGACTTGTAATGTAATATGTTGTTCTTTAGAAATGGTATCCATAAACCGTGAAGATAAAATACAATTCATTAAGGATGGACTAAGTAAAGAGTCTTTAGATAATCTTCTATTAACTCTTGAGACACATCCTAGTGGAGATGTACATCGTGCAATTCATGATTTATGGCCACAATTCCATAAAAAACATGATCGACTTGGTCTTAGGAATCTGACTATAAAAGACCTTGTTTGCCAGTTTTCAAGAAAACTGGATGGGAAGCCTATCCTTGACCCATAGAGGGCGTTTAAATCATTCTTGGACGTAAAACCAAGGGAAGATGTGAGCCACAATCACAACTACCTGTACATACACATGCTTTTTCAAAATAAATAAATAAATAGAGAGTGTGTGTGTGAGACTCTAGCTGGCCTACATATAGGTGGTATGATTGCATTTTCAATTTCTCATTTATAAAATCTTCTCTTCCTTCCCTTCATTTCTACTTAACCCATACATTCAATAGATATAGAAGTGTATAGAAATGGCAAGTTCCTCAAGTTATCACATAAGAAATATTTGTGTTTTCGTGTGGATCCAGTCTTGGGAAAGAAAAGGAGTTTTTAAAATCAGCAAATCATCTTGGTCAGGTATGAGCTGAGAGAAAGATTCATTTAGTGTATGGGGGAGGCAGCCTTAGGTTAATGGGGGGTGTGTCAATAGTTGCGTTTTTAGGAAGCAATCAAGTTTTGGGGGTCGTCCCCAAAGCTTTAGCAAAAGGGGACATCATTGGAAAAACAATTGGAGAGGAACTACAGGTCTTCACAATGTCTGATCGAATGAATGCAATGTTTAACCGTACTGACGCCTTCATTTCCTTTCCAGGTGGTCTGGGCACATTGAAAGAGATCTTTCATATTTCCTTTTGGGCCCAACTGCACATTCACCATAAATATATAGGTTTGTTAAATGTTAATGGTTTTTATGATAATATGTTGTCTTTTCTTGATCAAGCTATGGAACATGAATTTCGGCACGACAAATCATAATCTTTGCTACTACTGCTGAACAATTGATTGACCAACTACAATCTTTCATCCCTGTAATTGATCCCTCCATGAGTCGTATAAATTGGTCAATTAAGGAAAGCCGTAGAAAGCTTATATTGGATTTGAGCCTTCGTTTGTGAAACATTGTGTCTTTTGGTTTTATTAATAGCATATTATTTTGTTTTGTTATTTCTTATTTATATTTAAGTGTGTTTCAGGTTTGTCAGTGTTTGTTATTTCAGGTGATGTCTTCTATACTCTATCTTTTTACCTTAGGACATTGAGGACAATGTCTCGTTTTGGTTGGGGGGAAGAGGGTAGTAATTGACAAAAAAAATAACTATGTTTTCTATTTAATAAACCATTTGCAAAACTGTTGTTACTAGGATAGCAGAGTAAAGGAGTTCTTTTGTTAAAGTGACTCTTGAGACGCATCTTAGTAAACATTCTTAATAAGGACTATCAGAATACTTCTTGAATTATTCAGGTTTACAAACTCTCGCATTATTATCAATTGATTCTGCTCATATACTCATTTAACAAGTATTCTTAAACCTTTATTTTCACACACATATACTTTAACATATGATTATGGGTTGCATATTGGATTATTACATTATTTATGTTCTTTTGTCAAAGGTAACAACTAAGGGAAAATGATACTATATAATTTACAAAAAAAGAAAAAAAAATGATAATAAATGTAATTAAATAAATAAATAAAAACATAAATAAGTTTGGTTTCGTAGCCTCCCTAACCTAAGCAATTAAGCTCGAAGGGGTGTTTTAACACCTAATATCCTAAAGTCAACTAACTTGGGAGTTATTGGCTCAAAGCTTGTTACATGGGTTATGGATAAAAGCTTAAGGGAATCAAACATTGCACTATCTACGTATCAGTATCTGTAACCCAAGTTACTAAGCTCGTAGGGGTGTCTCAACACCTAATGCCCTAAAACCAACTGGTCTGGGAGTCATTAGCCAAAAGCTCATTACATGGGTTAAAGATGCATTGTGTTATCTATATATATACAAAAAAGAAATAAATAAAGATAATAATCTCAACCCAGGGAAGTTAACCTTGGAAAACATTAGAATATATTATTAATTTCTTCCAATAAAAACACCATCATCTATGTTTTCATACATTGAGCACATAAAAAGAAGGTTCATTAATATCTTGTTTAAGAAGTATGAAGAAGATATATAAATTTAATGAGAGTTTATTTACTTGGATAGATTAATGGAAGTTGAATGATGAATGTCTTGCTTTGTGAAACTTGCAAATTATTTTTCTATTTTAACGCTTTGATTATTAGGGACTAGTAATAAGCTGGTTGGGGGTGTGATTAGTACTTAAAAGTGTATTTTTATCAAGATTTTATATCATCATTTTGCACTTAAAGTATCAATAACTCCTTAACTAGAGCATGTTTTATAATATCATGTCTAATACTATAAGATACCTTTAATTTATGATAAATGTTCATCTTAAATGCAAGCCTATCACATAAATGAAAGTATTGATTGATGAGTTTAACTTCTAAAATTAAGAAAGTAAGGAGAGGGCCAAGCTTAGAAAAAAGATGTTGGTTCAGTCCAAACTGGAATACTATTCGGTCATTGGGTCATGTCTGGAGCTGTAGAACTTAGACTTGGGTCTGCTCTATATGGATGGAAAGCTAAGACATAGGCTTAAAATTTTCATGCGGAGTCCAAGATTCAAAAAGGCCATTTTCAAATTCAAATTGTAGCAACAATGGTGAAGTCGGAATCTGTTCTGCAGCCCAGACACTGTTCAGTGTTCAACCCATATCTTGAGTTCTAAAAGTCCAAATGACTTCATTTGTTTTTGTTGGAAAGCTGAGATAATTTTCTAGAACTTTCATGCGGACAATTTGTTCAAATTCTGATGTTAGAAATGACATTTTGTTCAGACAAGAAGATAAGGATTGTCATCGAGTCAAGATGTGGCAACCCACTCAACAATTAGTCAACAAATCAATAGTTCCAAATTTTAGCCTATAAAAGGAGGTATTTGCCATGCATTTAGGCATCTTGGTTTTTAGATCAAGATCATGTTCTTGCTCTCTTTCTTTATATTTTTTGCAATGCTTAAGTTTTGCTTTCATTAGTCTCTTATTTATTCTTTTCATTTCATTTCCTTTACTTAGTTAACTTATATCTTATTTATATTTTTATCTTGTTTATTTATGTTTCTTTCTTTCATTATCTTTAGTTAAGTTTATTATGTCAAGGTGAAAAGGTTACACTAATGGAGTAAGAATAAGCATAATATAAACTTAACATGGACTTTAATATTTGATACTAACATGTTTTTTATTTGTTATCTTGTTCACTTTTAATACTTTGCTTGTTAAATGATTAATCTAGATTTATGTTGTATACCAATTGAGTTTATACTATACTTGTTTGAAATACCAATAGTGCATCCTCTAACCTTGACATTTATTTTTATTATTGTTTAATCCTCACACTAATCTTACATCTCAAAGTCCTCTTTAACTTATTATTATTATTATTATTATTATTATTATTATTATTATTATTATAATATTTAACCTTCTTGTGGTTCAACCTCGATCTTACTAGATTATTTATTACTTTGACACTCTTGCACTTGGAAAAAGACATTAATCTTTTGATAGTGTCATGCTTTTGGCGTCATTGCAGGATAGGTAAATTCTTGTATAAATTATAATTTTTATTTGATTTTCTCTTTTCATTTTTCTTTTATCTAACTTTTGTTTCTTGTGTTTTATCTCTTTTTCTTTTTGTTTTTCTTTTCCTCCTTTTATTCTCTTCCTACACATGCATGCAAGTTTGGTTACGTACATTAAGTGGTAGACTTTGTAGGATATCCTCATCATTTTCAGAAAATATGGCCGAAGAAGATAACCAGTCGCTTCATAATAAGAATAATGAGAATAACTGTATTAGAACACTTAGAGATCACATGAATCCCACAAGAACAAGTGCATCCTCATGCATAGTTTTCCCTCCTGATACATCTTTTCTTAATTTTAAGCCAGACATTATTCAACTTTTACCTTATTTTCATGGCTTAGATCTAGAAAATCAATACTTGCATTTGAGAGAATTTAAGGAGATCTGTAACACTTATAATAACTCAAATTGTAGCATGAACACCATTAGATTAAAGTTTTTTTCTTTTTTGTTAAGATAAAGTTAAAACATGGCTATAAAATTTGAGACCAGGATACATTCGTGCTTGGGATGAAATGCAACAATAATTTTTAAAGTTTTTTCCATCTCATAGACAAACTCTTTCAAAAGACAAATCACCATTTTCACTAAAAAACCAGAAGAAACATTTTACCAATGTTGGGATATGTATCGAGACTTGCTTAATACTTGCCCTAATCATGGTTTTGAAACATGGAGATTGGTTTCATATTTTTATGAAGGGTTAACACCTAAAGATAGACAAATGGTGGAATTGATGTGTAATAAAACTTTTGAAGATAAAGATCCTAATGAAGCAATGGAGTACCTAGACTTGCTAGCTGAAAATGCCCAAAATTGGGACACTACAGGCACTTATGAGGCACCAAGTAAAACTCAATCTCATACATCTAGTGGAGGTATGTATAACTTTAGGGAAGATCATGATCTCCAAACCAAGTTTGCATATTTAGCTACAAAAGTCGAGGCACTAGAATTGAAAAAGAGTGGTTAATTAAAAAATATTCAAGACATTGTGTGTCAAATCTGTGAAACCAATGAACACTCAACCAATGACTATCTAACTTTGCCTTCTTTCAAGGAATGCCTCCATGAACAAGTTCATGCTTTAAATAGTTTCCAAAGGCCTAATCGTAACCCATACTCGCAAACATACAACCTTGGTTGGAGAAATCACCCAAATTTCAGTTGGAAGAGTGAAAACAATAATGCATAAACTTTACAGCCACCATTTCAAGCACACCATAATTTTTAAAATTCTCATGGATATGCACCTCCTTATGCTCCACCTCCTAGAAGAAATCTTGAGGAAAGATTGCATGCATTCATTAAAAAGCAAGAGACAATCAACACTCAACTTGCTCAAAGCATGATAAATTTTAAAGATACTTTTGCAAAATTGACATCTGCTTTTACTTTTCAAGAGAAAGGTAAGTTTCCATCTCAATCATAGCAAAATTCCAAAGGGTAATACAATGCAATTGCAAGTAGTTCCGGAAGCCAACACATAGATCAAGTCAAATTAGTCATCACTCTTCGCAATGGTAAGGTTACTAAAAAACCCACTCTTGAACCTTGTGAGAAAGATAATGAGTCAATCTCTAAGGGTAAGGAAGGGGTTGAATCTGAACATTGCAAAGAAAAGATTGATTCCCCACCAGTACTTCCATTTCCTCATGCAATGACTAAACAAAGAAAAGTCAATCACAACTCTGAAATCTTTGAAACTTTCAAACAGGTAAGGATCAATATACCTTTGTTGGATGCTATTAAACAAGTACCTTCCTAATCTAAATTTTTGAAAGATATGTGCACTGTGAAGAGAAAACTGAATGTGAAGAAGAAAACCTTTTTAGCCGAACAAGTAAGTGCCATTCTTCAGAGCAATAATGCTTTGAAATATAAAGACCCTGGTTGTCTTACAATTTCTTGCTTTATTGGAGAACATAAAATTGAAAGAGTTTTACTTGATTTTGGAGCTAGTGTGAATTTACTTCCATATTCAGTTTTTCAAAGTCTCAATCTAGGTGAGTTAAAACCAACTTTCTGTAACTCTTTTACTTGCTGATAGATCTGTAAAAATGTCTAGAGGAATAGTTGAAGATGTGTTAGTACAAGTTGATAAATTCATTTATCCTGTGGATTTTATTGTCTTGGACACACAATTTGTTGAAGCATGTAATTCATTTCATGTTATTTTAGGACGTCTGTTTCTTGCAATTTCTAATGCATTGATTAATTGTAGGAATGGACTGATGAAGCTATCATTTGGAAACATGATATTGGAGATAAATATTTTCAACATTTGCAAGCAACCTGGAGATGATAATGATTTACAAGAAGTAGATTTTATTGAAGAAATAGTTTATGATCAACTTGAATTTACTTTGAGTTTAATGAATATAAAGATTTGCAAATGATTTATTCTGAGAATGAAATCACGGATGAAAAAGGCACCGAAAATGTTGATGCAGATCTTTTGTCGAGAGTGACAATAGATTCGACATCCAATATCATACCAATCGATAATTACTTTCCTGACGAATCCTTACTTTCTCTTAGTCCAATGCCTTAGTTTGCTAATTTTATCAATTTTCTTTCTTTAGGAGATTTGCCAGCTCATTGGAGTACCCAAGTTAAAAGTAAGTTTTTGAACGAAGTGAAGAAATTTTATTGGGATGACCCTTGCTTATTCAAATATTATCCTGATCAAATATTTCAAAAATGCATTCCTGATAATGAGGTAAATAGTGTCATTAAATTTTGTCATTCTAAGGCATGTGTAAGGTCATTTCTCATCAAGAAAGACAACTGCAAAAATCTTACAAAGTGAATTTTATTGGCCCACCATGTTCAAGGATTCATATGTATTCTACAAAACTTGTGAAAATTGTCAAAAGCTGGGATCTATTTCAAAACGTCACATGATGTCTTTAAATCCTATTCTTGTCATTGAGATCTTTGACTGTTGGGGTATAGATTTCATGGGTCCATTTCCTCCATCATTTGGTTAAAACATATTAGTCGCGATAGATTATGTTTCAAAATGGATAGAGACAATTCCAAGTCGAAATAATGATCACAAAACAGTGATAAAGTTTTTGAAAGAAAATATTTTGAGTCGATTTGGAATCCCTCGAGCCATCATAAGTGATGATGGAACACATTTCTGCAACAAGTCATTTGAGTCTTTAATGAAGAAATATGGAATCACACCCAAAGTTGTCACCCCTTATCACCCTGAGACAAGTAGACAAATAGAGCTTGCTAATAGGGAGATCAAATAGATGTTGGAGAAAACAGTGAACCCTAATAGGAAAGACTGGTCTTTAAGACTTAATGATGCACTTTGGGCTTATCAAACTGCTTATAAAACATCATTAGACATGTCACCTTATAGACTAGTCTATGGAAAACCTTGTCACTTGCCTGTGGAACTTGAACATAAAGCTTATTGGGCTATTAAAGCTTTCAATTCAAACCTTGATGATGCTAGTCAGCTGCGAAATTTTCAAATAAATGAGCTTGAAGAAATAATAAATGATGCATATGAAAATTCAAGAATTCATAAAGTAAGAATCAAATTGTTTCATGACAAGCAAATACTAAGAAAAACATTCGATGTTAGTCAAAAAGTCTTGCTTTATAATTCTCGACTCCATTTATTTCCTGGAAAACTAAGATCAAGATGGAGCGGTCATTTTATTATGAAACATTTGTATCCATATAGGGCCTTTGATATCGAGAATCCAAATAATGACAATGCTTTTAAGGTAAATGGACATCGTTGGAAAGCTTACTTTGATAATTTTCCTAGTGAAAATGAATCCATTGGTTTAAATGATCCTGTAGATAAAGGTTGATTATTTTGTTTTTCTCGCATTGTTTTTGTTTTTCTTTTTTGTGTGACTTTTGTTTTGCGAGTCTCTTCTTTAATGTTCTTCTCTTGTTTATTTATATTTCTCTTCTTCATTATGTTTAGCTAAGTTTATTATGTTAAGGTGAAAAGGTTACACTAATGGTGTAAGAATAAGTATAATATAAACTCAACATGGACTTTAATGTTTGATACTAACATGTTTTGTATTTGTTATCTTGTTCATTTTTAATACTTTGCTTGTTCAATAGTTAATCTAGATTTATGTTGTATAATACTTGGTACAACAAATATTTGGCACTTTCATAGCCCAACTGTATGGTATAACCTATATCTGTGCTATGAAAGGAACTTGATTTGTTGTTAACATAAGTTATAATCATGAATACCTGACAACATTTACAAGTATTAGCATTATTTGAATAAGATAACTAATATAATCATGTTAACCATTTATAATCTGATTGGAACCTCCTTTGTGTGTGGTTTCCATTTGAGTAATAAAAAGAGTTTATACTATATTTGTTTGAAATACCATTAGTGGATCATCTAACCTTGACATTTGTTTTTATCATTGTTTAATCCTCACATTAATCTTACATCTCAAAGTCCTCTTTAACTTCTTATTGTTGTTGTTGTTGTTACTACTACTACTACTACTACTACTACTACTACTACTACTACTACTACTACTACTACTACTACTACTACTACTATTATTATTATTATAGTTAACCTCCTTGTAGTTCGACCACGGTCTTGCCGGGTTATTTATTACTTTGACACTCCTACACTTGGGAGAAGACATCAATCATTTGGTCGTGTTACTCTGTGTGGCCGAATATGTCCCCTTCTTGGTCGATTCTCATATCTCTCTCCCCTATGTGCATGGAATCCACCGCCATGATTAAGATCATTCTCGTCTTCATTTTCAAAGTTTCCAGCAACACTCTCCTTCTTCTTAGCTTCTCTACCCTTTTTACTATGTCCCCCATTAGACCTAATCTCTAATTTTTCAATCCTAGTCATCAGCTCACTAAACATAAATTCTACCTGTTGTTGTATTCTCAAAAGCCCATCTTTTGGGATTTCATCCTTCTTATATGACACACTGTTAGACATTATTTTTTAAAAAAACCTGCACGAAAATCATTAGCAATAAAAATAACACCTCACACACTCGTGTTTCATATAAATTTATAGGTTTTTCACTCTAATATGCTCCCTACGCCTTTTTCCACTCAAATTACCTTTCTTTACTCCTGGAAATCACTTAGCAACAATTCAGAAAAGCAACCAACTATGTAGTGAATTCATAAATTTGATATAGACTCAAGAAGCAAGAAATTTACAAAACTAATAAAACAAAATTACGATAAAAAATTCATGAGCAACAATGCAAATTTGAGTGAGTAATATGGCGATTCGAAGACGTGAAATAAACTTAATGGAAGCAATAATACTAAAGAGATTTACTATCTAAATTGAAAATTAAATCAAGCAATGCTAGAACCTAGAAAAAAAAAGATAAAGAGCAACACAAACTCTAAAATGTTGATTTTCTTCTTTTTTTTGTTTTTTTTGGCGGCGACAATCAAATTTTTCAAGATTATCCCACCCCCCTACCCCCACCCTTTTTTTTAATACCAATTTAGCAATCAAGAAAAAAAATTCAAAAACTCATTTTTTTATGTATATATTGCGGCAAAATCAAGAATTCAACAAGAACGCTACCTTATGATTATGTGTTCAACCATTCAAGAGGATGCAAGAACTCTAAATTTTTTTTAATATATGTGGCTGAAACTAACAAAAAATGAATCAAGAAACAAAAGACATAAATTGAAGGATATAACCAATGATTAGATCTACTCTAATACCAACTGATGCGAATCCTAGCAGAATTTAATGGAATTCGTAGACCCAAGATCTATCTAATCCAATTTTACTGAAAATAAGATGAGCTTATCACAATGGAAGACCTGCCTCAAGGCAACAAAACTGTAAACCAAATCAATCACAACGCCTGCACCTAGAGACGAGCAAAAAGAGTATAAATTCACAACAAAGATTGGTCAATTCTTTGAAGAGTTGAAAGTTCAATCAAGAACCTAGATTGATGATTAGTACTTAAAAGTGCATTTTTATCAAGGTTTTATATCATCATTTTGCACTTGAAGTATCAATAACTCCTTAACTAAAGCATGTTTTATAATAACATATCTAATAATATAAGATACCTTTAATTTATGGTAAATGTTCATCTTAAATACAGGCCTATCACATAAATAAAAGAATTGATTGATGAGTTGAAGTACTGAAATTGAAAGGACAAATTGATGGCAAACTTAGAAAAGAGATGCTGGTGCAGTCCAAACTGGAACATTGTTCGGTAATCAGGTCATATCTGGAGCTGTAAATCTTAGATTTAGGTCTACTTTATATGGATGGAAAGGTAAGATATAGGCCTACAACTTTCATGGGAAGCCCAAGATTTAACAAGGTCGTTTTCAAGTCCAAATTGTAGCAACAACGAAGAAATCTGAATCTGTCCTACAGCCCAGACACTGTTCGGTGTTCAGCCCATATATCGAGTTCTAGAAGTCCAAATGATCTCAAATTTTTACCCTAGAAAGATGAGACAATTTCCTAGAACTTTCATGATTGAAGTCTGTTCAAATTATGACGTTACCAATGACATTTTTGGTAGACAAGAAGATAAGAATTGTCACCAAGTCAAGATGTGGCCACCCATTCATCAATTAGTCAACAAATCAATAGTTCCAAATTTTGGCCTATAAAAGGAGGCATTTGCCATGTATTTAGGCATCTTGGTTTTCAGATCAAGATCATGCTCTTGCTCTCTCTTTATATTTTGTAATGCTTAAGTTTTGCTTATATTAATCTCTTGCT
>Ga0325400_1002218_pt1 | contig 16876 bp, 16 predicted proteins | sample PopdelMetagenome_2_FD_205662 | JGI IMG/M metagenome (GOLD analysis project Ga0325400, IMG submission 205662) | Populus deltoides microbial communities from Bellville, Georgia, United States - Xylem-PdKOR-R1 | ecosystem: Host-associated > Plants > Phyllosphere > Stem > Wood/Secondary xylem... | reverse complement strand
GGGGCCGACGTAGCCGGCGAAGGCGGGGTAGTGCCCCGAACCGCCGCCGGCGATGACCGCCACTTTTCCGTCGGGCGTTGCGGTGGAGCGGATGACGCCGTGCGGGACGGGTTGGACGTAGTGGGAGTACAGGTCGACGAATCCTGCGACGGAATCGTCGACGAACTCCGCAGGGTCACCGAAGATCTTCGTCACGTGTGCTGACCACCTTTGCTGGCACTTGTCGTTGCTGGGGCGCGTCGTTGCTGGCGGACCCCAGGATGGACCGTTCGTCCATCTTCCACCCCCGCCGCGCTCATGTGAGCGCGGGGGTTGTCGCGTCTGAGCGGACCGCCACATACTCGTCCACGGCAGGAGGCTCCGGCGACGGAGCGAGCGGTGCAGGGCTGCACCAGGTCTTGTGCATTCGTCCTGAGAGGAAATCGACATGGTCGTCGACGGATCCGCGGTGCTGGAGTGTCGTGATCTGCGGAAGTCGTTCGGTGGGGTCCCGGTGTTGAAGGGGGTGTCCCTGCGGCTGGAACTGGGCACGGTCACCGCGTTGGCCGGGGAGAACGGCGCGGGCAAGTCCACGATGATGAAGATCGCCGCCGGGCAGTACCGCGCTGATGACGGTGCGGTGTTCGTGCGGGGTGAGGAACTCGCCGCAGGTTCGATCCGGGATTCGCACCGGTTGGGGGTGGCGATCGTCCCGCAGGAGTTGGCCTCGATCGCGCACATGACGGTGTACGAGAACCTCTTCGTCGGTCGTGAACTGACGACGAAGCTGGGGACGTTGGACCGGCGGGGGATGTCCCGGGAGGCGTCCTCGATGTTGGAGGTGTTCGGCGTCGCGATCGATCCGGACGCGCGGATGGGGACGCTGCCGGTGGGGTTGCAGCAGATCGTGGAGATCGTGAAGAACTCCTCCCGCGGCGCGAAGGTCGTGTTGTTGGACGAGCCGTCCTCGGCGATCTCCGAGCGGGAGGTCGAAGGCCTGTACCGCGTCGTCCGGCAGTTGCGGGATTCGGGGGTGGCGATCATGTTCACGACCCACAAGATGGCCGAGATCCGGGACCTGGCCGATCGGGTGGTGGTCCTGCGCGATGGGGTTCTGGTCCTGGACGAGGCGATGACCGCGGTCAGTGATGACGACATCGTGACCGCGATGATCGGGCGGGAGTTGGAGGACCTGTTCCCGGCTCTGCACACCGTCCCCCGCGAGTCCGATGTCGTCCTGGACGTGGCCGGGTTGAACGTGGCCGGTCAGGGCGGCCCGGACACTGCCGAGACCACGATCGACCTGCAGGTCCGGCGTGGGGAGATCCTGGGCCTGGCCGGGTTGGTCGGGGCCGGGCGCACCGAACTGTTGGAGGGGATCTTCGGGGTCCGCGCGACCACCGCCGGCCGGATTCGTGTGGCCGGTCGGGAGGTGAAGCGCAAGGACCCGGCCGCGGCGATCACCGCGGGGATGGCGTTGGTGCCGGAGGACCGCAAGCACGCCGGGGCGGTGATGGGCCTGTCGGTGTTGGACAACGGGACCCTGCCGCGGGTGGCGCGGTTCTCGGTCGCGGGCTGGCTCAAGGGCCGCGCGCGGTCGCAGGCGGTCGGGGAGGCGATGGCCTCGGTGCGGCTGCGCTCGCGCGGGTTGGGGCAGGACGTGGGGACCTTGTCCGGGGGGAACCAGCAGAAGGTGGTCCTGGCCCGCTGGTTGACCGACCACGTCGAGGTGCTGCTGTTGGACGAACCGACCCGCGGTGTCGATGTCGGGGCCCGGTCGGAGATCTACCGGATCATCGCCGACCTGGCCGCGGCGGGGATGGCGGTGGTGATGGCGTCCTCGGACATGACCGAGGTGCTGGGCCTGTCGCACCGGGCGTTGGTCCTGCGCGAGGGGGCGGTGGTGGGGGAGTTGACCCGCGGCGACCTGGACGCGGTCGATGTGCAGGAACGGATCTTCCGGCTCGCCTCCGGACTTTCCCCGAGAACTGATGAGAAGGACTTCTGATGTCGAGCACTGCTACTCCCGCTCCGGTGCAGCGGCGGCGTTTGTCCCGGGAGTGGATCGTCGCGCAGTTGATCCGGCGGGCGATGTTGATCGTGATGTTGTTGGTCATCGCGTTCTTCTCCTACCGGTCGTTGCGGTTCTCCTCCCCGGAGAACCTGCAGAACATCCTCATCGCGGCGGCGCCGTTCGCGTTGATCGCGTTGGGGCAGACGTTGGTGATCCTGACCGGGGGGATCGACCTGTCGGTGGGGTCGGTCATCGCGGTCGCGGCGATGACGTCGGCGGCGGTGGCCAAGGCCAACCCGGGTCAGGTGTGGTTGACGGTGGCCTCGGCGATGGCGGTCGGTCTGCTCGCGGGGACGGTGAACGGGATCCTGGTCTCGCGGGTGGATGTGCCGCCGTTCATCGCGACGTTGGGGATGTTGACGGCGGGGTCGGGGATCGCGTACGTGATCGGTGGTGGGGCGCCGATCAACGGGTTGCCGGCGGAGTTCGGGACGATCGCGAACACGAAGGTGCTGGGGCTGCAGATCCCGGTGATCGTGATGATCGTGGGGATCGTGGTCCTGGGGGTGGTGATGCGGCGGACGTCGTACGGGATGCGGGTGTACGCGGTCGGTGGGAACCGGGTGGCGGCCGAGATCGCGGGGGTGAACGCGCGGCGGACGTTGTTCAGTGTGTACGCGATCTCGGGGTTGTTGGCGGGGTTGTCGGGGGTGATGTTGGCCTCGCGGGTGATCTCGGGGCCGCCGAACCTGGGGCAGGGGTACGAGCTGGACGCGATCGCCGCGGTCGTGATCGGTGGGGCCAGTCTGATGGGTGGGCGGGGCACGGTGTGGGGTACCGCGCTGGGGTTGTTGTTGATCCAGACGTTGAACAACGGGTTGGACCTGTTGCTGGTGCCGGCGTACTGGCAGGACGTCATCAAGGGTGTGCTGATCGTCGCGGCCGTCGCCGTCGACGTCTGGTCCACCAAACGCAGAGCCTGAGAACTTTCTCTCAAGAAACTCATCGATCGAAGGAGATCATCATGAACGACCCCGCATTCTCGCGCCGTCACCTCTTCGCCGGCTCCTTCGGCGTCGGTGCTCTGGCCCTGGCGCTGTCCGCCTGCGGCGCGGGCGACCCCACGGCCAACCAGGGCGGCGACGCCGAAGGGGACGGTGACGGCGGCGGCTCGCTGCGCATCGGCGTGAGCGTCTACGACATGAGTTCGTTCATCACCGCCGGCAAGGAGGGCATGGACGCCTACGCCGACGCCGAGGGCATCGAACTGCTGTGGAACTCCGCCAGCCTCGACGTGAACACCCAGGCCAGCCAGGTCGACCAGTACATCAACGCCGGTGTGGACGCGATCATCGTCGTGCCGGTCCAGGCGGACTCGCTGCAGCCGCAGGTCGCGGCGGCCAAGGCCGCGGGGATCCCCATCATCCCGGTGAACGCCGAGCTGAACTCCCCGGACATCTCCGGGAACGTCCAGCCCGACGACGTCGCGGCCGGTGAGGCGGAGATGCAGATGATGGCCGACGCGCTGGGGGGCAAGGGGAACATCGTCATCCTGCAGGGGCCGTTGGGGCAGTCCGGTGAGCTGTACCGGACCGAGGGCATCGAGAACGTCCTGAAGAACTACCCGGACATCACGGTGCTGGCCAAGGACACCGCGAACTGGAAGCGGGACGAGGCCGTCAACAAGGTGAAGAACTGGATCTCGGCGTTCGGGTCGGACCTGAACGGGGTCGTCTCGGAGAACGACGACATGGGCCTGGGCGCGTTGGCGGCGCTGAAGGAGGCAGGGATCACCATCCCGATCGTCGGGATCGACGGCATCGAGGACGGCCTGAACGCGGTGAAGAACGGCGAGTTCATCGGCACGATGCTGCAGAACGGCACCGTGGAACTGTCGGCCGGGCTTGCGGTGGCCGCGGCGATCGCCAAGGGTGAATCGGTGAACACCGAACCGGTCTACAACATGCCGAAGATCACCCAGGAGAACGTGGACGTCGCCATCCAGCACGTCGTCACCGACCGCGCCGCGTTCCTGGAGCAGCTGCCCGAGATGACCAAGGAGAACCTGTCCACGGGCGACATCGCGTTCGAAGGCATCCCCGGACAGGAAGGGTCCTGACGATGGTGTCCTTGAGTTTCTCCCTGGAGGGCCGGACGGCGATCGTCACCGGGGGAGCGTCCGGGATCGGCGCCGCGATCGCGACGGCCTACGTCGAACGCGGGGCGACCGTGGCCGTGGTGGACCGCAACCTCGAGGCTGCGACCGCCCGGGCGGAGGCGTTGGGCGCGAACGCCTTCGCCATGGCCTGTGACGTGACCGACCCCGCGGCGACGAAGGCCGCCGTCGCCGAGGTCGTGGCCCGCACGGGCCGGGTCGACGTGCTGGTGAACTCCGCCGGCCTGGCCCTGCTGGGGGAGGCCGAGTCCATCGCCTTCGACGTCTGGCAGAGCACGCTGGCGGTGAACCTGACCGGGACGTTCCTCATGTGCCAGGCCGTGGCCGAGCCCATGCTCGCCGCGGGGTACGGCCGGATCGTGAACCTCGCCTCCCAGGCCGCGAGCGTCGCGCTGCCCGAGCACGTGGCCTACTGCGCCTCCAAGGCCGGTGTGCTGGGAATGACCCGGGTGCTGGCCCTGGAGTGGGGGCCCCGCGGGGTCACGGTGAACGCGATGTCCCCGACGGTCGTCATGACCGACCTCGGTCGTGCGGTCTGGGCGGGGGAGAAGGGCGAGGCGGCCAAGGCCGCCATCCCCACGGGACGGTTCGCCGAACCCGAGGAGATCGCCGGGCTCGCCGTCTACCTGGCCTCGGAGGCCGCAGCCATGGTCAACGGCGCCGACTACCGTATCGACGGTGGGTTCACGATCGTCTGAGGAGAGAACCGCGTGAAACTGACGATCGAGGAGCAGGTGCAGTCCGCGGTCGCCGCGCGCAAGTTCTACCTCGAGAACGCGAGCAAGTCCGAGATCGCCGACATCCTCGGCGTCTCCCGGTTCCGGGTGGCCCGGTTGCTCGACGCCGCCCACGAACTCGGCATCGTGCAGATCTCGGTGCAGGTCCCCTTCCAGATCGACCCGACGCTGTCGGAGTCGGTCCGGGCCCGGTGGGACCTGCGCCGGGCCATCGTGGTCGAGACGTCGCCGGACCCCGAGGACCTGCGCGACGGCCTCGGCGCGGTCGCGGCGGGTCTGCTGCGCGACCTGCTGACCGAGGACGACCGGCTCGGGATCGCCTGGGGCCGGACCCTGCGCTCGGTGGTGAAGCACCTCGAGGAGGGCCCGCTGCCGCGGATCACCGTGACGCAGTTGACGGGAGCCGCGGGGTCGGCGAACGACAACTGCATCGACCTGGTCCGTCGGATCGCCGCCGTCGCTGGTGGCGGTTCACACCCCATCTTCGCGCCGCTGCTGCTGCCCGACGCGGTCACGCTGGCCGGGGTCCGACGGCAGAGCACCGTGGCCCGCACCCTGCGCCAGCACTCCCGGCTGACCGTGGCCGCCCTGGCGGTGGGGGCGTGGCCCGACGATTCGCAGCTCATGGACCTGATGCCGACGACGCTGCAGCGGCGGTTGCTGGCCGACGGTGTCTGCGCGGAGGTGGCCGGCGCGCTCCTGCGCGCGGACGGGACCGAGGTCGACCGGCTCGCGGACCAGATGCTGACCGTCGGGCTCGAGGAACTGCGCAAGGTCGACGAACTCCTCATCGTCGCCGGCGGCGTGCCCAAGGCGCGGGCGATCTCGGCGGTGTTGTCCGCAGGGGTCGGCACGACCCTGATCACCGACGCGCACTGTGCCCGCGCTCTGCTCGCCCAGGACTGACGGCCTACCCGTTCGGGCGATGCTGGACCACCCCACACCTGCCGATCACCGGGGGGGAGATCATCAGGAAGGGAGTGGACCGTGCTCGCTGCGTTGCTGGTCCCTGCCTTCCTGGTGGCGGCCGCGATCTGCCTCGTCACCGCGGTGGCCAGTTGGCGGCGACGGCACCGGACGCCGGCCGCCGGGTACCTGGCGGGGACGTTCGCCGCGGTCACTCTCTGGTGCCTGGGCGCGGCCCTGCTGGAACCCGGAACCTTGAGCCAGGCGCTGCCGACGGACCTGCTGCTGGTGGCCCACTGGGCGTGCTACGCGGCGGTCGAGATCAGCGTCACCGGGCTGTACCTGTTGTCCCGCAGCGTGGCCGATCCGCACTGGCGGCCCCGGACGCGGCTGCTGGTCGTGCTGATCGTGGTGCCGACGGTCCTGCTCGGTGTGCTGGCCCTGGCCCCGCAGTTGTGGTTCCCGGACCCCGCCCTCGACGACGTGGTCCGGCTGGGGACGGGTTTCGGCCCGTTCTTCGGACTCCACTCCCTGTACTGCTACGCGCTGTCCGCGATGGCCGTGGCTCGGCTGGTCCGGGCCCGGCGTCGTGCTCCGCTGGTGTTCCGTCGTCAGCTGAACAGCCTGATCCTCGCGGCGCTGCCGCCGGTGGTGGCCACCTTCCTGGACATCGTGTTCCACGAACAACTCCGGGGAACGGACCTGTCGCCCTTGGCGTTCGCGCTGACCGCGGTCATCGACGCGCACGCGGTGTTCCGGCAGGGTCTGTTGACCGTCGTCCCCATCGCCCGTGACCGGGTGTGGGAACGGATCGCGGACGCCGTGGTCGTCGTCGACGTCGACGGCCGCGTCGTGGACGTCAACGACGAGGCTCGCCGACTCGTCGCGATCCATCGACCGGACCTCGCCACGGAGGCGCCGGTCGTCGGTGAACTCGCGACCGACCTGCTGGGGGGTGAGTTCCTACGCCCCGTGCGGGACGGACAGGAGACCCGCAGGATCGCGGTGCTCTCCGACGGCACCGAGGTCGAGTCCCGCACCAGCGAACTCCTGGACCGGCACGGAGAACTGCTGGGCCACGTCGTCGTCCTGCGCGACGTCAGCGAGCTGATGTTCCACCGCCGGGCCCTGCAGGAGGCCAACGGCCGGCTGCAGGACCAGTTGCGGCTCAACGAGGAACTGCGCGCCGAACTCGCCGAGGACACCGTCCGCGACCCGCTCACCGGCCTGCACAACCGTCGGCACCTCGACCGGGTCCTGGAACGGGAGAACTCCGCCGTCCCGGTCAGTGAGGCGGACGAATCGCTCAGCGTCGTCGTGTTCGACGTCGACCACTTCAAGAACGTCAACGACACCCACGGGCACGCCATCGGCGACGACGTCCTGGTGGCCGTCGCCGGCGTGCTGGCCACCGCGTGGCGCAACGGCGACGTCGCCCGGCTCGGGGGCGAGGAGTTCGTCGCGCTGCTGCCCGGCCCGGCCTCCGCCCGCGCCGCCCAACGCGCCCAGGACGTGCTCGACCGCATCGCCGCCCTGCGGATCAGCACCGCGGCGGGGGAGATCCGGGTCACGGCCTCGGCCGGGGTCGCCACGGCCGTGCGCGGGACGGGGTCGACCGCAGACCTCCTGGCCGCCGCCGACGCGGCCCTGTACGCCGCCAAGGCGAACGGCCGCAACCGCGTCGAGCTCAGCCGACGTCCAGGCGAAGCTCCCGTCCCCCCAACGGTCGGGTCGGGCGCGCGTTCGCGGCGATGACGGAGCGGAACGCCTCGAGCTGTTCGGCCGACGCCTGGACCGGTTCGGCCATCACGAACCAGTACACCCCTGCGTGCAGGGCGGCGTGGTGAGGGAACCGGTGCAGCGGTAGGTGCTGTGGTCGGACGGCAGCAACGCGGCGGTGTCGAAGTCCGGGATCTCGGGCTCGGCCTCGGGGGTCTGCGGCAGGGACGCGAAGCACTCGTCGAGGGCGGCGTCCTCCTGCCCGATGTCGAAGAGGACCCCGACGACGGCGGTCGCGCCCGCGTCCTCGGAGTGGACCAGGTGCGGTTCCCCGTCGTACGCGCGACCGTCGACGGTGTGCTCGGAGCCTTCGTGGAAGTGGAACTGCACCCGGTCGAGCCGGTGCCCGTCCATCCTCGGACTGCGCGCCGTCGTCCTGCACGGACTCCGAGACGTCGTCGCGCCCGGTCGCCGGGGCGGGAGCGCGCTGTCCTCGACCGCGGTGAGCGCTCTCGTGCAGCACGTCTCCGACGCAACGCGCGAGCGCGAGGTCGTGGAGGCCATCGTCTCGGGCCTGGACAACCGGCAGATCGCGCAGCGTTTCGTCGTGTCCCCGCACACGGTGAAGACCCACGCCAACCGGGCGATGGCGAAGGTGGGAGTGAGCGACAGCGCTCAACTCGTCACCCTCGCCGTCTGCGCCGGCATCCTCCCGCGGTAGGGAAGAACTACTTCACGGAGCCTTCGGTGAGGCCGCCGCGCCAGAACCGCTGCAGCACGATCATCAGGATGATCAGCGGGACCACGGAGACCAGCACCCCGCCGGTGGTGAGCTCGTAGAACTCGGGCAGCCGGTCGGTCTGGTTGCGCCAGTTCACCAGGCCGAGCGTGATCGGGTAGAGCTTCTCGTCGGCCAGCATGATCAGCGGCAGCAGGTAGTTGTTCCAGATCCCGACGAACTGGAACAGGAACACCGTCACGAGGGCCGGGGCCATCAGTCGCAGACCGAAGGTGTGGAAGATCTTCATCTCACCGGCGCCGTCGAGGCGGGCGGCCTCGACCAGGGCCGGTGGGACCACCGACTGGGCGAAGATCCGGCACAGGAAGAAGCCGAACGGCGACACGAAACTCGGCAGCAGCACCCCGAGGTAGCTGTCGGCGAGGCCGAACTGGCTGAACATCAGGAACAGTGGCAGCGCGGTCGCGGTGGCCGGGACGAGCACCCCGCCGAGGACCAGACCGAAGACGCCGTTCTTGCCGGGGAAGTCGTACACGGCCAGCGCGTACCCACCCGCGGCCGCGATGTAGGTGGCCACCAGCGCGCCCCCACCGGCGTAGACCATGCTGTTCGCGAACCAGCGCACGAACACGCCGCCGTCGTAGCTGAACACCGAGCTGACGTTCTCGACCAGCTGCCCGAAGGCGTTGGAGGCGAACCAGAAACCGTTCGTCGTGAACAGTTCGTCGGTGGACTTGGTGGCCGCCACGACCACCCAGTACACCGGCGCCAGGAAGTACAGCGCCGCGGCGACCAGGATCACCATGACCGCGATGCGGGACAACCGCGGCGGCTTCGTCGCGGACTTCTTCTCGCGGGAGATCGCGCCGGTGGTGGCCAGGCGCTCGGACTCGGGACGGACGGAGGTGCTCACGGTTCTTTCCTCCCGGTCAGGCGCAGGAAGGCGAACGACAGGACGAACGCCGCCAGGGCGATGAGGACGGCCTGCGCCGAGGCGACGCCGTAGTCGGAGTAGGTGAAGGCCGAGGAGTAGGCCGCGAAGTTCGGGGTGTACTTGGCGTCGATCGCCGAGGACACCGTCCGCAGCACCTGGGGTTCGGCGAACAGCTGCAAGGTCCCGATGATCGAGAACACCGTCGTCAGGACGAGTGCGGGCCGGATGAGCGGGAGCTGGACGGACAGCGCCACCCGCAGCGGGCCGGCGCCGTCGACCTTGGCCGCCTCGTAGACCTCGCCGGGGATCGCCTTGAGCTGGGCGATGACGATCAGCATGTTGTACCCGGCGTAGGTCCAGGTCACGATGTTCGCGATCGACCACAGGACGGTTCCCTCACCGAGGAAGTCGACGCCGATCCCGAGCTTGTCCAACCCGGCGACGATGGGGGAGAAACCCGGCAGGTACAGGAACGACCACAGGATGCTGGCGATGACCCCCGGGATCCCGTACGGGATGAAGTAGGCGGCCCGGAAGAACGAGGGCCACTTCGCACTGGCCGACTCCAGCAGCAGAGCCAGGACTGTGACCGACAGGATCATCACGGGCACCTGCACGATCCCGAACAGCAGCACCCGGCCGACCGAGGCGAGGAAGGCGTCGTCGGCCAGCGCCCGTTCGTAGTTCTGCAGGCCGGCGAACGAGGAACTGATACCACCCTCACCGAACAGACCGGTCCGTTCGACCTTGGTGAAGCTCTGCCCGATCGCGTAGATCACCGGCAGCACCATCGTCAGCAGGAACAGGGTGAGGAACGGGGCCAGCAGCAGCCAGGGCGCTCTCTTCTGCGCGTTGTTCAACCCACGCATCAGGTGTTCGCCCCCCGGACCTGCAACCCCTTGTCCGACATGATCGTCACAGCCTCACGCTCCAGGTCTTCCAGCGAGTCGCCGAGCCTGGTGCCCGACGAACCGCGTTTGCGGAACAGGTTCGACATCAGGTCGTTGAGCTCGAGGTAGATGGGGGACCAGATCCAGTCCGGGTTCTGCGCCTGCGCGGCCGGGACGAAGATCTCCTGGTTGTAGTTCTGTCCGCCGAAGAACTCCGAGGGTTCCTCGCGGGTGCGGCCGATGTAGTCGGGGCTCGAGGACCACCCCGTGCCACTGTTCTCGATGAGCGCGTCGATGGCCTCCGGGGCGGTGGTCATCCAGTGGATGAACTGCAACGCCTCGGCCGGGTGCTGCGAGGTGGCCAGGACCGCGGCGGTGGAACCGCCGAGGGTGGCCGATCCGAAACCGGTGTCCGGCCAGGTCGGCATCGGGGCCACGGCCCACAGCCCCTCCGTCCCACCGACACCCGTGAGCAGGGCGTCGCCCCAGGAACCCGTGATGACCGAGGCGATGGACCCGTTGGCCGCTGCCGCGAACCACCCGGAGGTGAAGGCGCCGTAGGCGGTGTTGAACAGGTCCTCGTCGAAGGCGGTGTCCATCATGTCGGCGACCATGCGGGTGGGTTCGCCCGCCAGGTCGACCGTCCAGGTCTCGCCGTCGTTGGTGAACCAGTCGGCCCCGGCCTGCATGCAGTAGCTCGTGAAGTTCCCCGGGTCGTTGATGTTGAACGACTCGAGCCGTCGGGAGGGGTCGGACTCCTTGACCGCGCGGGCCACGTCCAGCCATTCCTCCCACGTCGCGGGGGCGTTGACGCCGATCTCCTCGAGCAGGTCGCGGCGGTAGAAGAACCCCATCGGCCCGGTGTCCTGCGGAACCCCGAAGGTGCCGTCGCCGACACTGACCCGGGAAAGATCGTTGGGGTTGTAGTCGCCGGTCAGGTCGCCGAAACCGTAGCGGTTCAGGTCGACCAGGCCGTTCTGCAGCAGGAAGCTCGGCAGCATCTGGAACTCGACCTGGGCGATGTCCGCCCCGCCGCCCGCGGCCAGGGCCGCGAACATCTTGGCGTACCCGCCGGAGTTCCCCGAACCGCTCCAGGCGGCCTGCACCTGGATGTCCGGGTTGTCCTTGTTCCACAGGTCGCAGACGACCTGCAGCCCTTTCAGCCAGGCCCAGTAGGTCAACGTCACGGGGCCGTCGGCAGCGGGGACGACGGGTTCGGCGTTCACCGAGTTCGCCGCCGAGCCGACCGAACAACCTGCCGCTCCGACCGCTCCCAGCCCTGCTCCGGCGGCCAGGACACTGCGCCGTCCCACGGTGGATCTCGCGCGCACCAGCTCTCCTCGTCGTCGAGTCGTCGTCCTTCGCTCACCGCCAAGGTTTCCAACGGAAGGTAACGGACATCCGTCGATCATGCGCGTCGGGAATCGTGACGTTTCTCACGTCTCCGGCGTCAAGGGGGCACGATCTCGCGGGTGAGTCCCCGCCCGCGGCGTGCCCGTCCTGCTCGTGGACTCGAGGCGTCGACGCACCCCCCGCTGCCGGTCCCCGGCAACCTCGGGACGTTCAGCCTGGTCTGGGACCGGCGGGTGACCTTCGACGATGACGACGAGCGTTCTCTGCTCTCGCCGGCCCGGGTCGTGGGGCTGGCGGTCTCCCGTGCCCTGCTCCTGGACGAGCGGCGGGAGATGGCCGCGACACTGCCGCGGGTGTTGCTCACCGACCTGCCGGGCCTACCGGAGCTCGAGCTGGCGGCGGTACCTGCCCAGCAGCGACCGCGACCAGTGGCGGCGACTGGTACGACGCCTTCCCCGACGCGGACGGTGGTGCGGTGCTGGTGGTCGGCGACGTGACGGGACAGGACGTGCACGTGGCGGCGGCGATGGGTCAGGTGCGGTCGATGCTGCGGGCGTGCGCCTAGGACGGGGACGGTGACCCGGCGCAGATCCTGTCCCGGTCGGACCGGACGGTGTGCGGGCTCGGGACCGGTGCGCTGGCGACGCTCCTGGCCGCACGGGTCGAGCGGTATTCGCAGGGCTGGTCGGTGCGCCGGAGCGTCGCCGGGTACCCCGACCCGTTGCTGCTGCTCGCCGACGGGTCCGTCGAGCGGCTGGCGGTCGAGCACGACCTGTTGCTGGGTCTGGATCCGCTGACCGCACGACGGACGTGGAGCCGACCGGCTCACGGGTCGGCCCCCGGGACCCCTGGAGGAACTGCTGGACGATGTCCTGTTGCCCGTGCACCGCGACGCCGAGGACGACGTCGCGGTGCGATGGGGGCGTCAGGGATCGGGCGAGTGAGTCACCAGTCCAGACGGAGGCGTTGCAGGAGTTTCGTCAGCGTCTCCACGTCCCCGACATCCCAGCTCTCCACCGAGCGCCGCCACTGGGCCAGCATCCGCCGCCGGTAGCCGGTGAACTTCTCCCGGGCTTCCGGCGTCAGGTCCACGAGCCGGGCCCGCGCGTCGTCGGGGTCGGCGAACCGTTGCACGAGACCGAGTCTGGACACCGCCGTCAGCTGTCGGCTGACCGTGGACAGGTCCAGGTGCAGCCGCTCGGCCAACGCCGTGGGCCGCAGCGGGCCGTGGCCGCCGAGTTCGCCGATCAACGGCAGCGCGGTCGGGTCGAGCTGCGGGTGCAGGAGCGTGGCGAACTCCCGCGCCCGCACCTTGCGCAGCTGCCAGAGCGCAGCGAACTCGGCCTCGAGGTCGCCCAGCACGCGGCTGGACGCCCGGTCGTCGGTGCTCACCGGGACATCATCGAGGAGGGGCTGCCGAGCGCGACGTCCAGGTCGGTCGTGGCCTCCTCGACCACGTCGGCCTCGACCGCGACGGGGGAGTACCCGCTGGCCGTGACGGTGTAGTGCCCGCCGGGCAGGTCCTCGAAGGTGTAGTGACCGTCGGCGGGGGTGAGCGTGGTGGCCACCACCTGACCGGAGTCGTCGACGACGGTGACCTGCGCCTCCGGGATCGGACGCCCGTCAGCGGCCGCGACGACGGTTCCCGTGAGCTGTCCACCGGCGGCGACCTGCAGGTCCACGGCCAGCGCGCCGGCGTCGGGAACCTCGAGCGCGCGGGCCTGTGGGCGGTGCCCGGACAGTTGCGCGGTGAGCACGTAGTTCCCGCCGGCCAGTTCGTCGAACGCGTACGTCCCGTCGGACCCGCTGTGGGTCGAGCCGACGACCTCACCCGTGATGTCGGTGAGCGTCACGAGTGCGCCGGTGGCCACCCGGTCTCCGGTCAGGACGCGGCCGGTGATCGCGGACCGACCTGCGAGGGCCACGTCATGCGTGACCGGGACGTCCGCCACGGCGACCAGGGAGGCCGCGGGAGCGGTGTGCGGGGCGGCGACGATGATCAGGTAGGTCCCGCCCGTGGGCGGGGTGACGGAGTAGCTCCCGGCCTCGTCGCTGCGGGTGCGGCCGATCTGCTGTCCGGCCTGGTCGGTCAGGGTGACGACCGCGTCGGCCAACGGGTTTCCCCCGTGCCGGCGGACGGTGCCGGAAACGACCGGCCCCAGGGAGAGTTCAGGGGCAGGAGCCTGGGCGGCGCCCGGGCCGCGCAGGGCGACCTCCTTGAAGAAGAACGCGAAGATCAGCGCGATGAGGGCGAACGGAGCCGCGACGAGGAAGACGTCGGCGACCGAGGAGCCGTAGGCCGCCTGGACGATCCCGCGGACCGGTTCGGGGATGGCCGACAGGTTCGGGACGCCGCCGCTGTCGCCCACCGAGGCGCCGTCGATCCCGGCGGCGCGCAGGCCGTCGGCGAGGTGGGTGGAGACGCGGTTGGCCAGCACCGCACCGAGAGCGGAGACCCCGATCGCGCCACCGAGGCTCCGGGCGAAGGCCACGAAGGAACTTGCGGACCCCAGGTCGTGCGGGTCGACGACGTTCTGCACCGCCAGGACGAGGTTCTGCATCATGGCGCCGACGCCGACCCCGATGCAGAACATGAACACCGCGACGAGCCAGTAGTTCGTGTCGTACTCGACGGTGCCCATCAGGCCCAGACCGGCCGTCAGCAGGAAACCACCCGCGACGATCCAGCCCTTCCACTTCCCGGTCCGGGTGATGAACTGCCCGGCGATCGTGGAACTCAGGAACAGGCCGACGATCATCGGCAGGGTCAGCAGCCCCGACATGGTCGGGGTCTCGGCCCGGGCGAGCTGGAAGTACTGGGACAGGAACACGGTGCCGCCGAACATCGCGACGCCGACGAACATGCTGGCCACGGCCGACAGCACGACGGTGGGGTTCTTGAAGAACCTCAAGGGGATGATCGGTTCGGCGGCGCGGGACTCGACCAGGACGGTCAGGGCGAGCAGGACGACGCCACCGCCGACCATGGCCGCGGTCTGCCAGGAACCCCAGGCGAACTCCTGGCCGGCCAACGACACCCACACCAGCAGGCTGGCGACACCGACGGCGAGGAACGTGGCACCGAGGTAGTCGATCTTCACGTGGGCTGCGCGGATCGTCGGCAGGTGCAAGGTCTTCTGCAGCACGATGATCGCGGCCAGGGCGAAGGGGACGCCGACGTAGAAGCACCAGTGCCACGAGAGGTGTTCGGTCAGCGCGCCGCCGATGAGGGGACCGCTGACGGTGCCGAGCGCGAACACCGCGCCGAGGTACCCGGAGTACCGACCGCGTTCGCGCGGCGAGATCATCGCGGCCATGATCACCTGAGCCAGGGCGGTCAGACCGCCGGCCCCCAGACCCTGCACGGCGCGCATCGCGATGAGCATGCCCATGCTCTGCGACAACCCCGCGACGGCCGAGGCGACGACGAAGATCCCCAGGGCGAGCTGGATGAGGAGTTTCTTGGAGAACAGGTCCGAGAGCTTGCCCCAGATCGGGGTGGAGATCGTGGTGGCCAGCAGGGTCGCCGTCACGACCCAGGTGTAGCCGGACTCGCTGCCCTCGAGGTCGCTGACGATGGTCGGCAGCGCGTTCGAGACGACGGTGGAGGACAGGATCGCGACGAACATCCCCAGCAGCAGGCCCGAGAGGGCCTCCATGATCTGGCGGTGCGACATCGGTTCCTTCGTGTCGAGCGTGGGCTGCAGCTCGGTGCTCATGCGTGGATCTCCTGCGGAAGAGGGGTGTCGGCCGTGTGGCCCAGGCGGTTCAGCAGGACCGCCAGGGTCTGGACGTCGGCGTCGTCCCAGGACGCCAGCCGTTCGGTGAACTGCTCGACGAGGGACGCGCGCGAGCGTTCGAGTTCGGCGATCCCGTCGGCGGTGAGGCTCAGCTGCTGCGAGCGGCGGTCGTCGGGGTCGGGGTTCGTGGTGATCAGCCCCTGGGTGCGCAGGTGGGCGATCTGCCGGCTGACGGTCGAGACGTCGAGGTGGAGGTGCTCGGCGAGTTCGGAGACCCGGGGGTTGCGCAGGAACGCGATCGCCCGCAGGGGAGCAGAGCCGGTCACCTGGGCCGTCGCCGCGAGTGATCTCTTCAGCCGCAGCACCGTGGGGAACACGTCCACCAGGGCTGCGCACGCTGTCGCTGTCGCCATCGCCTGTCCTTGAGAGCCTCAACCATTGAGGATCTCAAGCATCATAAGACGTCTGGTTGCTCCACGCAACCTATCGGCGGGGAGGGGGCCTCAGTTGACGCGGCAGCGCAAGGTTTCGCCGCGGACCGCTCGGACCATCTCCTCCGCAGCCAGGCGCTGCAGTGCCGCCTCGGAGTCGGTGGAGTACCAGGCCGCGTGCGGGGTCAGCAGGATCCCCTCCTGGCGGCGCAGCGGGCTGACCGGGGACAGGGGTTCCTCCTCGAACACGTCGAGGGCGGCGGCCGCGACGATGCCCTCGCGCATGGCCGCGAGCAGGGCCTCGGGATCGACCAGGCCGCCTCGCGACGTGTTCACCAGGACGGCGCCGGGGGTGAGTTCGGCGAAGGTCTCGGCGTTCATCAGGTGGTGGGTGGACTCGACCAGCGGCGCGTGCAGGGAGATCGCCTGAGAGCTTTGCAGGAGTTCGTCGAGGCCGACCTGGGTGACTCCCTCGACGTCGCTCAGGTCGGCGTAGGGGTCGTGCACGAGGACGCGGATCCCGAACACCTGCAGCCGTTTCGCCACGCCTCGGCCGATCCGTCCCGAACCGACGAGTCCCACCGTGGTGCTCACGAAACCCCGGATCGGACCCAGGCTCGTGGGCCCGCACCAGCCGTCGGCGCGGATCGCCCGGTCGTACGCCGGGATCTTCCGCAGCAGCGTCAGCAGTGAGGTGACGGCGTGGTCGGCGACGTTGTCGGCGCCGTAGTCGGGGACGTTCGCGACGGCCAGGCCGAGCTCCCGGGCGGCGTCGACGTCGACGTTGTCGTACCCCACGCCGTAGCGGATCAGGGTCCCGCCGGGGTTCATCGCCGGCAACGATTCCCGGGTGACGGGGGCCAACCCCACGAAGGCGACGTCGGCGCCGGTCAGGGCGCTGGTGACAGCGGCGACCGACTGGGCCGAGAACTCTGCGAACTCGGCGCCCTCGGCGACCGCCGCCGCGCGTTCGACGTCGACGTCCACGAACGAGTGGTCCGTGACCACGACCTTCTTCATGAGCGGTTCTCCCGTCTGGTCCGCAGGCCGGTCAACAACGCGTCCAGTCCGAGCTCGAAGGCGGCCCGCGAAGGATCCTCGCTGGGCCGGGCCGCGTTCGCCGCCGCGAACGCCGGCGCCTCGTCCGAGAGTTCGCCCGGGTCGAAGACGTCGAGCGGGGCCTGGGTGTCCAGGGCCGAACCGAGGACGAACGACTCGACGGCGATGACGACCCCGGCCACCTCCCCGACCGGCCAGC
>Ga0325400_1002217_pt1 | contig 16876 bp, 18 predicted proteins | sample PopdelMetagenome_2_FD_205662 | JGI IMG/M metagenome (GOLD analysis project Ga0325400, IMG submission 205662) | Populus deltoides microbial communities from Bellville, Georgia, United States - Xylem-PdKOR-R1 | ecosystem: Host-associated > Plants > Phyllosphere > Stem > Wood/Secondary xylem... | reverse complement strand
GCGACCACGTCGCGGCGCTGGGCGGCGACCCGCGGCGGCTCGCCGTGTCGGGCCATTCGGCGGGCGCGTACACCGCCGCGATGCTGGCGCTCGACCCGCGCTGGCTGCGCGCGGCGGGCGTCGACCCCGCGATCGTCCGTGCGGCGGTGCCGATGTGCGGGCCGTACGACTTCCACCCGTTCACCGGTCGCGCCGTGGCCGCGTTCGACGGGGTCGCCGACCCCCGCGCAACCCAGCCGATCGCCTTCGCGCGTGCCGCGGCGCCGCCGATGCTGCTGCTGTCCGCCGGTGCCGACGCGCAGGTGCGCCCGAAGAACGCCGTGAACCTCGCCGCCGCGCTGGCGGGCGCCGGTGCGCCGGTGCAACACCGCGACTATCCGGGCCTCAGCCACGAGGGCGTCGTGATGGCGTTGTCGGTGCCGTTCCGCGGCCGCGCGCCCGTGCTTGCCGACAGCGTCCGCTTCCTGCGACGGGTGCTGGAAACGAAGGACGCGTAAAGATGATCGGGACCATGTTCGCCGCCGCCGCCGTGCTGCTGACCGGCGCCGCGGACCCTCCGTCGCCCGATGCGCCGCCCGCCGACTGGGGGGTGGCGGCGCGGGCCGACCTGGCCGCGTTCCACGCGACGGTGGTCGCCGACCATCCCGGGCCGGTCAACCGGATCGACCCCGGCTTCTCCCGCCGCGAGGCGCGGGCACTGGCGGTCGCGGAAAGGCGTGCGGCGCGGGTCGTCGACTATCCGGGCTATCTCGCCACCCTGCGCGGCTATGCCGCGAGCTTCGACGACGGCCACGTCGCGCTCGGCGGGCTGAAGTCGTTTCCCGTGGCGCTGCAATGGCCGGGGTTCCTAACGGCCTATGACGGCGCCGGGCGGCAGGTGGTGCGCGCGCGGGTCGACGACGCGCCGGTCGCGATCGGCGACGAGCTGCTGGGGTGCGACCGCCGGGATGCGGCGGCGGTGGCGCGGGCGCGAGTTGGCGATTTCTACGGCCGCTGGCGGCTTGCGGCGATGCGCGGGCGGCACGGCTTCCGCGTGTTCGTGGACAATCGCAATCCCTTTGTCCCGCGCCCGGTGCGCTGCCGGTTCCGCGGCGCGGCGGGAGCCAGGGCGGTGACGCTCGCCTGGCGCGCCTTTTCCGATGAGGCGTATGGTCGCTACGCCGCCCCGCTGGCGGCGGCGCCGCGCCCGCCCATCGGGGTGCGGGTGCTCGCCGACGGTACCCGTTGGTACGCGATGAGCGACTTCGACGGTGATCCCTCGGGCGCCGCGGCGAAGGCGTTGCTGCCGATGATCGCCGCCATGAAGCGCGACCGCGCGGCCGTAGCGGCGGCGCCCGCGATCGTGCTGGACCTGCGCGGCAACGGCGGCGGGTCGTCCGACTGGTCGCGGCAGATCGCCGCCATCCTATGGGGCGCGCCTGCGGTCGCGCGGCTCGACCTGGACAGCGACGGCGTCGAATGGCGCGCTTCCGCCGCCAACGCGGCATCGCTCGCCGCCTATCGCGATACCTTCGCCAAGGCGCCCGATGCCGAGCCCGCGGTACGCCGGTACTTCGCCGCCGCCGCCGCGGGCATCGCCGCGGCCCGCGCCGCCGGCCGGGCGTTGTGGCGGGAACCCGCGGGCCTCTACGTCCCGGACACGCCCGCGGCGGGCAGCGCCGCCGTCGATCCGCCCGCCGCCCGCGTCCTCGTCCTCACCGACTGGGGCTGCGGGTCGGCGTGCCTCGACGCGGTGGACCTGTGGAAGGCGCTGGGTGCGGTACAGGTCGGGCAGGAGACCAGCGCCGACACGCTCTACATGGACGTGCGCACCGATCCGCTGCCCAGCGGGGTGTCGCGCGCGGTGGTGCCGATGAAGGTCTACCGCGGGCGCAAGCGCGGGTCCAACGTGCCGCACGTGCCCGCCTTCCGCTACCCCGGCGACATGCGCGACACCGCCGCGCTGGAACGCTGGATCGCGGCGCTTCCGCGCGGCGGCGAAATCGGTTAACCGCCGCCCTCGCCATGGCCAGCCGTCCGCTCACCCTGTACGAGAAGATCTGGGACGCCCATTTCGTGGAGCGGCGCGACGACGGCACCTGCCTCCTCTACATCGACCGCCACCTCGTCCACGAGGTCACCAGCCCGCAGGCGTTCGAAGGCTTGCGCGCCGCCGGGCGGACGGTGCGGCGGCCGGAGCTGACGCTGGCGGTGCCCGACCACAACCTGCCGACGACGCCGCGGGTCGACGCGGCCGGGCGGCTGGTGCCGATCGCCGATCCGGAGAGCGCGCAGCAGCTGGACGCGCTGCGCGCCAACGCCGCCGCGTTCGGGATCGACTATATCGAGGCCACCGCCGCAGAGCAGGGGATCGTCCACGTCGTCGGCCCCGAACTCGGCTTCACCCTGCCCGGCACGACGCTGGTGTGCGGCGACAGCCACACCTCCGCGCACGGGGCGCTCGGCGCCCTCGCGTTCGGGATCGGCACCAGCGAGGTCGAGCACGTGCTCGCCACCCAGACGCTGCTGCTCCGGCCGTCCAGGACGATGGAGGTCCGGGTCGACGGAACGCTCGGCTTCGGCGTGTCGGCCAAGGACGTGATCCTTGCCGTTATCGGCCGGGTCGGCGCGGCGGGGGGCACCGGCCACGTCGTCGAATATACCGGCGAGGTGATCCGGGCGCTGTCGGTGGAGGGGCGGCTGACGGTCGCCAACATGTCGATCGAGGGCGGCGCGCGCGCCGGGCTGGTCGCACCGGACGAGACCACCCTCGCCTATCTGAAGGGCCGCCCGATGGCGCCGTCGGGCGAGGCGTGGGACCGGGCGGTCGCGTGGTGGCGCACGCTGGCGAGCGATCCGGGCGCGGCGTACGACCGGACGGTGACGCTCGACGCCACCGACATCGCGCCCACCCTGACCTGGGGGACGAGCCCGGAGGATACGGTGGCGATCACCGGCATCGTCCCCGATCCCGACGGCTTCGCCGACCCGGCGAAGCGCGCGGCGGCCAGGAAGTCGCTCGACTATATGGGCCTGGCGCCCGGCACCGCGATGCAGGACGTGGGCGTTAGCCACGTCTTCATCGGCAGCTGCACCAACAGCCGGATCGAGGACCTGCGTGCCGCCGCGGCGGTGGCGAACGGGCGGCGGGTCGCCGACGGGGTGCGCGCGCTGGTGGTGCCGGGCTCGGGGCTGGTCAAGCGTCAGGCGGAGGCCGAAGGGCTGGACCGCGTGTTCGCCGAGGCCGGGTTCGAGTGGCGCGAGCCGGGCTGCTCGATGTGCCTGGCGATGAACCCCGACAAGGTGCCGCCCGGCGAACGCTGCGCCTCGACCTCCAACCGCAACTTCGTCGGCCGCCAGGGGCCGGGCGCGCGCACCCACCTGCTGTCGCCCGCGATGGCGGCGGCGGCGGCGGTGACCGGGCGGCTCGCCGACGTCCGCGACCTGATGGGAGCATCCGTATGAAGCGCGTCCTCGTCCTATTGATCGCCGGTGCCGTGGTGAGCGGGGTGGCTGCATACACCGCGGGGGTGGCCCGGGCGCCGCGGCCCTGGGTGGGCGACACGCGTTGACGGCGTCGATGAGCGCGCGCATTTTCTGACCAGACCTCTGCGAGGATCGGTCCGATGGATGCGCGCCTCACCGAGTTTCCGCTTGCCGGGGCGGAGGCGCGCCCGGCCAAATCGATTGGGCGAGCAGTGAGGAGATCGTGATCAAGCGCCACCGAACACCTGTCGCCAAGCGGGCGCCGGTCGCGCCCGAGCTGGGCGTCGAGGAGCGGCGACGGCGAACGCTCGACCATGAGCGACGGTCTCAGACGACGTCGGAAGAGCGCGCGCGATCCGTCGATCGGCTCGGCGCCCACGAAATCCAGATCGACGAACTCGATCCCAGCGCCATGTTCGACCGCATTCTTCCCCCGGCGCGCGCCCACAGCCCCACGGTAGACGGAACGCTCTATCTCGAACTCGCCGCGCGCACGGGCGCGCCGTTCGCGAGCCTCGATCGTGAGCTGAACGAGGCGCCACGGCAGGTGGGCGTCGGGCCGGTCGGAGACAGCCTATGACCCCCGTCACTACCGTCACCGGCGCCGCCTATCCTTGGGGCGCCAAGAACGTCGACACCGACGTCATCATCCCCGCCCGCTGGCTGAAGACGATCAGCCGCGCGGGGCTCGGCCGGGGGGCGTTCGAGACGGTGCGGGCGGAGCCGGGCAACCTGTTCGACGACCCACGTTACGCCGGCGCGCCGATCCTGATCGCGGGCGACAATTTCGGCTGCGGGTCGAGCCGGGAGCATGCCGCCTGGGCGCTTACCGACATGGGGGTGCGCGCGGTGATCGCGCCCGGCTTCTCCGACATCTTCTCCGGCAACGCGGTCAAGAACGGCATCGTCCCCGTGGTGCTGCCGCAGGCGGCGGTCGACCGGCTGGTCGAGGTGGCGCGCGACCATCCCGTCACGGTCGACCTGGAGACCATGACCGTCACCACCCCCTTCCAGGACCGCTTCGCCTTTGACCTCGACCCGTTCCGCCGCCGCTGCCTGATGGAAGGACTGGACGAGGTCGGGCTGACGCTGGCAAGGGATACCGCGATTTCGAATTACGAGGGGGCGCTCGACCAGAGCCGCCCCTGGGTCGCGGGGAGAAGCCGGTATGCGGGCATTGCTGTCGAGGGAAGTCGGCGGACCTGATCTTCTGGAACTGGCCGACCTGCCCAATCCCGTCGCGGGGCCGGGGCAGGTGGTGGTGGCGGTGCGCGCCTGCGCGATCAACTACCCGGACGTCCTCATCATCGAGGACCGCTACCAGTTCAAGCCGCCGCGCCCGTTCGCGCCCGGCGGCGAGATCGCCGGCACGATCGAGAGCATCGGGGACGGTGTCGAGGGCTGGGGGGTCGGCGACCGCGTCATCGCCATGCTCGGCCACGGCGGGCTTGCGGAAAAGGTGATCGCCGACCCCGCCCGGCTCTACCGTCTGCCCGAAGGGCGGAGCTACGCCGAGGGCGCGTCGCTGATCCTGACCTACGGCACGTCCATCCACGCGCTGCTCGACCGTGGCCGCCTGGCCGAAGGGCAGACGCTGCTCGTGCTGGGGGCGGCGGGCGGGGTCGGGCTGGCCGCGATCGAGCTGGGCAAGGCGTTCGGCGCGCGCGTCGTCGCGGCGGTGTCGTCGGACGAGAAGGCGGCCGCGGCCCGCGTGGCGGGGGCGGACGAGACGCTGGTCTACGGCCGCGCGCCGTTCGGCAAGGACGAGTCCAAGGCGCTGGCCGAGCAGTTCAAGGCGGCGGCCGGCAAGGGCGGCGCCGACGTGATCTACGATCCGGTGGGCGGCGACTATGCCGAGCCCGCGTTGCGCGCGATCGGCTGGGAGGGGCGGTACCTGGTGGTCGGCTTCCCGGCCGGCATCCCCCGGCTGCCGCTCAACCTCACCCTGCTCAAGAGCTGCGACGTGTGCGGGGTATTCTGGGGCGCGTTCGCGGCGCGCGACCCGCGGGCCAACGCGGCCCATATGGCGACGCTGTTCCGCCTGTGGGAGGAAGGGCGGATCGCACCGCGCGTCACCGAGACCTTTCCGCTGGAGCGCGGCGGCGAGGCGATCGCCCGGATAGGCGCGCGCGGCGCTATCGGCAAACTGGTGGTGGAGATCGGCTGAGGCCATCGCGACCGCCCGTCCTGCGTTCCGGCGATGGTGGTCCGGGTGGCGACCTGCCCGGGTGCCGCCCTCCGTCGCGGCGCGCCACCGCGCAGGTCGCCGAACGGCAACCCAGCGTTTTGCCCGGAGCGTCGCGACAAGGCTGTACGGTGGGCCGCCCGAGTGGCTAGGGGCCCGGCCCTTCAGACGGGAGTGAAGGGTCATGGTCGACCAGTACCGATCGGCTTTGTGCCACCTCGACGCCGCCATGGCGGCGATGGAGGCGTGCGGCGATACGCTGGCGATCGCCACCATCGCCCAGGCGGCGAGCATCGTCGGACGCGGGGCGGCATGGCGCGATCTCGACCCCGCAACGGCACCCGACGCCGATCGCGGCTAGCGTGGTTCCCGACCGCGTCGGATCACCGGAACCGCGGTGATGATGGGTCTGGCCCAGGCGAAGATCGGGTGACGCGGGCGCATCGTGACGGACCGGCGACATCGCCCCGAGCCGAAATCACCCCGCTGCGGAGCGCGAGGGGCGAGGCAGGGATGAACCCGGTCGCCGATCGCCCTGTGTCCTCACCCGGCGGATCAGAGCGGTTTCCGACCGATCTGCACCACCTCCCTTCGGACTGGGCGAAATGGAAGGCCTCGGGCCACGGTCGGCGCTTCGACTTCGCTCGGCACGAGCGGTTCTGATTGATCGGAAACCGCCCCAGCACCGGGACGATGCCCGCCGCTGACCCGCCCGACCCGGATAGCCGCTCGATGGCCGGCAACGGGGCGCAGCGCCGCTCCCACGCGGATGGATCGCACGCCGGCGTCTGCTCCACCCGTGACGGCGGTGTCCCGTCACCGCTGCTCACGACGCGTTGCGGGACGAGGGAGCGGCGGCGGGCACCCGCACCGACGCGGATCCGCCCGTTCGGTTGCCGGCCGCGCGTCCACCTGTACCCGGCGGGCACTTTCCCGTCCGGCCCGGACGTGGCAGGTCGCGCGGCCATGACCGACCGGATCGCGATCGTCGGCGGGGGCTTTTCGGGCACGCTCCTCGCCATCAATCTCCTGCGCCACGACGGGCCGGCGGCGGTGCTGATCGAGCGGCGGGCCACGCAGGTGGCGCGCGGCGTCGCCTACAGCGCCACCCACCCCGACCAGCTCCTCAACGTCCGCGCGGGCGGGATGAGCGCCTTTCCCGACGATCCCGGCCATTTCGTGCGCTGGCTGGAGGCGCGGGGCGACGGCGCCGCCGCCAGCTTCGTGCCCCGCGCCACCTACGGCGCCTATCTCGCCGAGTCGCTCGCGGGCGTCCGCCGGGGGCAGGAGGCGCGGCTGGCGGTGGTCGAGGGCGAGGTGCGCGACCTCGCCGAGGTCGGGGGGGGCTGGCGCCTCTCGCTGGCGGACGGCCGCGCGGTGGAGGCGGGGCAGGTCGTGCTCGCCACCGGCAACCTGCCCCCGCACGCCCCGGCCGGCATCGACGCGGGCGCGCTGCCCGCCGACCGCTACCTGGACGACCCCTGGCGCGCCGACCCGGCAGCGGGGCTGGGCGCGGGCGACACGGCAGTGCTGCTCGGCACCGGGCTGACCGCGATCGACGTCGCCCTGGAACTCGACGCGGCGGGGTTCGCGGGAACCACGATCGCGCTGTCGCGCCGCGGCCTCCGCCCGCGTCGGCACCGCGACGGGCTGCCCCCGATCGACGGCGACACCGACCTGCCCGGGGTGCCGCTGTCGCGGCTGGTGGGGCAGGTCCGCGACCGCGCGGCGACGGGAGAAGGCGGCTGGCGCGGGGCGGTGGACGCGCTGCGCCCGGTCACCCAGCGTTTGTGGGGGGCGAGCGACGCCGCCACCCGCGCGCGCTTCCTGCGCCACCTGCGCCCCTGGTGGGACGTCCACCGCCACCGGCTGGCGCCCGCCGTCGCCGACCGGATCGACGCCATGATGGGAGAGGGGCGGCTGACCTTCGCCGCGGGCAGGCTGCTCGCCGCCGATCCGGTGGCGGACGGCATCCGCCTCCGCTGGCGGCGGCGTGGCGGCGAGGCGAGCGAGACGCTGCTGGCGGCGCGTGTGGTCAATTGCACGGGGCCGCAGGGCGACCTGACGCGCAGCACCGATCCGCTGCTGGCCGCGCTGCACGGCCGCGGCCGCATCCGCCCCGATCCGCTGCGGCTGGGGATCGAGGTCGACCCGCAAGGAAGGGTGATACGCGCCGACGGCACCGCCGACGACCGGCTCCACTGCCTGGGGCCGATGACCCGCGGCGGGTTGTGGGAGGTGGTGGCGGTGCCCGACATCCGGCGCCAGGCCTGGGACCTCGCCCGGCGCCTCGCCCACGCGCAATGGGTCGGGGGCGAGGGGCTGTAGTCGGGCGGGCCGCGCTGCCGCGTGGCCTCGCCGCCACGGGGATTGTGGCCGCCCCCATGCTCGCCTATCCGGGAGGGCATGACCGATTTCGACGATCGCCGCCGCGCTGCCGAGGCCGGCTTCGCCCGCGAGGAGGAGATGGCGTTCCGCATCACCGCGCGGCGCAACCGGCTGGCGGCGCAGTGGGCGGCGGCGCGGATGCAGCTCACCCCGGAGGAGACCGACGCCTACGCCAAGGCGGTGGTCCAGGCCGATTTCGAGCAGGCGGGCGACGAGGACGTGGTGAGGAAGCTGGTCGGCGACCTCACCGCCGCCGGGGTCGACACCGCGGAGGCGGAGGTGCGCCGCATCCTCGACGAGCGCACGGTTGAGGCGCGCCGCCAGCTTCTGGAGTCGCGCTGATGCCGATGGCCGCCGCCGAGATCGAGGCGATGATCGTCGCCGCCATCCCCGACGCGCGCGTCGAGATCACCGACCTGGCGGGCGACGGGGACCACTACGCCGCGCGGGTGGTCGCCCCCTCGTTCGCGGGGCTGTCGCGGGTCAGGCAGCACCAGGCGGTCTATGCGGCGCTGGGCGGGCGGATGGGCGGGGTGCTCCACGCGCTCCAGCTGACCACCGCCGCCGCCTGACGCCGCCCTACGTTCCCGCGCGACGCGGCCTCGACGGACGCCGCCGCGCGCGGTTCGCCCCCGCACCCTCCCCCGCGCGGGCTTGCACCGCTCGCCACGGCACCACACATCGCGCCCTCAACGCTTGCCGAGGACCCGCACCATGACCGACGACGCCCCCACCTCCGACGCCTCGGCACGCATCGACGCGGTGGTGAAGAACAACCCGGCGGTGCTGTTCATGAAGGGGAGCCCGTTGTTTCCGCAATGCGGCTTCTCCAGCCGCGCGGTCGCGATCCTCGATCACCTCAACGTCCAGTATGAGAGCGTCGACGTTCTTCAGGATCAGGGCGTCCGCCAGGGCATCAAGGCCTATTCCGACTGGCCCACCATTCCCCAACTCTACGTGAACGGAGAGTTCATCGGCGGTTCGGACATCATGATGGAGATGTACGAGAGCGGTGAGCTCGCGCAACTCTTCGAAGGGCGGGACGCGCCGCGCTGAACCATTCGGGAGCGGACGCGCGATGTTGCTGGAGACTGCCGACCTGCGGGCGGGCGCCGACGCGCGTCCGCTGCTCATCTGTGACCTGACGCAGAGCTATTCGCCCGCGGGCGGCGGCGGCATCAGCACCTATCTGCGCGAAAAGCGCGACCACATCCTCGCCCACACGCCCCACCACCTCCTCCAGATCGTGCCGGGGCCGGTCGACCGCGTGACGGTGAACGGCCGCCACGTCTTCGCGGAGGTCGCCGCGCCGCCGGTGCCGGGCAGCCCAAACTACCGGTTCATCCTGCGGACCGCGGCCGTTCGCGATCTCCTCGCCCGGTATCGCCCCGACCTGGTCGAGAGCCTGTGTCCCTGGGTGCTGCCCTGGACCGCGATCAACCATCGCCGCGCCTTTCCGGCGACGGCGCTGGTCGCGGGTTATCGCACCGATTTCCCCAATGCGCACATCTACCGGGTCGGCCGCGACCTGTTCGGCGAACCGCTCGCACGGGGGTTGCGCCGCCTGTCCTACGGCTATGCGCGCCGGACCTATCGCGAGTTCGACCGGGTCTACACGCTGGGCGAGGAGGCGCGCGCGGTGCTGGCGGCGCACGGGGTCGACCGGACGGACGTGCTGCCGCTGGGCGTCGACACGCGGCTGTTCAGCCCGGCGGCGCGCGATCCGGGCTACCGGGCCTCGCTGGGCCTGGACGGCGGGGGCGGGGGGCCGCTTCTCGTCTATGCGGGGCGGATCGACAACGAGAAGCGCGCCGACCGGCTGGTGGACATGATGCGCCGCCTGCCGCCCGATCTCGGCGCGGCGATGGTGATGATCGGCGACGGCAAGCTGCGTGGGCGGTTGCAGGCGGAGGCGGCGGGCCTGCCGATCGCGTGGACGGGGTTCGAGACCGACCGGCCGGCGCTCGCCCGCGCGCTCGCGTCGGCGGACATCTACGTGTCGGCGATGGCCGACGAGACGTTCGGCATCTCGGTGCTGGAGGCCCAGGCGGCGGGGCTGCCGGTGGTGGGGGTGACCGGCGGTGCGATGCCCGACCGGGTGCCCGCGGGGCTCGGCCTGCTCGGCCCGGTCGACGACACCGCGGCGATGGCGGCGAACGTGGAAGCGTTGTGGCGCGGCGACCACCGCGCGGTCGGCCGCGCCGCCCGCGCGCATGTCGAGGATCGCTACAGCTGGCGCGCGACTTTTGACCGGTTGCTGGGGACCATCTATCCGGAGGCGCTGGCGGGTGCCGCCCGCCGGGTGCGTGCGCCCGGCGAACCGGCGGTCCGCCTCGTCGCGGCGGCGTAAGCCGGGTAGGGGTGGACCGGCGCGAGACCGGAGAGCCGGCCGGCCCACCCCGCTGAAAGCGCTGACGCTTCGGCTGCCCTGAAGTCAGCAGGGATCGTGCCAGCGGCCTCAATGCTCGGATTTCGGCGGCGGGCCAGGGTTAACGCCGCTGCGCGGAGCCTCGGATGTGTAAACCCGTCCGACACGTTGCCGGGCTCGCCGCCGGTGTCTGGAGCGGTTTCGACCATCTTGCAGCACCGTTCCCCGGGCTGCGCCGCGGCGGCGGAGCGGACCGCTCGGGAATCGCGCCGACGGACGGACGAGGCCCATCGACCATCAGTGGCCGTCGTCCGGCCACCCCATCGCGGTCCCGTTGCCCCGGTGTTGGCGATCCGATCGGGCGCCGGCTAGCGGGGACGGTCACCCGATCGTCCCGCCGCCCGATCCCGTGCGCCGCGCATCCGGCGGTCCCGTGTCGGCATGTCCCGCGAGCGGCATCCGCGCGACGGGTGCGGCGACGGAGCGTGTAGCGTGCCCCCCGTGCGTGGCGGCGCGGCATCGTCGTCGCCCGGCCGTTCGACGCCGTTCGCACGCGCCTGCCCCATGGTGAAGTGTCCACCCGACCCGCTTGCGAGTCGTTTCCCACAGGCGGCATCGGCCTCCTCAACCCGCCCTGTCATCGCCGGCGAGGCAGGATCGGGAGCCTGCCTCGCTGAAGGTATCGGCGTTCACCGCGGCTTCACGGCGATGCCTGTTGACTACATGCGTAGTCGCTGCGATTACGGTTGTAGTCAGAGAAGGAGCGGATGGTGGCCGAACGGATCAGCGATGCCGAACATGCGGTGATGGAGGTCCTGTGGGATCGATCGCCATTGTCGGCGCAGGACGTGGCCGAGCGGGTCGATCCCGCCCGCGGCTGGAGCGCCAACACCGTCAAGACGCTGCTCGGCCGGCTGCTCGCCAAGGCGGCGGTGGTGCATGAGGAGGACGGCCGCCGCTACCTCTACCGCCCCGCGGTGGCGCGGGGGGATTACGTCGCGGGCGAGTCGCGGCGGCTGATCGACCGGCTGTTCGGCGGCCGGCTGACCCCGCTGGTCGCCCATCTCGCCGAGCGCGACGCCCTCACCGCCGACGACATTGCCGAGATCGAGTCGCTGCTGCGCGAGCTCAAGCAGTGAGCGGGGCGCCGGCCGGCTGGCTGGTCGAGACGCTGGTCGCCTCGACGCTGCTGATGGCGGCGGTGATGCTGCTCCGCGCGCCCGTGCGCCGCGCCTTCGGGGCGCAGGTCGCCTATGCGCTGTGGGCGCTGCCCGCGCTCCGCCTGCTGCTGCCGCCCATCCCCGCCGCGTGGCGCGAGGCGGCGGCGACGCCGATCAGCCGGGTCGGCGAGACGGTCGTGGTGCTGGTCGTGCCCGCCGGTGCGCCGGTCGCGGCGACGACGCCCGGCCTGCCGGTGCTGCCGGTGCTCGGCCTCGCCTGGGCGGCGGGGGCGGTGCTGTTCCTCGGCTGGCACCTCCTCGCTCATCACCGCTTCTGCCGCCGGCTGCTCGCCGGCGCCACCCCGCTGGGTGAGCGGTGCGGCGTGCGGGTGGTCGCCTCCGACGCCGCGGCGGGGCCGCTCGCCTTCGGCGTCCGGCGGCGCTTCGTCGCCTTTCCGCGCGATTTCGCGGACCGCTACGACCCGCTGGAGCGCGAGCTCGCGCTCGACCACGAACTCGGCCACCATGCCCGCGGCGACCTGCTGGCCAATTGGCTGGCGCTGGCGGTGCTCGCGATCCACTGGTTCTCGCCGCTGGCCTGGCGCGCGTTCCGCGCCTTTCGCGCCGACCAGGAACTCGCCAACGACGCCCGCGTGCTCGCCGGGCGCAGTCGGGCCGACCGCCACATCTACGCCTGCGCCATCGTCAAGGCCGCCCATGGCGGTGCCGTGTCCGCGGCGTGCCACCTCCACACCATCGAAGACCTGAAGGGGAGATTGAGGATGCTGACCGTATCGAAGACTTCGCGCCGCCGCCTCGCCACCGGCGCCGCGACCGTCGCCCTGCTCGGCGCGCTGGGGCTCGGCCTCACCGTGTCGGGCAGCCGGGCCGCCGCCGCCCTCACCGACAAGGTGGAGGCCGCCGTGCAGGCGGACCGGGCCGTGCCGCCGGTGCCGCCCGTGCCCCCGGTCCACGACGGCGGATCGGGGGTGCGCACCCGGTCCACGACGGTCACGCGGGTCGACGGCAAGGTCGTCAGCGTGACCGCGCTGGGCGACGGCAAGCCCGCCTCGGTACGCGCGATCAGCGTCAACGATGCGGCCGTTCCGCCGATGCAGGTGAACATCACCTCGGCGGATTGCGGCCCGGACGTGGGCGGCAAGAACTACGTCATCCATCGTCGCAACAGCGCGGGTGAGGCGATGGTGATCTGCACCGACCGCATCACCGCCGCCGCGATGAAGGGCGACCTGACCGACGCCGACAGCCAGGACATCGAGCGCAAGGCGCTGACCGCCGCGCTGGAGGGGCTGCGCGGGTCTCGCGCATCGATGGCGGCCGGCCTGTCGACGCCCGCCGCCGCCCGGAGCGAGGCGCTCGCCGGCATCGACGAGGCGATCAGGGAGGTCGAGAGCGACCTCGCCAAGGTCGGCAAGGACGATTGAACCGGGGGCGGCGGGCGCGGCGCGGCTTGCCACCCGCCGCCCCCGTCGCCATCTGCCCGGCGATGGCAGACGTACCCACCGGTATCCCGATGGCGCTGGAGCCGCTGGTGACGCGGGTGCTCGCGCCCAACGCCTCGGCCTACACCCATACCGGCACCCAGAGCTACGTCGTCGGCGACGCCGACGTGGCGGTGATCGATCCCGGGCCCGACGATCCCGCCCACGTCGCCGCGCTGGCGCGCACCATCGCCGGGCGGCCGGTGCGGGCGATCCTGGTCACCCACCACCACCGCGACCACAGCCCCGCGACCCGCCCGCTCGCCGCCGCGACCGGCGCGCCGATCGTCGGTGCCGCCCCGTTCGGCCCCGACCATGAAGGCGCCGGCATCGACGCCGCGTTCGACCGCGACTACCGGCCCGACCGCGTCCTCGCCGACGGCGATGCGGTCGCGGGGGAGGGGTGGACGCTCACCGCGGTCGCCACCCCCGGCCACACCTCCAACCACCTCGCCTTTTCGCTGCCCGAGAGCGGGGCGCTGTTCTCCGGCGACCATGTGATGGGGTGGGCAACCAGCATCGTCTCGCCCCCCGACGGCGACATGGCGGCGTACATGAGGAGCCTCGACCGGCTGCTCGCCCGCGACGACCGGGTCTATTATCCCGGGCACGGCGACGCGGTGGAGAATCCCCGCCGCCTGGTTCGCGGCATGCTGGGCCACCGCAGGAGCCGCGAGGGGCAGATCGTCCGGCTGGTGGGCGAGGGCGTGGGCACGATCCCGGCGATGGTGGCGCGGATGTATGCGGGGCTCGACCCGCGGCTGCGCGCCGCCGCCGCCCGGTCGGTGCTGGCGCACCTCATCGACCTCGGCCAACGGGGGCTGGTGCGGGAAGGAGAGGCGGTATGGACGATCCCCTGACCCCTGCGACCGCGCGGGGCGGCGGCGTCGGCCCTTTCCTCGCCAAGCTGGCGGGGGCGCTGGTGCTGCTCGGGCTGGCCGGGCTGCTCCTCCTCTGGGGCATCCAGCGCTATGTCGCGGGGCGGCTCCAGCCCGATCCCACCACCATCGCCAGCGCCAGCCTGCAGGGCCTGCGCGAACAGAACCGGCTGTCCGCCTTCGCCGCCCGGTTCGTCGCGGTCACCACCTCGCGCCAGCAGACGCTGGGGCTGTCGGCGGAGCGTACGCTGATCATGCCGGGGACCGTCCGCTACGAGGTCGACATGGGCCGCCTGACCCAGCGCGACGTGATCTGGGACGGAGCGACCCGGACCCTGTCGGTGCGGCTGCCGTCGGTGGAGGTCGACGGGCCGCAGGTCGATCTGGGCGCGATCCGCGAATACGGTTCCGGCGGGGTCCTCACCACCTTCACCGACGCGCGGGCGCGGCTGGACGAGGCCAACCGCCGCGCCGGCCAGCAGGAACTGGTCCGCCAGGCGCGCGAGGCGCCGATGATCCGTCTCGCCCGCGACGCCACCCGTCGCGCGGTGGAGCGCAGCTTCGCCATGCCGCTGCGCGCGGCGGGGGTGGACGCCACCGTCCGCGTCCGCTTCGCCGACGAGCCGGTCCCCTCCGGCGAACGGTGGGACGTGTCGCGCTTGATCGAGGAGGTGCTGGCGAACCGCGACTAGGATGGATCGCCATCCCGTCGCGGTGCCGCTCCTTTTGACCTGCTCTGCCCGTCGTCCGGCGGACCCGGTCCCTATCCGGGGCGAACGGCGGATGAGAATTTCGAGCCCGCCCCGCCATGAGCGGCGCCGACCGGTCGCCAGCGGGCGACCCCCATCCACAGCCGCGCCGTCACCGCCGCCCCCACCGCCAGCCCCAGTACGGTCGCGGTCGTCGCATCCGCCGGGCGGATCGCCGCCCACGCGCCGCACGCGAAGCGGACCGCGAAGACGCCCAGATATAGGATCAGCGGCGACCACGAGCCGGGTTGCCGCACCCGCCCCCCGGGCAGCCGCTCGCCACGAGGATCGGGGAGCAGCACGCCGCCGGCGCCGCCGATCGCCGCACCCGCCACCCACGCGCCGATCGCCAACGCCGGTCCGGCATGGGCCGCGAGCATGTCGACCCCGACCAGGCTCCAGACGAGAAAGGCGATCGACGGCAGCAGCGCCACCGCGACCGGCGTCTCGCGCGTCCGCAGCCGCCGCACCCCGAGCATCACCAGTGCGACCAGCAGCCCATATACCCACACCGGCGCCCCCGCCGCGACGTCCGTGGCCCGCATCGTTCCCTTCTCCACCTCTTGTCGTCGGTCGAGCATAGCCGGCGGGGCGTGCCGGGCAAGCGGGACACGGCGCGACCGCCCGCCGCGAGCGCCCGCCCTTGATCGGGGCGGCCCCCCGGTCCATCTGCGGCGCCATGGAACAGCCCCGCACCCTCGACGGCGTCGACATCCGCGCCGAGATCGACCGCCTGCGCCGGGAGCGGAACGCGGTGATCCTCGCGCACTACTACCAGAAGCCCGAGATCCAGGACCTCGCGGACTTCGTCGGCGACAGCCTCGACCTCAGCCGCAAGGCGCAGGCGACCGACGCCGACGTGATCGCCTTCTGCGGGGTCCGCTTCATGGCCGAGACCGCCAAGATCCTGTCGCCGCACAAGACCGTGATCCTGCCCGACATGGATGCCGGGTGCAGCCTGGAGGACAGCTGCCCGCCCGAACAGTTCGCCGCCTTCCGCGCCGCCCATCCCGACCATATCGCGCTCACCTACATCAACTGCTCGGCGGCGGTGAAGGCGCTGTCGGACGTGATCGTCACCTCGTCGTCGGCGGAGACGATCCTCGCCAAGCTGCCGGCGGACCAGCCCATCATCTTCGGTCCCGACCGCAATCTCGGCGGCTATCTCGCGCGCAAGACCGGGCGCGACCTCCTGCTGTGGCCGGGGGTGTGCATCGTCCACGAGGCGTTCTCGGAGACCGAGCTCCTGAAGCTGCGCGCGCAATACCCGCAAGCGCCGATCGCCGCGCATCCCGAATGCCCGGCGGTTATCCTCGACCATGCCGACTACGTCGGCTCGACCCGCGGCATCCTCGAGTTCGCGCAGGCCACCCCCGCCGACACCCTGATCGTCGCGACCGAGCCGCACATCATCCACCAGATGGAAAAGGCGATGCCGGGCAAGCGCTTCATCGGCGCGCCGGGGGCGGACGGCAACTGCAACTGCAACATCTGCCCGTATATGGCGCTCAACACGATGGAGAAGCTCTACGTCGCCCTGCGCGACCTGACCCCGCGGATCGAGATCGAGGAAGGGCTGCGGATCAAGGCCAAGAAGAGCCTCGATGCGATGCTGGCGATGGCGTCGGCGACGGTGGGGCAGGGCGATCTCGGCCCTGCCGAGGTAACCGGGGATTGAGGATCAGTCCCAATCCTCCCGGCCCCGCGACGGTACGCCGGCGACGAGCTCGGGCGCGAGCGCGCGCAGCGCCGCGGGCAGCGCCGACAGGTCGGCGCCGTCGAAGCGGCGTTCCGGCATGGTGCGGGCGACGAGGGTAGCGACCGCGCGCGCCTGCGCCCGGTCGCGCCGCCGTTTCAGCGGATCGCGGTCGGCCCGGCCCGCCAGCCATTGCTTGTGAAGCGCGAAGGCGCGCGGATCGGGCGCTGCGACCGTCAGCGGGTAGCCGCGCTCATCGATGCACGTCGCTTCCACCATCGGCGCGTCGGCGAGCCATGCCAGCCCCTCGATCTCCACCGGCCGCAGGTCCTCGGCATCGGCACTGAACGGCACCGCCCCCCCCCCCCCCCCCCCCCGGGGGCGGCGCGGGCCCCCGGGGGGGCGGGCCCCGACGCGCGTCCCGGGCCGTGGCGGAGCGCAGGCCGGCCGCCCGGCCTGCGCGTTCTGCTTGACGGGGCGGGAGA
>Ga0325400_1002213_pt1 | contig 16882 bp, 7 predicted proteins | sample PopdelMetagenome_2_FD_205662 | JGI IMG/M metagenome (GOLD analysis project Ga0325400, IMG submission 205662) | Populus deltoides microbial communities from Bellville, Georgia, United States - Xylem-PdKOR-R1 | ecosystem: Host-associated > Plants > Phyllosphere > Stem > Wood/Secondary xylem... | reverse complement strand
TGATTATAACTTATGTTAACAACAAATCAAGTTCCTTTCATAGCTCAGGTGTCGGTTATACCATACAATATGGGCTATGAAAGTGCCAAGTATTTATTGTACCAAGTGTTATACAACATAAATCTAGATTAACCATTTAACAAGCGAAGTATTAAAAGTGAACAAGATAACAAATATAAAGCATGTTAGTATTTAACATTAAGGTCCATGTTAAGTTTATATTATACTTATTCTTACACCATTAGTGTACCCTTTTCACCTTGACATAATTAACCTAGCTAGACATAATGAAAGAAAGAAACATAAATAAACAAGAAAAGGAAATGAAAAGCATAAGCAAGAGATTAATATAAGTAAAACTTAAGCATTACAAAATATAAAGAGAGAGCAAGAGTATGATCTTGATCTGAAAAACAAGATGCCTAAATACATGGCAAATGCCTCTTTTTATAGGCCAAAATTCAGAATTATTGATTTGTTGACTAATTGATAAATGGGTGATCACATCTTGACTTGGTGACAATTCTTATCTTCTTGTCTGCCAAAAACGTCATTGATAATGTCATAATTTGAACAGACTTCAACATGAAAGTTCTAGGGAATTGTCTCATCTTTCCAAGGTAAAATTTTGAGATCATTTGGACTTCTAGAACTCGAGATATGGGCTGAACACTGAACAGTGTCTGGGCTGCAGGACAGATTCGGACTTCTTTGTTGTTGCTACAATTTGGACTTGAAAACGGCCTTGTTAAATCTTGGGCTCCCCATAAAAGTTGTAAGCCTATGTCTTACCTTTCCATCCATATAAAGTAGAACTAAATCTGAGATCTATAGCTCCAGATATGACCTGATTACCGAACAATGTTCCATTTTGGACTGTACCAACATCTCTTTTCTAAGTTTGGCCATCTCTTTATCCTTTCAATTTCAGTACTTTAACTCATCAATCAATTCTTTCATTTATGTGATGGGCCTGCATTTAAGATGAACATTTACCATAAATTAAAGGTATTTTATATTATTAGATATGTTATTATAAAACATGATTTAGTGAAGGAGTTATTGATACTTCAAGTGCAAAATGATGATATAAAACCTTGATAAAAATGCACTTTTAAGTACTAATCAAAAATATTATTCTTTTTATTTTGATCATTTTGATTGTTATGTGTAGGATCAAATGTCGAAACAAGAGATAGCAAGGGGATCTAAAGTGGGATTTCCTTTTCCTCTTTAGTCTTTTCCTTTCCTCATTCAATTTTTTTTGGTTGTTTTACTATTGCTAATAATAATAGCCAATTTTGGCCTAAGAAACTGGGTCATCCCAACTCTGTAATTCTGACACAATTTATAAAACATGGTTATTTGAATAATACTAATGAGTTTTGGTTGTTCTTATTTGATTGTGCTTCTTATAAACTTGGTAAAATAAAATCTTTACCTTTTTATTTGCAAGGAAATCGTGCTTCTACATGTTTTGAAATTATTCATTCTGATGTTTAGGGTATAAGTCATGTTCTTTCTTATGCTTAAGACATTTTATGACATTTATTGATAATTATAGTCATTTTACATAGGTTTATTTTCTTTGTTTTAAAGTTGATATGTTCTCAACATTTTAACTTTTGTTGCTTATATAGAAACCTATTTTTTTTTTATGTGTATTAAAATCCTACGCTAAGATTCTGAGAAAGAATATATATCTCATTCTTTTCAATCTTTTCTCTAACAAAAAAGCATTCTCTCTCAACGTTCATGTCCTTATACTTCTCAATAAAATGATGTTGTTGAGTGTAAGATTTGTTATTTTTTAGATGTTGTTCGCATATTGATACTTGAATCTTATGTTCTTTATATATTTTAGGTAGATGTTTTATCTATGATTGTATATTTGTTTGATTGTTTACCTTCTCCTACTTTGCATGTTGATTCTCTATATTCTTCTTTGTTTGGTGTTCCTTCTGATTATAATTCCATGCATGTTTTTTGTAGTGTTTTTTTGTTCATTTACCTCTCATTAAACATTACAAGCTTATTGTTCAATCTATTTAATATGCTTTTCTTGGTTATAGTAACTCGCATAAAAAATTTGTATGTTATGATACAAATGCTATCGAGCTTTGTATTTCTCGGAATGTGATTTTTTAAATGAATATTTCTTTAAGTCTTGTCCTAATTATGTCTTCCTTTATTTCACTTCCTCCTTTTTGATGTTGTGTTTAATACTTCTTCCCTTTTTAAAACAAGCATTGTGTATCAACGACATCACATATTATCTCTTCCTTCTTTTAAAATGTAGCCTAATCCTGTCGTGCACACGCCTTAGCGATATACTAGATTTTCCCGACCCCTGGATTGGTATGGTTTTTTTCTTCCATTTTCTAGGCTACTTTTGATAATACTTATTTGTCTAAGTCTTATTCTCAGGATTCTACTAAAGAGTGTGGACATTAAGCCATGCAGGATAAACTACAGGCTCTTCAGGACAATCATACTTGGGACATCATCACTTGTCATGTTGGAGTTAATCTTATTGGGTATAAATGAGTATACATCATCAAGCTAAATGTTGATGGCTCTATCGAACGATATAAAGTTTGTTTAATGACGCTTATGAGCCAATAAAAGTATAGGCTTGAATATGATGAAACATTCACTCCCGTGACAAAAATAATTGTTATATATATATATATATGAAAATAATGCAGTTAACCATAATCACGCATCACATTCTCTCTTCTCATGTTCATCTTCTTCCCCCTTCTCTCTTTCCTAATCTTTCTTTGAAAAACAAAATAAAATAGAAAAACCTAAACACAAATCGATATTTAAAGAAAAATTCATTTTATCTCCTTTCCTACACTTTTTTTTATTGTTGGCATCGATTTCTTCAAAGAACTCAACAACAAAAGATGTGTTTCAATGGTTTTTAATAAACAAGATTTTAAAAGAATTTCCTCCCTTGTAAAGCATCAAATTTTAAATTTGTGTTAATGAATGTCTTCAATTCGAAACATCATTAAAAAGAAAAGAAAATGAGAATTAAATGATTTTTTAAAAATATTTAAACGGACATTATCCACATATTTATGTCCATAAAAGTATAGTTCACTGCACCTTCACCATCTAATTTTTTATGTGGGAAATTTGCACATACGCCACTGCTTTTAATTTAAGTTATTGAGTCCCTAAGATATATATATATATATATATATAAATTTGTATACGTAGGTGACACAACAATCCGTTGTAGTCTAGTTGGTCAGGATACTCGGCTCTCACCCGAGAGACCCGGGTTCAAGTCCCGGCAACGGAATCTTGTTTTTTCTATTTTATCTCAATCATGGAAGGGTAATATGGTCACTTGAGTGAGCACCCTAAACCGGGCAGGCAAGCAGATCATAGCACAAAACCCTAGTGGTTGTCCCTCACTTATATTTAATCTTCTTGTAGAAACAAATTCCACAGCCTTTCCTCCTCCTCCTCTGCCTCCATCGAACCAGCCAAGCTCACACACCATCACAATGGTATTGTTATAGTAATTCTTTACTCTATCAAATCTCTATCTACAGATGTTGTTAATGAATCTCTCTAACTATTTCTTTTTTCTAAAAAAAATAAAAAAAAGCAGGCTTCAGAGAAGAAGCTATCGAACCCAATGAGAGAAATCAAGGTCCAGAAGCTGGTCCTCAACATCTCCGTCGGTGAAAGCGGAGACAGGCTCACTCGTGCCGCCAAGGTGCTCGAACAACTCAGTGGGCAAACCCCGGTGTTCTCGAAAGGTGCGTGTCATTCTAAACCCTTTTTTTTTCTTTCTTAAAGTGCTTCTGTCTTCGTTGGTGGTTTGTTTTTTTACTGTTTTTTAATGAGCAGCTAGGTATACTGTGAGATCTTTTGGGATTAGGCGTAATGAGAAGATTGCTTGCTATGTGACTGTGAGGGGAGACAAGGCTATGCAGTTGCTTGAGAGTGGGTTGAAGGTGAAGGAGTATGAGCTTTTGAGGAGGAACTTCAGTGACACTGGTTGCTTTGGTTTCGGCATCCAGGAGCACATTGATCTTGGAATCAAGTGAGTCTTTTCCCCATATATTTATGGTTACTTGTTGTAAAGATTCGCATAATGGATGTCTTTTATCTCTCTCTTATTTTGAATTATATTAGTATTACTTGTGACCCAGTTGAATATGAGGCTTGAACATTATGCCAATTTTGAAGGTTTAGGCTAGAATACTTGTGGTTTAGATGGTGGCACTAGTCTGCTGAAATGGGGTTTATGTTATGTTGCAGCCATGGCGCATGAAACATGGTTAGCTTTGTTTGTGGATTAACTTTTTTTTAAATGGGGACATAGTTCTAGGTTAGGTTTCTGATTTTTTTTGTATCTCGTATTTAAATATGATTTGGCAATTCTAGACTTAAATGGATTTTCAAGAGTTCTTTTATTGTGCATATACTCTGATGGTAAAATTGTGCTTATCCTGATGCTTGGGTCATCTTTTGGATTTTTTTATGTTGGAATGAAGATGGACGATGTGGTAGATGGAATATTGATCTTGAAGATAACATTCATTTAAGTTGCAGCAGCACTCAAGGGTCAAGCTATGCATATTGTTAGTGCTAGTTTGTTTTGGATTAATTTTTTTCCTTTCCATGGAGGCATCCAAGAAGGATAATTTGGTGATACCTAACTACCTGTCTTGCAACACAGTTATGCCCGGCTCCTTTTAGCTAGCATTGGTATAAAACTTGTGATTCCACTAGGTAGTCACATTGGCGGGACAGGGTTTTTTTTTTTTTTAATAACTTGACCTGGTACTGTATTGTATATGCTCAGCATAATGTTTTATCATCCCTTCTCAGGTATGATCCTTCCACTGGTATTTACGGCATGGACTTCTATGTCGTTTTGGAACGCCCTGGGTACCGTGTTGGTCGTCGTCGCAGGTGCAAGTCACGCGTTGGCATTCATCAGAGAGTTACAAAGGATGACGCGATGAAATGGTTCCAGGTCAAATATGAAGGAGTCATCCTTAACAAATCCCAAAATATTTGATCTTAGATCTTTTCCTGACTTCTTCAAGTTTAAATTTTGGCAAATCGTTGACCCTGGGCAGGGATTTATGTACCTGGAGTTGTAGTTTTCATCTAGAATTTCTTGAATTGGTAGATAATCTGAAGTTCTATGTATTTTGGTGTTCTTGTTTCACTGCTTGTGCTTCTATTAATATAATGCTGTTCGTTTATGCTGATATCATCATGCATCCAGTATTCCCAATCAAAATGGCTTGTTTGTCTATAATCAAAATCAGTGTGGCATTACATGGACAGTAATCGACCAATAACAGGGCTTCGCCGCATTGCGGGCACCCAACAAAGCAGGGGACATAATTTCCCGTAACTACCATGGAGGCTTTTAGCTTCAACTACAAGCATGTGGAACCAATAAATTATGTTCGTGCAGTTGGCAAGGCATTTTTTTTGTAGATAAGCTCTTCTTAAAGTTCACATTGACTGACTGTGACCTCTGCGGCCTTAGCTTTTCTGGGAACCGTTTTACATGGAGTAATCATTAGGGAGGGGGCGCCATTTCATTGTCTCTGTTTTCACTTGGATTGGAATGGTGCATAATTTATAATATTTTATTTTGATCCTCCAACATTTTCCTTTTTGATTTAGGAATTTTAGAGCTGATTAAGAATGTAGTTATGGTTGTTTTTTAAAATAATTTTTACTTATAAAAACATTGAAATAATATTTTATTAAAATTATTTTTGACATCAATGCATCAAAATAATATAAAAATATTAAAAATATATATTCTTTTGAAGCAAAGAAAAAAATAATTTTTTTTAAATTTTTTTCAAGTGTTTTTAAAAGCAAAAACAAAAGAGAATAAAAAAATGAAAAAGATAGGTAAATTAGATATAATCTTAGAATTTTATAAGAAAAGTTCAATTTACTCTCGTTACTTCTCAACTAATAAATGATCAGTTTCTTTAGTTGTTAGAAATATAATTTTATTTTTAACAAAACTTTATTATTTATTTTTTTAGTGTTTTTTAGAGAGAGAGAGTCTTTGAATTTTGGCATAGAGAGAGAGTTGTCATTGACGCTAATTTTGACACAAATCATTGATGCTGATTCTGACATAAAAAATGATTGATCTTAATGTCAATGAATTTCATTTCAATCTATTTTTCATGAGAGTAGTTAGAAAGTCGTTGGATTCCAACGTATAAAAAGAATTGTTATTAAAATCGATTTCACACATAAAAAATGATCGATTTTGGTGTCAATGAGTTTCACTTGATAGGAAGTTTTACCTAGGTGTTATTTTTCCTCCATGCCTAATAAGGTAGATCTTCGTACAATAAGATTTTCAAGTTCGAGTTGATTTTGGGTTTTTTAGTTGTATTTTAGGTTATTTGAGACCATGAATAGGTTTATTAAGGTGTGTAAGGTGTTTTTCTACGTGTTTTGGGTATAAAAAAAAGAGAGAGCTAAAAAACAGGTTTTTGAGCAAAAAAACCGAAGCCCTGGTTTTTCAGGGACCTTTTGGTAGCAAGATTTTGCAAACAGTAGACGACAAGTTATCTGTTCATTTTTTTATTTTTTAAAAATAGCGATGGATGATATATTGTCTACCCCTTAAATAAATAAATAAAATATAAAACCAGGTCCTGTTGTGCGGGGTGGCTGGAAAGCCCACATGCCCAGGTTCTTTTTTTAAAAGGCCTAAGCATGCTAGGCCAACAAGTCCACGTGTCTAGGCCACTAGGCTCACGTGTCTGGGCTTCTTTTTGGTTTTTTTTAATTAAAATTGTATGTTATTTTGTATTTAGGTAAAAAATAAATTTAATAAAAAATAATTAAGCCTAGTTGAGCCTATAACGCAACCACAAGTTTAACGAGTTAATCCAAAATGCAAAGGTCGATCCAATATTTTGTTTTTTTAATATATATTTTTAAATATGTTAGGTTGAATTTTCTTAACCATTTGGTTTATTTGATTTTTTTCTCTATGGGATTAATTAGCTCAAATTTGATCTATTACATTATTGTCATAGTTTCATGATCTGGATCACGAGTATAGCAAGTTGACATGACTTGACTCGACCATTTTGGTATATCACCATGTCAATATTTTTTTAATAAAAAAGTCATTTTGTAGATTTTTTTGTTCCTTCAATTTGTTTTCTTCCATGTTCATACTTTAATTTTTTTAAATAAAAATTTTATCCTATAATTAGGTAAAAAAATAAAATTTAAAAAATAAATAGTTAAACTCATTGGATTCCATAACCTGAATCACGGGCTTGACAGGTTAAGTCGCGAAGCTTGGGTTGATCAAATATGTTTTCGTCTCAATTTGTTTTTTAAAAGATGCGATACTGAAATCTTTATAAGTATTTGGTTTATTTGGAATTGGTTTTCATGATGTGTTTCATTTTGGTTTATATAGGATTAATTGGTTATGGTTTGTTTTCTATAGAGATTTTTTTATCATCTTGATTTTTTAAATTTAGATCACATTATTATCGATCATTTAGTTTTCAGATTTAATAACACAGTAAAAAAATACTTTCTACAATGTTAACATTTTTTATGTTTTTTTAAAATAATCCAACCCGTAACGAATCGCAAACCAATATTCCAAAGCTACTTAGTGTGTGTGTGTTTGACTTGGAGGTGTAGTGGTTTTTTTTCAAAGATATAATCTTTTTAAAGCACAAACCACACCTCCAAAAGCTAAAAATACATGCTTTTTGTGTGGGCTCCACAAAAAAAAGCCAAAGCCACCTTCAAACCAAACACTCCAAAGAAGCTAAACTCCCAATCAAACTTGGTACTCTGGCTTTAGGTTTTGCTCCAAATAACAATGAATTATTAAAGTATGTTTGGGAGAGTGGTGGCTTTTGTGATTGCGGTTGGTAAAAAGTAGTGTTTTAGAAATCACTTTTTCTTGTGGTTTTGTATAATAAAATATATGTTTGGTTAAAACCATGGTTAAAATTATTGTTGTCTAAAAAGCAATTTATATGTGTTTGGTTAAGTTGCTTTTGTAAGTGCTTCTGGTAATAAAATTACCAATAAGGAAGATGGGAGCATTTGTGAGCATTTTTTGTTGTAATACATAAAAAAATAAGAATATTACATTGTTGTTGTCCTTCAATCATCTCATTAAACTATCTGTTATTCCATCACAGACATAATTCATTCGAGAAGGCCTCTAGTTGCCTTGGCTTTGAGAACATGGAATAACATTAGCTAAAAAATCTTCATGAATAAAATTAGGATTGCGATCATATTCTATAAATGCAACATCTTCTTGTGACTTCCTTATAATATAGTTATATAGTGTTATTGATGCCACTACAATCTGCACTTGTGATTTGTAAGGATATGCCAACATGTTCTGTAAAATTTTTCATCTTTGTTTCCACACTACAAATACACGTTCAATGACATTGTGAAATGATGAGTGTACACAATTTAATCGCTCTTCCCGGCTTGTTGGTTGCCCTCGATACTGAAAATCTTAGAAGTGATATCTCTCGTCTTTATATGGACTAAGATGTCCATACTCATTTGGGTACCCAACAACAACCAAATAATATTTCCATGCAATAATAAGTAAAAAATTTATAACAAATTTCATAAAAAAAATATAGAATAAACATATTTTAAATTTAAATGACAATTAATTATTGTCATATATTTACCTTTAGGAGGTTTTGGAAATTTCATAGTTGGATTGTTAATAGCCTCCAGAAAAATATGAGTATCATGAGCGATACCTTCCCATCTTGCCAAAAGAAAAAAAGAATTGCATATCAAAACTACATGCGGCCATTACGTTCCGTGTCAGTACACCTTTTCTATTGATAAATGATATTTGATTTTCTTGAGAAACAAAAGCACAAACATGTGTACCATCTATCACACCAATACAATTTTACAAAACAAAACAATTACCAACATTTCATAAATAATGACTAGCAGAATCTGAAACTAATTTTTTTGTCATTAATTGTTATAAACACCATCTGTCTGACCTTAAAATGAGGCATAAATCTCGGATTCATCGTAATTTCTAGCGAAGTGTTTAAAAATTTATAGTCCTCTGGTTTAATTATATCTACCGTAAGCAAACAAATTGTCTTGAACACTTCATTAAAATATTGACTCATGGTTTCATCAAAATATTGAAATCTTTCTTAGACTTGCCTATTTGATGCACCTAATGCAATGATGTACAAAAACATTGTCACCTTATCAATAACACTCGTCCTTTTCGATAGTTTCAACTCATACTGTGTTTCCAAGTCATAACAAAGGTTTTGTAACGTTGTTACATCCATCCTAAACATGTTAACACACCGTTTCCAGTGTCCTTGTATGAGTTCATTTAACCATCTCATCCCGTGTTATATGAAACCATATAAGGTTCCTTATGCACATAAGTAGCATAATACATGTGTAAAGCACCAGTGGTGCATAATAATAGTTTTTTACGATCAATCTCTCATAGCCAAAATGATTCATCCTCATCATCAATACAATTTTCATCTTCATTTTAATCATTGTCATTATCATCATTAGTTCCGCCGGAATCATTCCCGTCATCGCCACCATCATTAACTCCTTCATCACCATCACCATCACCATCATCAGCAACTCCACCACTATAATTAATATGATCAATTACATGATTCATCACGGTATCATAATTCTTGTCATAGTTAACACCAAATATAGCGTGAACCCATTCATCTGTCATATCTACCAACATAAATTCAATTACAAATATTTGTGTTCATTACAATTCATATCATAAAAAAAGATCCATCACTTTTTATATATCAATTGACAACATTATTTATTACTTTGAAAGATATGGAAAAAAAATATCATGTTATAGATTAATAACATCAATTTTATTTAGAACATATATAGAAAAAGAACAAAAAATGAATTTCATGTTTTTTTTACGGGTTTGAAAATGTTAAGCAAGGGATGAATAAGAAAAATACGCATTAGATTATATGCATGATTTTTCATGTGAAATAAAAATTCAATCAATTATCTTTGACTTAAATATTTGTGTCGACTAGAAACTTCATTTGATGTTGCATATCACTGAAATGCATGTATGCAAAAAACCATCCTAAAAAAATAGTTTGAGGGCAAACTCTAGTAAAGAATTGCATATAATTCATTCAAGATTAATAAAAAGGTATGGCTAGGCTTATATTGAAAGACCATTGAACTTCATTGGCATTGAATTTAAAAACAAACAAGCCTTTGTTTTGCACTGAAAGTTATGGAAAAAAAAAATTGATTGAAATAAGAGTAACTTATAACTACAATTTATTTTGTAGGAGCTCTCAAGACTTAAAGTTTCTTGTTGTAGTGTATTGAAACGTCATGAAGGTTATTTCTCATATTTAAGTTACAAATTGCGTTATATAGAAATCTGCAAGTATTGTAGGATAAAAAAATAACAAAAATATTTTTGCAAGTTTTAGTAAATTATTATAACCAAACAAATAACATATAGATTATAGTCTGCATTAATGTACTATGAAAAACTTTTATTAATTTACAGAATGCCCATATTTATGTTAGCCCTAATTACGAATATGCCTGACATATATTCTCTTTTATATATATATTGCCAACTTTTCATGCACTACATCCACTGCTCCATCATCACTATTCTTATTTCATATTGGTACGATCAATTTCTTTTGATGCTTTTATGAGATCATAAGTAAATAATTAAACTTTAGTCAGTTGTATGTACTCCAATTTCTTTCAACCTACAGCCTTATATATAATTGCTGGAATAGTTTTATTTCACATGACTTATGTCACAAAAGTCAAGCATTAATCATATTGTTTTGTCTAAAACTAGACATGATGAAAAATATAGAATTGTTATGCTAAAAACAACAACTCTATTAATTATTCATGTTCTAAAAAGAATTATCAAGTCAATTTACTTGTTGTAATTTCATGTTTTGGTTTTCAGTTCTTTCTCCTAGTATCTTAATGGTTTTTTTATCCTATTATGATTTGGAACAAGGTAAACATATATAAAATTTCCAATTTTATTGGTGATGTGTGATTTCACCTTCAAGTTTCATAAAGGCTGATACTAGAAATTTAACATATAATTGGATCCATATTGTTATTACTATCAATAACATTGCAATAATAGAACTAGCTATGATTTGAAAATTTTCTCCAGCACTTAGATAAGAACAATAGTCGGCCTTAGGTTAAGAATATTTATAATAATTCACCATCAACATAATGACAGACAACATAAAAAGTTTACCAATATGGCTGTAAATTTAAAACATGTTAGATTAGCAATCCGCAAACATATTAAAAATATTCATAATAATTCTCCTTCAACATAACAACAAACAACACAACAAGTTTACTAATATTCCATTAAATTTAAAACATATTAGATTAATAATTTGCAAACATAATTAAGAAAGGTGGTTCTCTACTTAAATCAACACTACTCTTCTTACTTCAATGCATCAGCCTTAGGAGTCATTGTCCTATTATTCCAAACTTCTACATCATTTGGCACCATAACAAAACTACCATAACATCCAGTTATTAAAGCAATTGATAATAAAATATTTGAATTAATCACGACATAATTGTTTAGGATAGAACAAAAACTAAAAGCATCATTAAAGCAATACTAACCTTGATTTAGTGCTTTTGACTTCTCTAGTATATTTTTTGAAGCCATTGATACTTCCTATCAATATCTTTAATTGATGCCCACATCTCTTTTTTTTTCCTCATAGAAAAGTACTCCGTAGCAAAATAGTATAATTCATCATCGAAAGTAATTCTGGGTATGGAATGGACCTCTGCCATCACCTCACTAATACTACACCCTATCTTATCCATACTATCATTCCTGATCGAAACACGATCAAGTAGTTGATCCCAATATGAAAGCAATTGAGCTCCAAATTTATAAGGTTTTTTGCTTTTCTTTTTACTTTGCCCATCACATTGTTTTCTTGTTTTTCTCTTTCCACTGTAATTTTTTGTACTGTTATTTCCCATATTAACAACAACTAAATTGCAGACATGATCTATATAATTAGGAATGTCATCCTCCTCTGAATCACCACTTCCTTCCTCAAGATTTTCTTCCTCATTAACATTAACATCCCGCTTTGATTCATAACATCATCATCAAATAAAGTTTCGGAAGATTGAGTCCAAGCATAATGTCTAGTCGCCACAACATTGCTGAACATTCTATAAAACTTACTGCAAAATGATGGTTCAATCCCAGCATGTCTAAACTTTTTGGACCATCTGATTTTCTATATAAAATAAATATAAAACATTAAATGCATAAACCATATAAAACATGCTAAGTAGTTTAAGAAATAGGACAAAACAAAGGCAAATCCAGACAAAGAAGGTATCAATAATTAACCTGAGTTTTTTTCTTCCACCACTCATCATTAGCACTAATAGTTTCAAGTTCACTATTTCATCCTACTTCTATTTCAGAAATCAATTTTTTTCCAAATCCTTCAGTATGTTTTTGTACCATTCCATTTGTTTTTAAGTCGAGTCTTACTAAAAGCATGACCAATTTTTTCTTTGAAGACAGCTATAACAAATTTCCATCCGGCCTTATTGAATCGAGTGCTCGGCCTCATTCCTCTATCAGTAGCAGCAATACAAATATCACAGAATATATGCACCATCTCTTTAGTCTAAGATGCTTTATCCGAGCTTTCAACACCTTCCATTGATTATTTTTTTCTAGCATGATTCATCAACCACAAAAAGAACACATGAGCATTTAAACTTTGCAATAATTATTAAAGATGTTATATGCACAAGAATTCTTACAAAATTGATATTAAGAAATGTGATAATGTTGTCATCAATGTAGTTGATTCAAATACCTATCCCTATTGTGTTCTATTATGTTTATTTATGCAATAGATATATACTAATGACAATGATTAATATGGTAGATAAATTAACATGAAGTCAAAATCCTCAAAACTCCATAGTTAAAAACAAATAATGACAGAACCATAATAAACATTATAATAATAGCTAAGCTTTCCCAGCTACCTTTTCCTTCTTAAGTTATGACCATTAAGCTCCAGCATCATAAAAAACCAATTACATAACACATAACCACATATTCAGATTCCTAAATTATAATAATAGATAAATTGCAATTTACAAATCAATAACAATAAAATATAACCTTTCAAGATGTATCATACACTGACATTCTAACAAAAACATTCTACATAACGAAATATTTTCATTCCAAATCTAATTAAAAGTTACATGGCTATATGAAAAAACAAACAACAATTTTATTGTAAAAAACATAGTCAAGCCAATTAAATTAATACACAAAACCACTTCCACTTCAACTAGAAATGTCAACCCAAGTTATAATCTAGACAACTCTCAATTCTTTACACAATAGGTAATACCTAACTAGTGAAAGCTTGCTTTATATTCTTATATGTATGAAGCCATATTGTTTTCTGATATTTAAAGTTTTTTTCTCATATTAATTAAAGCCATATTGCTATATATTTTTTTTGTTCTATCATAGGTAGAACGAAAGAACTATAGATGATAAGAACTTCAGTTCTAATTTAACAAGTCCATGACCACGAAATATATATTATTTTGGTATTAGTCTTTAACAATCCAAATACAGAACATGAGAAGGGAAAAAACATAGGAGATTTGAAATGTACAGTCTATTACTCATACCCATACATATAAAGCATGGAAACCATGCTAATGATGAAGTGTTTAAAAACCAAAAACTAACAAAAGAAAGAGTCATTGTGTAGAAGTCCACTTCAAACAAGAATCATTGAATATTGTGAAGGATGCAATGAGGAAATGAAATCTTAGAATCAAAGGCAAAAAGTAAGCAATTCTTCTAGAACTTCAAAAAACCAATTTTGGAAATCTAGAGATGCATAACAATCATCCATGGTTTTATTCAAATTTCAAAAGCAAATGGCATTCTAAGTTCACAAATTATTTTTTCACAACAAAATATCACCAAATACAATGCTAAGCCACCTAAAAAATAATATTTGATATAAATTCCAACAGAGTTGATTGTTCAAACAAGGTCTATTTAGGAACACCAAACTCCTATAATTTTCAAACTCTCTAACATTTATAGATTCAAATATTTCATATCATAAACCAGAAAAAATTACAAACAACTGAAGGTAATTTAATGAGAAGATTGATAAAGGAGAACTTTCTTGATTTTTGTGATATGTGTGTCTGCGCCTTTGACTTTATGTTTAGCTACTAGTGAGAAAACCATCATGAAACAGCCTTTAAAAATGTTTTGATAAACAAAACACGCCACAAACTTTCACTAGCTTGTTTATATGAAAAGATTGCAAACTTACCAAGTAATATATGAAGTTTAGAATAGGATGATCCAACACATCAAGGTCTGTAGTTTTATCAAATGCATTGAAGCATATCTGGAGCATAAGAAAAAAACAGTACGAGCTAAAACTAGAGGAACTTCAGATCTAGACATCATGGAACAAATAAAGTTTCACATCTTAACAAAACGCATGTAACTTTCAAGGGTAACCAATTTAAAAGAAACATAAAGTAATACATACTCCACTTCTCATTTAATAATAAACAGCTAACCACTTTAAAAGAAACATTGTCATTTACGATAGTTAAACAGAAATATAGACTCCAATTCTTATGCAAGCACTTAGTTGACCATTTTAAAACTTTTATCCAATACAAGACATCATCCCCCTTAAAAGTCAATGGCAGAAAAAAGAATATGCAAAAACATAAATATAAACTCATCATAATGCATCTAACGAGGAAGCATGAGAAACATATAGTGGTCACATAGCCAACCTGTTAAAAAACTAAGCAGAAAAAAAAGAAAAACACTTGATAAATGAAAAAACCAGATAAGAAATGAATGAATCAAAATAAGATTACTAGATTTGTAGTGAAACTCAGGGTAGGTGTGAGATGGTGATCACAACTGGATTAAATGAGCTTTTGCTACAACTAATAGTTTGGTTTGTAGATCTGCAAAGAAGGAAAACAGATCTCTAAGGAGAAACATATGGTGGTCACATAGCTAACCTGTTAAAAAACCAAACAGAAAAAAAAAGAAAAACACTTGATAAATGAAAAAACCAGACAAGAAATGAATGAATCAAAATAGGATTACCAGATTTGTAGTGAAACTCAGGGTGGGTGTGGGACTGTGATCGCAACCGGATTGAGCGAGCTTTTGCTACAAATAATAGTTGGGTTTATAAATCTGCAAAAAAGGAAAACAGATCTCTAAGGAGAGTGATATCTTAGAGATTTGGAGGCTATGGTGAAGAAAAAAAAGAAGCTCTGGAGAAACGGGTTACAATATTGTGTTTTTTATATCGAGGATAGTTTTGTCTAATATTTGCAACGGTATTGAGCACCCATAATTTCATTGTTTAGATACTATCTCCTGACCAACTTTTCACGTGAAAAACTGGTAAAAGATGCTTTTCATTACCTGCGGCCATACCTCAATTTTAACATGGGGTCTACAAGTTAAATATCAGTTTGATTTCATTACCAAAGAATATCAAATTGTGTCTAGAATAAACCACAAAAGTGATCACTCTCTCTACCGCACAATTAATTTATTTTTTCTTGGCGTTGATGTTGCGAGAAAGAATGTCCACTTAATATTTGTGAAAAATGAGTTGAGTTTAAATTCAATCTCTCACTCTTTATTTCTTCACTTTTATTGTCAAGCTAACACCATCTTATCATCATAAACTTGTAGAGTTCTTGAATATTGAATATTGGCTCATTCTCCTCTCCCTACTCCATCTATCTTTATTCCATTATTTGAATTACTTACATGAAACACTATGAATTTGTTTGGTAATAAAAATATTTGTCCATTGTTTTCTTTCTTAATAAAAAAAATTGGAAACTATGTTCATTTATCGAAAAATATTAAATCTTTTTTTATTGAACCAAAAAATATTACAAAACCCAATATCATAACTATTATAAAATAATCTAAACCAAAATTTATAATAGTTTTGTATTTATCATAATGTAACTATAAAACATTGCTTTTATTTCATTCATATTAAAGGTCATCATAAAAAAATCTACTTACTATCTCTAAAAAAAGGAATAGCATTTTATAATAAATTTATAATAGAAAAATAAATTTATGACATTGATCAAATATAAATAAATAAAAGAAGATAATTTTAGGGTTTCATGTTGATAAACATGCTTGTATGTTCACACATCGCATAAAGTATATGTTATGTCTCTTTTTTCTCTTTGAGAAAATGTTAAATTTTTAATTTGTGTTAACAAATGTTTTCTCCTCTGATCATCATTGCAGACGCATTTTAAAAATACTGTTTTGATGTGTTGATGTAAAAAATAATTTGTAAAAAAATAAAAAAAATATTATTTTAATATATTTTTAAGTGAAAATCATTTAAAAAAATAACTACTACCAAACTCCCAAAGATTTTCAAAACAAAAATAATTAAATGGTTTTTTGTAAATATTTACATGGAGGACTATAACCATAAAATTATAATTCACCGCAGTTTTACCATCTAAATTTTCATGTAGGAAATTTGCACATACGCCACCACTTTCAATTCATGTGAATGTGTCTATTAAGTTATATATAGTAATGTACGAAGAAAGTCCAGCAATCCGTTGTAGTCTAGTTGGTCAGGATACTCGGCTCTCACCCGAGAGACCCGGGTTCAAGTCCCGGCAACGGAATCTTGTTTTTTCTATTTTA
>Ga0325400_1002211_pt1 | contig 16890 bp, 17 predicted proteins | sample PopdelMetagenome_2_FD_205662 | JGI IMG/M metagenome (GOLD analysis project Ga0325400, IMG submission 205662) | Populus deltoides microbial communities from Bellville, Georgia, United States - Xylem-PdKOR-R1 | ecosystem: Host-associated > Plants > Phyllosphere > Stem > Wood/Secondary xylem... | reverse complement strand
CATCCCCCTCCTCAATATTCTTAGGTATTATATAAGTTCCACTAACATACCCCCACATCTTCTTACCCTTAAGAAAATTTTGCATTACATAGCTCCAATACGAATAGTTCTTCCCATCCAACCTCACGCTCACAGACTGAAGCGAATCATCTCTTTCAGTAGCCATAATTAACAATCACAGAGAACCAGAATGCAAAAGCAGCGGAAAACAAAATACCAAATTGCAGAAACTGAATAGAGATTGCAGAAACTAAACAAATATCTTCTCAAAATTATACGATTACTCCAAAACACAAAACCAATTTCCAGAAACTGAACACAAATACCAAATTGCAAAAGCTAAAGGGTAGACAAAATACCAAAATAATTGTAGAAACTGACGAAATACCAAATTTTGCAAAGGTTAGATCCGCGAACTTGTACTTGGGATTAAGCCTCGTTTCATAAAACCAGCTCTGATACCATGTTAAATTAATTGAGATCAAATAGAGAAAGGAGGCTACCATTTTGAATAATCTATATATTATGAATGCTTGTCTTAACCTAAATACAAATAAAGTATATATAGGTCAAACTAAAAGTACTATTCTACCCTTAATAAATAAAACTAAATAAATATTATTTAACAATGAAAACATAAAATGCCACAATTGAATGGACTTGGATACACTCTCCATTTGCAGTATTATATATTTATTCAATCCCCAGCTTCTGTTTGATGATCTGCAAAACGACTTCATAAACCTCCTTTTGGTCACTTAAAGACTTGGAGACGCTCTCCTTTTGCAAGCATCTCTCACCCCACTCCACGAGCTTAGGGAACTCGTCAACCATGCTCCAGTTTCCTAGGGTCTCAAATGTGTAAAAGAAGCTGTGGAATGAAATAAGTGCCAAGTCTATATAGCCAAAGCTCTCATCCCCAAAATATAGCTTGTCTCCGAGTTCTTCTTCCAAGATTTTAAAGCACTGAATCAAGTCCTTCTTCGATGATTCCTTGAGCTCACCTTCAGATGCCCATAGATTCCTTCCAGTAGGATACATCTGGACGAAACCAGTTTGCATGCCATTACTTCATTAATGTTTCCTTTCAAAAAGTAAACACAGTAAGACAGAGAAAACAAATTTTGATCGGTACTAATAACTTACCTTCTTGTCGATGTAGTCAGCCCAAAACCTGGCATGTGCACGTCGATAAGGATCAGAAGGCAACAATGAAGGTTTATGGCTCCAAGCGTCATCAATATATTGAACTATGACCATTGACTCACAGATGGGTCTCCCATTATGGATTAAGACAGGGATTTTCTGATGAACTGGGTTCATCTTGAGAAGAGTTGAGCTCTTGTTGCTCAAGTCCTCTACCTTAGATTTATATTCTATTCCCTTCTCTTCCAAGGCTATCCTCACCCTTGCTGCAAAAGGACTACCCTTCACATCCAGTAGAACCACTTCATTAGCCATTTGTTGCTCAAAGAGAATCAAGATTTTTCTCAGTAATTTGTTTCCTTTTTCAATTTGCAATGTGGAACTGAGGCGAAAACAAGAGTTTATAGCAGAACACGAGACCTTTGTGGAGTTTTCAGTTTCCCTTGAACTTCTAGGTGCTTCGCTTTTGATGTCATTGCTTGCATCAGAGTGGTCAACATTATTGTTGACAGGTTGGGATTTTCCTGGGAAACCTCCTCGCAACATTTTGTCCACATATTCTTCTTGTAAAATTATTGCAGTGAAATAGACTAAGTCATCACAAGAGAAGGATCCAGAATCTCAAAATCTTGGAGAACAATGCAAAGATTTCAACAAATAAGAAATCAAAACGTTACCATGGCAAAGTAGCGGTGGAATAACTAAAAGCCAGTTTTGCTCCCCGTTTTTCTAGATTTTTTATTTATTTTTTCTTCAAAAGAAAGTAATTAAAATATGAAAGAAGTGTTTGATAAGAATTTTGAAATTAGCTGTTTAAATTTTGAGAATAACAGAATAATTTTTATAAAAACAGATTAAATGTACATTAGATTTCACTTCAAAAACTACGAGTAATGTTTTTTTATATATAAATAAAATGCCTCTAAAATATTTTAAAATTAGCTAACCTCAATCATATTTATTTCATATATAGTAATTAAATAATATTTAGTTACATAGTTAATAATCTTAAATATTATAAAATTTAATAATTATAATTATTCTAAAATTAACTAATCTTAAGTATTTTATTTATATGGGTTTTAAATTTATATGGATCTTAATTAAATTATATAGTAGTTCTATTTATTAAAAAAAAAAAAACAGATGGGTAAAGCCAAAACAAGGAAAGAAAGACTGGCTATCAAAATAGATTGGTCAGCAAAGATTTGTTTTCCTTATTAATCGTGGAATTTCATATAGAGAAAGGACATAAAGTCAGAATTAAGGACGGAAAGTCGACACTCAAGGGTTCTTTATTTGCGTCGGCAACCTTTAATTACACATAAGTCAACAGCGCGCCCATATATATATATATATATATATATATATATATATATATATATATATATATATATATATGTATGTATATATATATATATTTATGTTTGTATGTATGTATGTATGTATGTGTATGTGTATGATGGAAATTTTTGGCATTCTTTTTAGGAATTTGGCAGCTTATTAGTTTATTTAGACTTGGATTATTTATTTTACAAACTTTGGGTTTTTTTTTTGGGTTTTATATTTAGCCTATTTTTCCATTATGGTTTATTTGTTTTATAAACTATATAATGGCGCAATTGAATCTCAATAAATAAATAAAGCTCACGCACCAGATAAAGCTTAAGATAATAACACAACTAAATCTTATCAAATGAATAAAGCTCAAATTCAAAACAAACGAGAAGAAGAAGATCACATTCAATGAAGCAAAATCAGGAAATAACAAACTCTAAATAAATTCAAATATTTTTAAATGTATCTTGTAATAGAGTTGTTCTCATCCAAAAACATCTATAAATAAAACAACATGTAATCTTTCAAAATACTAAGGAAAACATTTCACTACTCACCTCTCCTTTAGTCTTTTTATGGTATCAGAGCTTACAAAAACAAACGTCTCTCATGGCCTCCTACAATTCTTCTTCTTCTTCTGGTGCTGTCAGTTCTATTCTCCCCACTCAACTCCACCATTTCATCACAATCAAACTCACCCAAGATAACTATCTCCTCTAGCGAGCCCAACTAATCCCATACCTTCGCGGTCAAAATCTTTTTGGTTACCTAGATGGCTTTGTCCCCTGCCCATTTATCACAATTCCCTCATCGTCTACTCTTATTCCTAATCCTGAATACATTCACTGGTCCCAATAAGATCAAATCATTCTCAGTGCCCTCCTCTCTTCCCTCACTGAATCCCTTCTCACACAAGTTGTGGGTCTCACATCTTCATGAGATGTCTGGCTCGCATTAGAGAAAACATTCTCCTCTACCTCATTTGCTCGTATTCTCAACATGCGTTTCCAACTCTCCACCCTTAAAAAGGCTTCCCTCACAATCACTGATTACTTCACAACAGTTAAACAACTATCAGATACTCTCTTTGCCATTAGTCATCCTCTTGGCTCCTCAGAAATCACCTTATATCTTCTTGCTGGTCTCCCCCCTTCTATGACTCTCTTGTCACCTCTATTACCACCAGACTTGAACCTATCTCACTTGATGACTTATATGGTTGCCTCCTCACTCATGAAAATTACCTCAACCAATAAAACACCTCCAGTGAATTCAGCCTACTTACAGCTAACATTGTCACCTCCTATCCCACTCGGGGTCACCATAGTCCGCCTTTATATAGAGGTGGCTCTCACTATGGCAATCGTCTAGAGGTAGGGGGCGTGGAACTCAAAATTCCATCCCTCAACACCAATCACACTCCAACAGAACTCAATGTCAGATCTGCTCTAAAATAGGCTATGCAACAGTAAATTGTTGGTATCGTTTTAACCAGCAACATTACTCTCCTTCTCCATCCACTTCTCAAGCAAACATAATCCATTCTCCTGCACCCCTCTATGATCAAAACTGGTACCCTGACACTAGTGCCACAAATCACATTAACTCCAATCTCAGCAACCTTTCACTCAACGCCGACCCCTACACTGGCCCTGAACAAATTCGGGTTGGCAATGGACAAGGTTTGAGCATTCTTCACACTAGTTATTCTCTTCTTTATTCTACTTCCAAATATGTCTTTCTTAACAACATTATACATGCTCCTGAAATCAAAAAGAACTTATTATCAGTTCATCAATTCATAAATGATAATAATGTGTACTTTGAATTTCACCTTTTCTTTTTGTGTGTCAAGGATCCATCCTCGGGTGCTATCCTTCTTCAGGGACCGAGTAAAAATGGCCTTTATCCTTTGTGTACTCTCACTTCTCTATCCACCAGTCCAGCCTCTTATCTTAGCGAAAAAGCTTCGATTCCACAGTGGCATGCACGCCTAAGACACCCTGCTTTACGCACAGTCAAAGCAATTCTCTCCAAGTTTCATCTAGCAGTCACCAAAAATAAACATTTTGCAGTTTGTCATACTTGTCAATTAGGAAAAAGTCATAAATTACCTTTTCATTTGTCAACTTCTGTTTTGTCTTCTCCTTTTCAGTTACTATTTATGGATGTATGGGGGCCATTGCCCACTGAATTTGTTCGTGGCAATAAATACTACTTAAGCATCATTGATGATTTCTCTAAGTTCATATGGCTATTTCCTCTTAATGCCAAATCACAAGTTGCTCATACCTTCATCAACTTCCAACTTCAAATTGAACGCTACTTTGATTGCAAAATCAAAAGCGTCCAAACTGATTTTGGAGACAAATTTCAGGCCTTAAAATCATATCTTCTTGCCTCTAGCATCGTCCATCGTCTATCCTGCCCACACACCTACGAACAAAATGGGTTAGTCGAGCGCCGTCATCGCCACATCGTTGAGACTGGCCTCACACTCATGGCCAATGCATCTGTCCCTCAACAATACTGGAATGATGCTTTCCTCATTGCCACCTATCTTATAAATCGCCTTCCGTCTCCTATTATTCACCATAAAACCCCACTTGAACTCATGTTCAAACAAGCTCCAGACTACACTCTCCTTCGCACCTTTGGGTGCACCTGTTGGCCCTACTTTCTACCATATAACTCCTATAAAATGGATTACCGCTCAACTCTCTGTGTTTTTCTTGGCTACAAGCCCGTCCATCAAGGATATCAATGTCTGCAACAATCCACTGGCAGAATCTTTTATCTTAAAACATGTCATCTTCGATTAAACCTGTTTCCAATTCTAGCAAAAGCATCTCCCCTCTCCTGATTCCCAAACCCCTCCCTCAACGCTGCCCTATCCCTCTGCATCTCGCAGACAAATATTGTGTCAAATGCCCTCTCCTTTCCACGAAACCAACCAGCACTTGACTAGTGCCTTCCCTCAACCTTAAGCGCCCCACTAGAGCCCAATTTTAAGCAATCGAACTCCCACCCTATGATCACACGATCCAAAAATAATATACACAGGCCCAAGAGTAGACCACCTGATATGGCTTTCACTTCACGGGCCTTACTCGTCGAAATCCAATCGATTGAGCCTACTTCCTTCACTACAGCCTCCAAAAGCCCACATTAAAGACAAGTCATGAATGATCACACGATCCAAAAACAATATACACAGGCCTAAGAGTATACCACCTGACATGGCTCCCACTCCACGGCTATTGCTCGTTGAAATCCAATCCATTGAGCCTACTTCCTTCACTACAGCCTCCAAAAGCCCACATTGAAGACAAGTCATGAATGAGGAATTTCAAGCTTTACTTGATAATGGCAGATGGGTCTTAATCCCTTCAAAGCCCAACACAAATCTTATGGGCTGTAATTGAGTCTACCGAATCAAGAAACGGGCTGATGGGTCCATAGAACGTTACAAAGCCCATCTAGTTGCAAAAGGCTTTCACCAATTACCAGGTATTGATTATGATGATACCTTCAGTCCAGTGGTTAAACCCACTACCATTCGCACTATTATCTCTTTTACAGTATCATAAAATTGGCCCATTCGACAACTCGATGTGAAAAATGCCTTTTTACATGGAAACCTACAAAAAACGAATTACATGACCCAGCCTCCTGGATTTTCTAATCCATCATGTCCTGAGTATGTGTGTCATCTTCAAAAATCTCTTTATGGGCTCAAACAGGCACCCCGGCCCTGGTTCTCAAAACTTAGCAATAAACTGGTAGCAATGGGCTTTACTGCTTCCAAAGTCGATACTTCGTTATTCATTTTCAGATCACAACAGGCTGTCATCTATTTCCTCATATATGTTTATGATATCATCATCCCTGGCCTTAACAAGTTTCTTCTACACTCTGTCATTACAAATCTGCAACAGGATTTCCCTCTCAAAGATCTTGGGCACCTTTAGTATTTTCATGGTATTGAAGCTTTACAAGATGACCGTGGCCTCTTTCTCTCACAACAAAAGTATATTTTTGACCTGCTCAAGAAGACAAATATGTTACATGCCAAGCCGGTGAACTCCTCCATGTCTCCTACAGCCAACTTATCACTGTTCAAAAGCGATCCCTTCAGTGATCCAATACTTTATCGCAGCACAGTTGGTTCTCTCCAGTATCTCTCATTTACTAGACCTGACCTTGCATTTATCGTCAGCAAAGTGTGCCAATTCATGCAGGGTCCCACGATAGACCACTGGACCGCTGTCAAACGGATTCTTCATTATCTCCAACAAACCATCCACCACGGCATTTTCATTCGCCGCACCTCATCCACTGACATACATGCCTTCTCTGACACCGACTGGGCTGGTTGTCCTGATGACAAACGATCTGTTAGTGGCTACTGTGTATACCTTGGTTCAAATTTAATCTCATGGAGCTCACGCAAACAACCAACAGTATCACGTTACAGCATGGAGGCAGAATATCGTGTGGTTACCAATACCACCGCTGAAGTGATGTGGCTCCAATCTCTCCTAACTGAACTTGGCATCTTCAGTCCAACTCCACCTACACTTTGGTGCGACAATATAGGGGCCATGTATCTAACTGCAAATCCTCTCTATCACTCACGCACGAAGCACATTGAACTGGACATTCACTTCGTGCGTGATCAGGTTGCCCAACGTCATCTCCAGGTTCGGTTCATCTCCGGTACAGATCAGATCGCTGATTCATTCACGAAGGCACTCCCAACTGCCCGGTCTGCAGTCTCCGTAACAATCTCAATGTTTATGAGCTCCCATTGCGATTGAAAGGGCGTAATGGCGCAACTGAATCTCAACAAATGGATAAACCTCACGCACCAGATAAAGCTTAGGATAATGACACAACTGAATCTCAGCAAATGGATAAAGCTCAAATTCAAAACAACCAAGAAGAAGAAGATCATGTTCAAGGAAGCAAAATCAAGAAACAACAAACTCTATGTAAATTCAAATATTTTCAAATGTATCTTGTAATAGAGTTGTTCTTATTCAAAAAATCTATAAATAAAACAATATGTAATCCTTCAAAATACTGAGGAAAACATTTCACTATTCACCTCTCCTTTACTCTCTTTACTATAAACATTAGTTAGCTTTGATTTTTATTTAGAATAATATTATGTATGTAACGAGATTGTTCATTCTCTTAGTTCTTCATGAATTATTAAAGATTAACTGTCTTTGTAACGTTCATCCTTATACTTTTAGTTCTTGATTCTTTATATTTAAAAGGTAAAGATTTTCATTCAATAACGTTAATCCTTATACTTTTAGTTCTTTTCTATCAATCACCTAAGCAATGCAAAGAAAAGCAATTGAAGTTTTTGAACTTGATTTTATTATCGTTGTAATAGCACAAATAACAACTTTATCTAAAAAACTAAGTAAAATAAATGTTAATTATATTCAAACCAATGTTGTGTGTGATTATTGTGAATAAAACACTCAAATATCAATTGCCAAATAGAAAGCCTTTTGCTAAACCAAATTCCAAGGAAATTAATTACATGTCTAATTTTCAAAGTCAGAATAATCCTTATTTAAATATATTTAGGCAATATTTGTTTTAATGGTCCAATAGCTCTTTAAAAACATTTTGGATTCTTTTGTTTTAAATTAATTTTTTTTGTATTTTTGAATCGTTTTGATATGACGAGGTCAAAAATAATTTAAAAAAATATTATTTTAATGCATTTCCAAACAAAAAACACTTTGAAAAACAATATCTATCATAATCTCAAACACGCTATTAATCTCGATTAAAGAAATCACCTTAATATTTCATGGAACAACAATAAAAGGGAAACTAGACCAACTAAAGATTTCCCATAGTAAAATGGAAGCCAACATTTGAGCAATTGCATATAAATATTCCTTTTTTGAAGCTTCAGAGAAAATTCTTAGATATGCAAATGGAAGTTGGGAGCTGGAAGAGTACGAGCCAATGATGCTAATTGAAGAGAGTTGGAATTTCTTTAAACAAGGAAGCCAAAAGTTGAAGATATTAGGTATAACATTGAGAAAATAACATCATCCATTCAAGAGACACCTTAGTAGGAATTTAAGTCATTACCATCTCATCTAAGGTCCACTTACATAGATGAATCTTTATCTCTTCCAATTATCTCATATTCTTTGTGTTTTGGAAAAAGAAAAGTTGCTTTGGATTTTGTGCATGTTTGGAATTGTGGTAGCAATTGCGGTTTAAAATGCTTTTCGCTTAAAAATATATCAAAATGATATTTTTTTATTTTTTTAAAATTATTTTTGATATCAATGCATCAAAACAATCTAAAAATACTAAAAAAATTAATTTTAAATAAAAAAATTTTAAATTTTTTTTAGAAAAACAGGTCTATACAAGCCATTTAAAAAAGTATAAAATAACATTAGAATAGACCATAACAAATATCAATGGTGACCATTCATCTCTTTTTCACTAATAAAATTTTAATGAAAGAAAATTTCAAATCAATTGCCTAACCACCACAATGACAATTAAACCCAATTATATAAAAGATGGTGCAAGCATGAATGCTAAAATTATTGGATGTTATTTATTTGGTTTTTTATATAATTAATTTTTTAAAAATAAATTTATCAAAATAATATTTAAATAATTATTTGATTATGTTATTTTTTTCAAATAATATTAGTACATTTCATTATAATATTAAATTTTTTTTTTAAATAATTGTATATTAACAAAATTTATTTATGTATATTCATTGTGAAGAAATATCTATTTTTTAATTTTTTATTATAAATGTTTTATAAATATATTCTCAAATTTATTATTCTTATACTTTATAATATATTGACTTTAAAATTATTAATTTTTTTTTTGTTATTCTTATTAAAACTTATTTCATGATTGTGGGAAGTTTTTATTAAAAAAATTAATTCATAATTTCTTTTTTGAAAAGCAAAGGAACACGTTAACAAGAGAAAGGGCTTTATTATTATTATTATTATCAAAGAGATAGTCCTTGTTTTAAATCATTAAACTTTTTTTTTATAGATATTTATTTTAATTATTAAAACTTGATTGTGATAAGTTTTTATTAAAAAAACGTACTTCTGATAAAAAGTTTTTTATTTTTATTTTTTTTAAAACAAAAGAACACATTAATAAGGCAAGTAGTTTCCATAAAAAAAAATAGTTATAAAGAAACTCTTAAAAAAAAAAAAAACAAATATCCAACAGAAAAAATGGATTCTTCTCGTTCACCGCCGCGAACGCTAGGAGGAGGTGGTGGTGAAGAAGAAGTAGGAATAGAATGTGGAAAATGGGTGGAGCTGCCGGAGGACGTGATGGCGTCGATCCTGAAGAGGGTAGGTGCAATCGGCATATTGACAAACGTAGAGAGAGTGTGCAAGACATGGCGCAACATCTGCAAGGAACCTTCCATGTGGAGATCTATCGATATGCGTAATTTGGGTGATATTTGGGACATGGATTATGATATGGTCAAAATCTGCAGGCACGCTGTCGATCGCAGCTCAGGTGCTTTGCTTCATATCAATATCGAGTATTTCGGCACGGATGACCTCCTCCTTTACATCGCCGATAGGTATTCTTGATAATTCATCCAATTTCTTGAGCTTATTTTTAAATGATTTTTTTTGGGATAGTTCTTGGAAACATTCTTGTGAGAGATGTATTCACGTTCAGATCTTCAATATGCATGTAGAGGCCCTTAGGATTGTTGAATTCCTAGTCTTGGAATTTAATGTTGTTTTTGTTAGGTCAAGGAACCTCAGATTCCCGTAACTGTATAAATATTGTGTTTGTTGGGTGATTAGTGATCTCACTTTCTTAATGTAAGATTCTTGAAGACCAAATTTTCCCCTCAAATGGGGAATTGCTTTCCCGTGCTAATTGTCCTCATTCTCGGGAATTGTTCAAGAATCCGTTAATTCCACAGGGAATATGACACTCTGAATTGAATGCATACGGTGTTAATTTGCTGGATTTTGATGATACCACGGTATTCTATGATTATTTTACAGATCAACTCAGCTCAAAAGTCTTCGGCTCGTATTTTGCCAGAATATTTCTGATGAGGGATTGATTGCAGCAGCTTCTAAAATTCCATTGCTGGAAGAGCTTGACCTTTCATACTGCTCATTCTCAAAGGTAGCTCTAGAAAAAGTTGGGCATTGTTGTCCTTTATTAAGATCATTCAAGTTAAACACCACAGGGTACAGATATCCATGTATAGAGTGTGATGAGGAGGCACTAGCTGTTGCAGAAAGTATGCCCGGGCTACGTCACCTCCAAATGTTTGGGAATAAGTTGACAAATGATGGCTTGCAGGCTATTCTTGATGCTTGTCTTTACCTTGAATCACTTGATCTGCGCCGGTGTTTCAATGTTATTTTGGAAGGGCAGATGGGGAGAAGATGTAGTGAACGCATCAAAGATTTGCGGCAGCCTAATGATTCCACTGATGACTATCCATTTGATTCACGATTTCCTCACATTTTATGGTCCGATGAGGAAGACTACCCTTGTAGATTTTCTGACATTGATTTCATGTCTGATGACGATAACTATGAGTTCTCATTTGGCAGTAATTTTACTGAGGTTTATGACGAAGAAGATGGGTGGCTTTTCTGAAGCAGTTGAGGTCTCTACAGATGAGTGAAACCAAGCTATGCAAGTGTAGGCACTGACCCAACATTTCAGTGTTCTTGGTACCAGCTAGTTTTTTGTGAAGAGTTTGTACATGTGTTTTTTTTTCTTTTTTAATTTTATTTCGAAGACTACTTTCTCATGTGGGCCTAAACTGTATTATTTTTATGTGCTTTATGGATTGTCTCTGAATTGACTTTGGATCCCAATTCCCAGGTAGTGAGGACCATAGTTTTAAATCATCTAGTTTACTACCTCTTGCCAAGTAAAATTTGTTTTCCGTTCCTTTTCATGTTTCAGGTCGTGTAAGGAAAAACGAAAGTACGAAGTTGTGATTATTATGAAATTAATAATAATGTTCCATTTTCTTTGGTTCCCAGGTAGAGAGGACCTTTTTTATAACAACAAAAGCACAACCTTCTTCCTGAAGAAGGGGAAAGAATTCTGAGGTTCCTAACAGATGGTGAAACCTTACGACTGCCTCTTCCAAATTTAAACTGGAGCAACAGCAAATTGAAAATGTTTGAGAGGCATTCATGCAGATCAGAGTAGCTAATGTTTGAACACTATGCCTAGGAAAAACAAAGGGTTTCCCGAGAAAAAAAAGGGTCCCTTAGCTTACATGTGGTTTCAAAATCTCTTGAAATATTGTTTTTATCACAATTTTGAAAAGAGTTATCCAGTTCTCACCGGAAAACGAGTAAACCTCTGCTTTTCACTTGTATGCACCGCTGCAAGTTTATGGCACTTGACCCGACTGTAAAAGGAGCGAAGGTAAAAGCCCTCAGACAAACTGAATTCAAAGCTGACATCCTGTCAGACATGCTAGGGATGATTATCTTCATTTGATCACAAGAGAGTTGCTGCAGGCGGCAAGGGCTCAGGGAATCATGAGAGCTTGTTAAAACTAGATTCGATATAGAGGTTGCATATAAACATAACGCATGCTCTCACAATTTTCTGCTAGGCTACCGGCGATTAACCAGCACGGCTGCTACAACAGCAGCAGGGAAGGTATCTCCAGCTCCAGTAGCGTAAATTGCTATGCAGCAGAAATAATAGAGGTGCATGATTGACTTTCCCCGTCTGCAAATAAAGCCCAAACTTTGGCACCGAGCTTTGCTAGAACTTGCTTTGCTCCCTGAACGCAGACATTGTATATATTCTTCTGTTGCATCATCCACCATATCCAAGCTAATTTATTTAGGGTTTTAACCAAAAAATAAAAACGATGTAGATATAGAAATTCTGGTATAAGCTGCTGATAGTTTGCCCGCAACCATTACATAACATCTGCAACCACGATAAATAAACTACGGTCCTTCAAATTCTTTTGGAATATTCAAGTGAATTTGTTCGATAATTATTGCTTTCAAACTCCTATTTCCTGCTTCCGTCCCATTATGACTAATGCAATATTCCTGGATTCAGTTTTGCCAAGGACAGAATTTGCCTGATTCTTCAGCAAAGTTCAAAACATCAAGAACAACTCCAAAGCAACCCTCCATTGCAAAGCAGAGGACACAGGCGGATCTTAGAATTTGAGTCCTACTCTCACTTTGCAAACACAAAAACAATACCTGCAAGTAGCAGTGCTAATGCATATATAATACACCTGACCCAAGTTTTACAAACAAGAAATACCACTGCTGTTTCTAATCTAGCTAGGAGATATAAATTCAAGTCCCAATTATCAAAATGAATCACACATAATTCATTGGGGGAAATAATATGAAAGAGTGAGACACATGTAGGCTCCACCACTACTTTCAGGAAGGCACTAGAATTTCCGGTCCAATCACCGAGAATGTGGCTTCTTGCAAGCAGAGATGCACTGAAGATTATTTTGTTGTAAGGTGTTAGGGATGCCTTCTCATCAAACTTCTCAACCTTCACATCTTTCAGGTTGTGTCACCACCATTTACAGTCACATGATTGGAGCTTGATAGGTCTGCTCTTTTCAAAAATTTAGATTGATACTGCAATCTAAGCACATGGTATCCATAAACTTAAGACATCCATTAAATTGTTAGAATCCATGTTGTATATTTGAAAGAGGTTAACCTCCTTACTTCTCTCAAGGTACAATCTTTTTGTCATCGAGCTCCTTGCTAGAATACATATATATTCCACAAAGACAAAATATAGGACTAATACCAATAGTTCATCCTAGATAAAAGGATCCACTAAGTCAATATCACCAACTAATTCTAATCTAATAGTAAATAATCCTAATCTAATATTATTATCTAACACTAACAGAATAGAAAAAATAGAACAATAAAAAGTGGAAAAAATTATCTTTTCTATATACTTTCTTCAGTTTTGTTGTACCATGTTCCTTACGTAATTGATGAGGTCATATAGATATGCTTTCATCACAAGAAGTTATTGAAGGGATCTTGGAGACCCACCAAATCATGAAAGCTAGGATATTTTAGAATATGAGATCATATTCAAAGAGTGCATAATTGCATAGATAAGTTTATACTAATCTGTCAATTTAGGATTCAATTCAAGATTTTTTATGGTAGGTGTTAGAAAAAATTTGAAAGGTAATAAAATCAATTCATACAAATACAGATAAAGAAGAAAATGTTATCTATTGTTTCAAATGATTTACCCATGGGATAGGGGTAAAAAAAATATGAAAAACTGAATATTCTACATAGTATTTTTAATTGAAAATTAAATATGATTTATTTCGTATCATTCGCTAAATAAAAAAGTAAATCAGATTTTACGTGATCAAATTTATAGGACTTAAAAAAAATTATGGAAGGAAAAAAAAGATGCGAAAGTAATAAATAAAAAAGAGCCTAAATTCTAAATGAATAAATTCAAATTAAAAAAAAAACTTTCTAATTCTCAAATAAAAGGCAAAGAAAATGATCAGAAAAAGAAAATAAAATGACTACACCAGATTTACGGACCTTGCTGAGACCCATATGCCTTGGCTTTGTTTTGGCTTTTTTTTTTTTTTTTTTTGTTCATTTGGGGTTTTTTTTAGCTTCTTTTTCTTTTTTATTTTATTTTATTTTATTTTTTAGATTTTTTTTAATTTCATTCTTTAATATGAGATTTTTTTTATTTTATTTTTCAGTATTGTGTTGATAGTAAATTATTTTTTATATTTTTTCTTATTAAATAATAAAATAAAAAAATTAATACGACCAAATGGAGTCCATAACCCAAGTTGCAGTTTTTGTGGGTTAACTAGGGATAACCTGGCCTATTTTTTTTTCTTTTTCTTTGATTTTTTTGGACTTATCTAGTCAACAAGGTTATATTAAGACAACTCTCATATAATTTAATTTAAAACTTGGACTAAGTAAAGAGTCGAGTTGAGAGTTTTCAAGTTTGAATAATTATATAAAATTTAATAACAATATCAAATAAATTATGATGATCTAAATATTATTTTTTTACATTTTAATTTTTTTTCCTGTCCAAGCCACAACGATAGCATTAGCACGAGAAATAACTTAGTTAAACCTATGTCATTTGCTAGAAAATTCAAGTTTGAATAATTATATAAAATTTAATAACAATATCAAATAAATTATGATGATCTAAATATTATTTTTTTACATTTTAATTTTTTTTCCTGTCCAAGCCACAACGATAGCATTAGCACGAGAAATAACTTAGTTAAACCTATGTCATTTGCTAGAAAATTCAACATACAGACAGTGAAACAACATATTGTTAGGACGAGAACCTTCGAACAGGGCATCCAAATGAACAACATAATTTGATATTGGAAGTCCAACATGTCTAGTCATGACCAAATTGTTAATCACATACGGAAAAGAATTGTTGTTGAACATATTAATCATATATTTGATATTATAGTAACTTTTGTGGTTGTGATTTTAAAAAAATAGTTTAAAAAAGAAATTTTAGCTGTGTTTAGTTTGATAAAATATATGATTGATTAAAACTATGGTTAAAGTTGATGTTGAAGAAAAAACAATTTAATGATTTTTGGTTAAAATTGTTTTTAAAAGTGATTTTGATAATAAAATAACTAAAAAAAATATTTAGTAATTTTCTAGTTTTAGAATTAAAATGCTATAGATTGGATTATTAATATATCATAAAATCAAGAATCCTTTAGTAAGGTCCTACTTTTATTATCCCTAATTACATCTCGTACATAATCTATCCAAGAAGGTCTTTGGTAGCCAACACAAGTTTCAGAAATTAGTTTCTTCCATATCTTCCCATCATTTTTACAACCATCTCATTTGTTTTTTAGTTTTGACTTGATGAAAAGATGACTAGCTTGTTCTTTAAACTTTAAAGGCAGTCGATAGAGATGAGTGTTTTATTTTATTCTCATATTAATAGCTTTGATGCAAATATCAACAAAAATATGCATCATTTTCTTTATTCAAATAGCTTTATCCAGACTTTTAAAACAATTCATTATTTTATTTGATAACCTGAATCAAAATACATAATCACTAAAATAAGTATTTAATAGTAACTCAAATTATCATAAAAAAAATAAATATATATGATAGTATAAGATTATGGAACTAACTTAATGTTTCTCACTCTTTCTCTCTCTATATGTTTCAATTGTGCTAATTAAATGTGGTCTCAGGTAGTAGGTATTCTAGTAATAAGAGTTTGGAATCAAGAGATTTGCTCCTCTATGGTTCCAGGTTCGAGGCATCAGGTTTGAGGCATGTGGTTGCTAATATGATGGCTACTGAAGGCTTACATGGTCTTTAACTTCAGAGCCCATGGGATTAGTCGAGATACACGCAAGCTGATCCAAATATCCATATTAATTAAAAAAAAATATGCTAATTAAATTTATGTTTTACAACCTCAATGGACCTATGTTTTAGATTCCTTATAATATATATACTGTTTAGGTGCAAATAATTATATATATTAAAGACTTTTCTTCTCTTCTCTTTTTGATTCACACATCTAAAGTTGTTAGTTCAAAATAATGGATGCGTACGGAAGTAATCATTGGTATGTATCCAAGGAATTAGCCAGGTCAAATAATACCAATACCCTTTTAGGAAAAATTAAGAAGCTGATTAGTAGAGTAGTTAATAGTAATCAAATGTTGTAAATAACTGAATAATTTTAAGTTTCAAATTAAGATATGATCATTTTGGATAATAGCTTGATGAGACTTCCATTATATAATGTTAATTTGTTTTGATAAAGCAAAAATCCAAAGTAGTGGTAACTAGCAAGTTAAAGGAGAAGGGAAGCGCAATATGAGCACAGTGAAATCCAAGCTTCCAACTTCAAGTACTAAAAAAAGATCACGTGAGAGGTCGAGGAGAAGAAGCACCTTGCCGCCACCGCCAATACCAAACGCAATTATATGTGAGTAAAGAAAGGGACAGTTTTTATATTGCCTTAAAAAGGATAATTTAACTGATTAGATTTTATATTTATTTTTTAAAAATTATTAGTTTGAATTTTATAAATTTTAAAGTTATTAAAAATTTATATGATTGTTAATTTTATAAAATTAGTCAAGTACGCAGAAGCTGACTCAAATACCTATATTAATAATAATAATAAAAAAAAAAGACTTTGATCTGCTCTGTATTTGTTGTCTTAAATTAAAATTTGCTTAGACCTAAACATCGTCTACTTCTTCACCTTTTCCTCTTCCCTGTCCCAAAAGTCCAATCCACTAGTCTTTCAATTCTGAGTCACCATTCCTATGAAACA
>Ga0325400_1002209_pt1 | contig 16894 bp, 17 predicted proteins | sample PopdelMetagenome_2_FD_205662 | JGI IMG/M metagenome (GOLD analysis project Ga0325400, IMG submission 205662) | Populus deltoides microbial communities from Bellville, Georgia, United States - Xylem-PdKOR-R1 | ecosystem: Host-associated > Plants > Phyllosphere > Stem > Wood/Secondary xylem... | reverse complement strand
TTATATGGATTTGTGTTTGAAATTGTTAATTTGTAAGAACATTTTAATATGTTGTCTTACGAAAATATGTTTAGTCCTAACAAAAGCGAAGGAAATTGAATGAATATAATGAACGTTTGTTCGTTGAATTTTTTTTTTTTGGAAAGTAAATTTTAGAAAAATAAATTATTTTTTGATGTTTAGTAGTGTAATAGAAAATAAGTTAGAAAATATTTTTCTAGTATTTAGTTATATTATGGAAAATGAGTTGGAAAATAACTTATTAATATTTTATTTTTTTCAAATTTATTAAAATAATAAGAAATAAATCTTACAAATTAAAAAGTTGAATGAGAATGAAATTGAAAAAAATATATAATTTCATAAATTATCTCAAATAAAATAAATAATAATCAAAATAATAGAGATCAAATCTAAAAAAAAATGAAAGATGAAGAAATTAAAATAATAATAATTAACATTTTATAATTTATTTTAAAAAAATAAGTAACAATCAAAAGAATGAGTACCAAATTTGATAAATAAAAAATTTTAATAAAAAAATGATGAGGAAAAAAACAAATAACAATTATAAAAATGAGGACCAACGTTAATATAAAAATTAAATTTTAAGAGATGAAATTGAAAAATAAATATTTCAAAACAAAATATATATAACAATCAAAAGTTTGAGGACCAAATTTGATATAATTAGCAAATAATATGACATTTCTAAATTTTTCACAACTTCCAGAAAGTGTTTTCTGTCCAAATTTTTCAGGAAAATACTTTTCTGGAAACCAAACCAAATTTTTCTTTAACTGGAAAGTATTTTCCATTGACCAACTTTTTTAATGTCAAACAAATACAGGAAAATTTGGAAAGTTATTTCCCGGAAAGTGAATTCCGAAAAACAAACATAGCCTAAAATTTTAATTTTTATCTTTATTTTTTTTTTAAGATACAGTATGTTTTATTTTTATCTTTATTTTTATTTCTAAATTTGAATAAAATTCGATATATAGTTTTGTTATTTAAAATTTTTAATAGTGATGTCTAGTTCAAATTAACAAAAATTAAACCCTTTTTGAAAACCACGGTTGATTGTTCTCTGCTGCAATAACATCTTTGCTCTTCCAAAAACAAAATTACATCCTTGGTAATTTGATCTTTTTACAAAACTCGTTGCTAATTAAAGCTTTATCAAAGACATATGTGTTTTTTTAAAAAATTTAAACACAATAAAATAACTTAATTATTTTTAATATCAACAAATTTTATATATTCTTGAAAAACTAATTCTAAATGCTCTTGCTAGAAATGCTAAAAAAAAAGTTAATAATGAACATCAGTGTTATATTGATGACGATGAATAATCTGCATATGTAATGTTAGCCAGTATGTCATCTAAATTTCAAAAGTAATATGAGAATAAAGATGTTCATACTATGATTATGTATCTCAAAGAATTGTTTGATGAGGCTAATAGGACTGAGATGTGTGTGACCTTTAAAAAATTATTCTGCTGCAAGATGATAGAGGGTTCTTCACTAAACACCTATGTTTTGAAAATAATTGGTTATATTGAGAAATTGAGTCATTGAATTTTTTCATAAATCATGAGTTAAGTGTTGATTTGATCTTGCAATTATTACTTCAAAATTTTTCGTAACTTATTATGAACTATCTCATGAACAAGTTAAATAGTATATTGTCAAAATTATTTAATATACTTAAATGAAAAGAGAGAGAGAAAGAGAGAGAATGGAGGTTAATATGCATGGTCTATATAAATAATGAAGCACCTCGGACAAATCTTAAATATATTTTTTTTTGTAATAAAATTATACCAAAACCAAAAGATGCCTAATTCACAATAAAAAAAAAATATACATGGACAATTTAGGGTTCTAAAAACATTAACCCATGAATTATATGGGAAAAAGAAAGATTATTATCAAAAACCAATTCTGGGTGTTTGTTATATGCATGATGTGTTGTACTAAAGGGGGCATTTTCTAATATGGTTGATATATACATATTTACAAAAATGGAGGATTAGAGAATACATGAAATTATTAATATTGTTAGATATACAATATTTCAATTATTAATACAACACTAAGAAAATGGCAAGATATGAAAATATCTTAATAAAAAAAAAACTTTTGCTCACAAAGCATGTATAATATAATACTGAAATCTTGTTTGGAATTTACATATGGAATTGAATTGAACTTATAATTATATTTCAATTCATTTGATAACTCATTACAATTTTTATGATTAAAATAAAATATTAAATCATAAAATTAAATTTAATTAAACTGATTGGAATATATGTAGAAATAAATTGAATTAGCAATCTTGACTATTTTGCTCTTAATTCATAAATCATTATATTAAAAAAAAAAGATTTTTTTTATTACAATAACCTTGATATTTATTTATAATGACATAAAATATAGACATTCTAAAAAAGATACACAAAGAAAAATTATCTCATATTAATTCTTTATTAAAAAAATTCAAAAAAATATATATTTGTTAAAAACTTTTGATCAAATTGATCTTTTAATTGGAATGTTGAGAAAAAAAATCTAAGAAATATTTCAATAAAAATTATAACATTTTACTCAAATCAAACTTAGATAAAATAAATATCATACCAACACAAATCACATTACCAAATAGACAAGTCTATGATTATTTTCCATGCTTCACTTGAACTTCTTAATAATATATTACCAACTCATCTTTTAATTTTACCAATAATTTAAATCGTAGCATCTTCATATATTAAAAAAATATATTCTAACAAGATTAAGATTATCTACAAGTCATTCAATCATTTCAAAAAATTTGATCCCTCCAATTCTAATTTTCTCATTATTTTAATTATCTCAACAGACTTCCAAATTTAATAGTTTATGTTCATAATAGCTTGTGCAATATTATTCAATGCACAAATTATCTCTTTAAATTCTAAAGAACAATCACTTGTGTCGTAACCTTATTTTTGACCCATTTTTTTTACTTTTGTTTTAAAAAACAACAAAAAAAAGTTTAAAAAATATATTTTTGACATATTTACATTGTTTTTAGCATTTTCATCATCTTTTCAAAAGAATTTAAAATTTAAAAATTTACTTTCGACACGTTCAAATTTTAACATGCTCATTTCAAAATTATTGATCATTTTTTTCTTATTGATTCAATGTTAATATTGTCTTTTTGAAAAATATCAAAATACAAAGAATACAAGATACATCAAAAATAAAAAAATATTTGGACAGTGAGACTAAAGTGCAAAGAAATAAAATGAGGGACCAAAATGATTTTGGGTTGCTTGGTCACCAAGTTTGCTTAGGGATCAAGTAATTAGAAGAAAAATTACAAATTTATTTTTCTTATAAATAGGTGGTTGTACCATATAAAAAAAAAGGTAAGGAATTTTAAAGGAGCCATTAAAAATTACAAACTAGAAACCAATAAAATAGGGAGACCCTCTCTCCCACAAAAAAAAAAAACTAGCTCCCCTTTTCCCATAATAAAAACAACCCAATTGTCACTTAGCGATAACAAAAAAACATTTGTTCTTCATCCCCAGACATTTAATAACACACTGAAGATTTATCATCCTTTTTTAAAAAAACAAAGAACATATAATCTCTTGTGAAGAAAAAGTAAAAAAAATTAATAAAACATTCATTTCCCCATCACCATTACCAACAACAACCTTATCTCCAATCGGCCTTTTCAATCAACTACCAGTAGCTCCCATATCTAGCACCAACGACAACAATAACTCTCCTTCCAATCCACATCAGGTCTCTTCAACAACACCTCATCTATCAGCAACCCCTCAACAACCAAGAGAATCACTGTTCATAATTCATTTCCCCTCCTTCCACCATCACATAAACTAGCCTTTTCTTTCTCTCTGCCAAAGATACCCTTCATCATTTTTAGATCCTACAGATCCTTAGCCAAAACACATTCTAGAAACCACAGCCCTGTGCCATCATTGTAATTTTCTTCCACACCTAGAAACCTATAAACACAGACCTCCTCTCTTACAGCTCGACCGAAGCTTCCTTAACAACAATTCATCACTGATCTTGTGGCCCATCACCTCCTCCCAGTAACCACCGCTAACGGCTTCCTTTTAATAGACTCATTAATCGTCTGTGGAGGAGAAGAAGAAAGGGAAACTGAGAATAGATCCTAAAAAAATAAAAATAAAATGAATTGCTTAGTGTGATTTTGTGCCTTTTGCAAGTATTGTTGACACTCATCACCAGCACAAGGGGGAATAAAAGTAAAAGCCATTTCAAATCCACTAATTTTCGATCTTCAATCGGTGATGGCGCATGAATCCATACGCTGTCAATGTTGGTAGCGTGTGAAAACCACACGTCGCCACTGTTTCCATACTTCCCGTATCAATTTTAGTGTATCCTGGACACATCAAACGCCTTGGAAGGTCAATCCATAACCTCAAATTATTTTTTTGGATAAATTACTGAAATATTGTGAAATTTTGAACAATATTTATTGTTGTGTATAATTTTAGACTTTGTTGGACACTTTAATTTGGTTTGATATGTTTTTATTATTATTTTGAAATGATTTGAATATTTGTGGTGAATTGTGAGTTTATTTTTAGACTGTGATTTCTTTTTGGACATTAAATATTGATATATAAATTATGTTTGGTTTGGGTTTGTGTTACTTCGTTTGAATTAATATGCGATTTGAACAAAGTTTATGAAATTAATAATATTCATGTGAATTTTTTGTGTTGTTTGGTTTTGAGTTGATAAACAATAATTCATCCTGAGTTTACATTGTTGTTAAAATAGCTTGATTAAAACATATTTTTTATGTTTTGCCAAACATGACTTTAGTCTAATTTTGATAAATTTTCAAAACATTTAGATGATCATTTTGCAATTAATTTTGAGTTCCCTATATTTTTCGACTCTCGAATATCTAGAATTATATTCTACACATGAGATAGTTTTACGGTATTAAATGAATTGTTTTTCCTTCCATAAAAACAACAACACAAAAATTTTCTTTCAAAAATATAGTTTTTATTTTAATTTTCATATGGATAAATTTCTCAAAAATAGATCATATTTGTATAATTTAGCATACTAAAAATCACAAAAATAATCTTCTTATTTTGCATGCATATTGGATTTAATAACTATTTTATTAAAGTCATGAGAACTTGACCTACATTTCAAAAAAATAAAAAAATATTTTTTGTTTCAATATATAGGATTATAAACTTATACGTAAAATGTATTCCCGATATTGAATAAAAAGAAACCGTCTTTTATTTTTTTGTTTTGACTTTAGAATGGTTAAGTTTTAACTTGATAAGATAAGAATTTTCTTACCGAGAAGAACATTTCTTAAACCTTAGACAAACCAACAGTTAGAAAACACAACAATATTTTAGTTTATATCAGACAAATAAATAATGCAACTTACCTTAGATAAGATGTACTATGGATAATACGTCCTCTTTATACACAACCAGTCCTCTTATTTAGACTTTGAGACCAGTTAGAGTTTCTAGTAATCAAAATACTAGGTGACAACTCCATCCTTTTTTATTGATAAAGATCAAGAATTTCTTATTCTTTCACCAATTACCACAAAGATTCTACTCTGGGAGGATGATCATCGCGATGCTATACATGCGCGACAGAATGACGACTCTACTGTGGATACACGTGGACCAAGCTTTGTTTTTTTGTTTGATTATTGTATTTTAATTTATTTGGTCTATGTTTATTTTCAACATGTCATTTGTAAATATTGTTTGTATGTTTAAATATTTGTACATATTGTTAATGCATTGTATAATTAACAGTTTGTCCTATAACTATTAGTCATGATTCAGATGCGTCAAACGCCCAACTAATATTTAAGTTCCAGCTTGGTAATGATGTGCATATGTGCCTTAACCATTCCTTGCAACGTCTCCATATTGTTTTTACAAATATCGTCATGGGGCAGATCTGAGACCTTTTTAGACAAGGTAAAAAGCCTACCCATGTTCATTTAAAGATTAGAACTTGTCCTTATGATGTATCTGTCATTTATAAATTGCATCCAGAAAAGCCTTACATGAAACATCCTAAATTCTAGGATTTTTGGGTGGCAAACAGTTATCACATAAATTCTATAAGAGTCTAGATTATTATAAATTGATTAAGACGAATATGAATTCCATCATCGATGAAATAAAACACTAAGTGATGACCATTATCATCTCTTGAAGGGCAAATCTACATTTAATTTACCCTTTTTTTCCCGTATGCATATCATGTTTATAGGCCCACACTTAAACGCCAACCCCTACCAAGACCTACAAAAAGCAAATATGAGAGTTCAGCTTGAACAAAAACAAGATGACTTTCTAAAAAGAAAGAAGGCTCGGTTAACCAATCTGTGAGGACGAACCATTCACTACGAAAAAAGACCCCCAACACATGGAAGCCAATCCTCAAAAGTTCACTATGAATATGCCCTTTGTCCCTCCATATATCCTTAGAAGAGAGTTTGAGATGTTTATCTGATTAATCAAAGTTTGCAAATTTTCCCTCGTCAAAAAAAGAGTTTCAAATGTTTTTCTAGTTAATCAAAGTTTGTAAATTTTTTCCTCAACACCCTGAGCTCATCAAAATATTCATGATGTCTTACCTCAAAATTCACTATAATTTGCTGCAAACCAGATACATCAAACATCCTTATTTTTGTTTTAGCTTGAATATCATTCAAGAAGAAAATGTTGAGAATAGTTTGAGCTTTTGATTTTTGGTATGAAAGATTGATCGGATTTGAAATATCAAAATACAAAAAAATAAGATACATTAAAAATAAAAAAAAATATTTGGATGAAGGGGACCAAAGTGCAAAGAAGGAAAATGAAGGACCAAAGTGATTTTGGGTTATTTGGTTACCAAGTTTGCTTGGGGATCAGGCAATTAGGAGAAAAAGAAGAAATTTGTTTTACCTATAAATAGATGGTTATACCATATAAAAAAGGAGATGAGGAATTTTAGAAGAGCTATTAAAATTATAAACCAGAAACCAATTAAACAGGGAGACCCTTCCTCCCACACACAAAGAACAACTAGCCTTCATTTTCCTATAAAAAGAAGAACCCAGTCGTCACTCAGTGATAAAAAAAACACATGTCTTTTATCCCCTCCTAGACATTGAACAACACACTAAAGACTTACCCCCCCTCTTTGAAAAAACAAAGAATCCTTGACCCCTTATGAAGAGAAGGAAAAAATAATAATAAAACAACCAAATAATTAATTCTCCTTCACCTTCCATGAAGCACAACCCCTCTCACTCTTAAACCAATCCAAACCACTGGTTGCCTCTCTACCAGCATTACAAGCAAAAACCATTTCCCCCCATCACCATCACTAGCAATAGCCTCATCCCTAATTAACCTTTTCAATCAGCCATCAGCAGCCCTCACGTCCACCACCAACAATAATAGTAAGTCTTGTTTCAAACCATGCTGGGTCTTTCCAACAACACTTCAACAACCAAGAAAATCATCATTTACAACTCATTTCCCCTTTCTCTCTGCTAAAGATACCCATCATCATTTTTCGCTTCCATAGATCTTCAACCTAAACACAGTCCAAAAACCACAGTCATGTGCCACTATTGCAATTTTCTTTCATGCCACAGATCTTCTCTCCTACACTCGATCGAAGCTCCCTTAACAACAAACCATCATTGATCCTGCAACCATCAACTCTTCCCAGCAACCATCGCTAGCGGCCTTCTTATAATAGACTCATTGATTATCTGCGGAGGAAAAGATGAAAGGGAAATTGAGAACAAATCCTAAAAAAATAAAAATGCCTTAGAAGGTCAATCTATAACCTTAAATTTCAATGCGTCGCCACTATTCTCATACTTTCAATGTCAATTTCAATATATCCTAAACACATCAAATGCCTTAGAAGATCAATCCATAACCTTAAATTATTTTATTGGACAAATTGCTGAAATATTGTGAAATTTAGGATAATATTTATTGTTGTGTATGATTTTGGACTCTGTTAGACACTTTAATCCGGTTTGATGTGTTTTTTTTATTTTATTTTGAAATAATTTGGACACTTTAATCTGGTTTGAATTGTGAGTATACTTTTGGATTATGATTGCTTTTTTGACATTAATTATTGATACATGAATTATGTTTGGGTTTCTATTGATTCGTTTGAATTAATATGCAATTTGAACAAAGTTTGTGAAATTAATAAGATTCGTGTGGATTTTTTTATGTTGCTTGGTTTTGAGTTGATGAATGATAATTCATCTTGAGTTGACATTATAGTTAAAATAGCTTGATTAAAATGCATTTTTTGTGTTTTGCCAAACATGAATTTAGTCTAATTTTGATAAATTTTCAAGATTTTTGAAATATCATTTTGAAATTAATTTTGAGTTCCTCATATTTTTCTATCCTCTCATATTTAATATTTGTAATTCTATTGTTTTTTCGGTATTGAATAAATCATTTTTTCTTCCACAAAAACAATAACAAAAAATCTTTCATTCAAAAATAAAATTTTTATTTTAATTTGCATATGACCAAGTTTCTCAAAATAAATCTTATTTGTATAATTTAGCATATTGAAAATCATAAAACTAATCTTTTTATTTTACATGCATATTGGATTTAATAACTAGTTTATTAAAACCATGAGATCTTATTTGTATAATTTAGCATATTGAAAATCACAAAACTAATCTTTTTATTTTGCATGTATATTGGATTTAATAACTTGTTTATTAAAACCATGAGAACTTGGTTTATATTTTGGTAAAACATCAAAAATCTATTTTGTTTCAAAATACAGGATTATAAACTTGTATGTAAGATGTATTTTTAATATTGAATAAAAAAACACTTTCATTCACCATAAAAACCCGCTTTGAAAAAACAATTGACTCGACACTCCAATAACTTGTTTCACCGCACAAAACCAGATAGTGTTTGATTCAACCAAAATCTCATTAATTCCCTTAGCTGCAAATAAGAGTCTGGACTGATATGCAACCATGAGGTCCATGACTTCAAGATTTCTAGGCTTGCATTCTCAATACAACAGCAACAAACTACGGAGATGACATCGGCCCGGAAAACTGTAGACCATACAATTTTTGCCGGATTTCTCATACAATGGAATTGTCAAAGCCCGTTGGCGAAGTTGGAAAAGGTAAACAGTCGAGGAGTCACTTGAGCTTTTGTAAAAAATAGGGCTAGTGTAGTTCTGAAATAGTAAGTACTATGAGTGATTATTTTCGATTCGGTTCGGTTTTTATCAAAAAAAGTAACCAAACAATTCTTTTTTGAAAAAAAAAATCAGAACGGGTTCAAACTGACCGGTTTCGGTTCAGTTTAGTTATTTTAGAACAAAAACCAGTTCAAACCGATTTGGCTTGGTTTTTTCCAGTTTGGCTCGGTCTTTTTTTCAGTTTTTTTCGATTTGGATTCGGTTCGATTTGATTTTTTTGATTTCAGGCTTATAAAACCAAAACCGAACTGGTCTATTTTTTAAAAATTCTAATCGGTTTAATCAGTTTTTTTTCACTGTTCGGTTTTTCAGTTATTTTTTTTCCGATTTTCTTGATTTAATCGGTTTTTCGATTTTTTTGCTCACTCCTATGAAATATTGTTGTTAATATCAATTTCAAGAGAATTACTATAGCAACTATGTTTTGCTTGTATATATTTTTTTAAAAATTAAATTATATTTGAAAATTAAAAATATACTCTCAAAGAAATTCTAAACATAAAAATGAATTCAATTCAATTCAATTTACAAGTTTTAAATAACTTTAAGAAATGTTGGCATGAGAGGTCTATTACGAATATAGTAGTTGATTCATAGTAGGAATCCAATTACATATAGGATGTGAGATCCCACATCGGAAGCGAGCGTCCAGAGCCAGGGCTTTATAAGTGCATGCTCACCTTGACTAGTAAGACGCGTTTTGGGGTCATATGTTGCTGCCAAGAACAAAACCGTGAGGGGGACCTGGGTGGAAGCCCTAGTTTTGGGTGGACTGGGAAGCCCAAATCGGACAATATCTTGCTAGTGAGGTGGGATGTTATATAGGAAACACATCAATCTTGTATATTAATATATGAAAATATATTCCGTTTCTTAGAACGAGATTGTTGCCTATTTGAGTTGTAACTGTGCCTATATATATTTCCTCCTTTGCGGAGAAGAATGTGAATATACGAAAAACTGCAGTCTGCAGACACCATTGTCTTTCTACATGGTATCAGAGCGAAGGTTGTAGAATTGCTCGAACCACGAATCTCATACCACACGGTTCTCTTTCTTATTCTTCTTTGTTATTCTTTAAGCTAAATACTCATAAATAATACATGGCAAATCCCACTAGTATTATTCCAGTTCCACTAAATAACACGCTAATTATTATCCACCAAGACAACTCTACATTCCCTACAGGTATCATCTTGAATGAAACTAATTACCTATTATGGTCTCAATTTATGGAGATGCGCATTGGCGCTCGTAACAAAGCTGGATATCTTACTAGTGAAACCAAAAACCCAACCACGAAGATTCCACATTTATAACATGGATCATTAAAAATCAAAAAGTGAAAAGTTGGCTTTATTGATTCAATGAATCCTTTACTCATGCAACGATTTATTCGTCTCTCCATAGCCAAGGAAATATGGGAAGCTGTATCGAAAACCTTCTATAATGGATCAGACGAGACTCGTCTCTTTGAATTAAATCAAAAGTCCTTCTCTATCAAGCAAGATGGTAGATCATTGTCAGTATATTACAATGACCTTATTGCTCTCTTTCAAGAAATTAATCACATAACTGTTTTTCAGGAAGAAACAATTGAATGAGTGGTCTAATTACATTCAGCAATGACTCAACTTTGAGTTCATTTATTTCTAAGTGGACTTGATTCTGATTTTGACCAAGTTCGTGGAGAAATATTGCGAAAAGATCCAAAATTGGACTTGGAAAGTATGCACGCATATGTAAGGAGAGAACTTCAATGAAGACAAACTATAGGGGGTTCTCGCTCAATTTCTAAGCACTCTGCCATGATAGCTAATCAAACTCGACAAGGGTTGTCATTTGGGAAGAATCACAATAATCAAACCACTAGAGGATATACAAATTTTATATATAGGCATTGTGCTGAATCAGGCCATTCAAAACAAAGGTGTTACGAGATCATTGGCTATCTTGAGTGGTGAGATTTTTCAAAAAAACCAAGAAAGAAGTTTGCAGGGAAAGCTATGGTGACAACAGCTACCAATAAAGTTCAACCTATAGTTGAAGACAAATCACAACCTACAGCTAATGTGGCTCACCCAAGTATTGGTGGTAAGACAAATGTATTCTTTGCTACTTCTAAGGATAATACTTGGATTATTGATACAAGTGCATCAGATCATATAGTTAGAGACTCTGGTCAGCTATAGTCCCTTAATTCGTCTACACACTCCTTTATCTTTACAGCTAATGATAGTACCTCTCCTACTGCTGGAGAAGGATCTGTCATCATGTCTAACACTCTCACATTAAACTCGGTCCTCGTTGTCCCTTCTCTTGAATATAACCTTTTATTAGTTGGCCAAATTACCTCTGCACTTAATTGTACTGTAACTTTTTGGTCTTCATTTTGTGTTTTTCAGGACATTCTGACCCGGAAGATTCTTGGTTATGGTGTTAAACGAGGCAAACTCTATTACTTGGAATTAAGAGACAATGGAGGACAAAAATTCAGTCATGCATAGTAGGCTAAAAGTTTGGATACAGATTGAGAAACTATGGCACCAACGATTAGGACATCTTTCTTTTTGGTATCTTAGAAAATTACAACCGCATCTTTTTAAAGTAGTAAATGATTCAGAATTTCATTACAATATTTCTGATATGGCAAAAAGCCACCGTATCTCTTATTTACCAAGTTTGAATAAAAGTTCAGAACCTTTTGTTGCTATACATTCTGATGTATGGGGCCCTGCAAAAATTCCTTCCATTTCCAAAGCCTGTTACTTCGTTACATTTATAGATGAATGTATGAGAATGACTTGGATATCTTTACTGCATAAAAAGAGTGATGTTTTTACAGTATTTCAGGAATTTCATAGTATGGTGGGGACTCCGTATCAGAAACAAATTCGTAGTTGGCAAACTGATAATGCCATGAAATTTCTAGATACCTCTATTCAAAAGTATCTACACCATTATGGCATTCGCCATCAAACTTCTTGCACTTATACTCCACAACAGAATGGATTGGCAGAAAGAAAAAATAGACAAATACTAGAGGTGGTTCGTGCTTCCCTCCTTGGCATGCACATGCCTCGATTCTATTAGGGAGAACCTGTAAAATCTGCTATTTATCTACTCAATAGGACACCCAACCAAGTGATAGATTTTCAGACACCTCTACAACGACTACAGTCCCTACTGTCCATTCCATATCTTCCGAATCTTGAACCTAGAGTTTTTGGTTGCACAGCCTACATCCACATTCCAAAAGTTTTACGAATTAAACTTGATCCATGTGCCAAATAGTGTGTTTTTGTTGGCTATTCAGATTTACAGAAAGGCTACAGATGTTATGATCCTCAAACCAAAAAGCTACACGTAACCATGGACATATCCTTCCGTGAATCTGAACCATATTATTCTGAAGGACTTCCAACCACTACTCTTCAAAGGGAGAATTTTAGTCAAGGAAATGTGTTGCTAGAGGGTGGCAATGATGAGTTTTTAGAACTAGAAGAAATAACTAAGAGGCTTGGCAGCAGTAGTACACATGAGGAGTCACCAGGTGGAAAAAATGATGTTTCAAAACTAGAAGTAATAACCGAGATGCTTATAAGAAGTAACACTCATGAGGAGTCACCAATAACTATCAAGTTGCCTTTGTTAACACCATTACCTGATGAATCCACTTAGAATGTTAAACCTCAGGAACTCTTAAATCCCATATCTAATGAGTCCACTATTATTTATGATAAATCTTTTGTTCCTCTCGAAAGTTTAGCTCTAAGATATTCATAAAGATCAAATAAAGGTATCCCAAAGAAACAATATGAACCTGATCTAAACGTCACTGTTAAATATCCAATCAATAATTATGTCTCTATCTATAGGTTATTTGAATCGTATGCACTTATTCTTAATCAATTATCCAATGTCTCCATTCGTAGTAGCATGCAAGAAGCTTTGACAGATCCTAATTAGGCCATGGCCATAAATAAAGAGACAAAAGCTTTACAAAAGAATTCTACGTGGGAACTTGTCTCACTACCCAAAGGAAAGAGGACAATCGGATGTCAATGGGTATTCATTGTGAAGCTCAAAGCAGATGGAAGCATTGACAGATATAAAGCACGGTTGGTTGCGAAAGGGTATACACAGAAATACGGGGTGGATTACCAATAGACTTTTGCACTAGTGGCTAAGCTTGACACAATTCGCATTCTTCTATCTCTAGCAACAAATCAGGAATGGCCATTGAAACAGTTTGATGTTAAGAATGCGTTCCTCAACGGAGACCTGGAAGAAGAAGTGTACATGGATTTACCACCAGGCGTGAAGTGTAGTCTTTCACATCGAGATAAAGTGTGTAAATTAAAGAAATCATTATATGGCCTGAAATAATCTCCTAGAGCCTGGTTTGGAAGGTTCTCCTCTGTAATAAGGGCATTCGATTATAAACAGAGTGGTGCAGATCATACTCTGTTTATAAAACACAAAGGAGGAAAGGTAACAACTTGAATTATGTATGTTGATGATATAGTGTTGACAAACAACGATTTAGACAAAATGCAGCTGTTACAGGAACATTTAGCTACTGAATTCAAAATGAAGAGCCTTGGACAACTTAAGTATTTTTAGGAATTGAAGTAGCAAGATTAGCTCAAGGGATTTCGCTGTCACAACGGAAATATGTGATAGATCTATTGACAGAAACCGAAATGTTTGCTTGCAAACCAGCATCAACACTTATGGAAGCTAATCATAAGCTCGACATTTTTCTCCATCAAGTTCCAACAAATATTGGCTGCTATCAACGATTAGTTGGTAGGTTAATTTATTTAACACATACAAGACCATGTATCACTTATGCTATCCGCGTTGTAAGTTAATTTATGCATACCCCAAGCGAAGAACATATGGATGCAATGAACCGTATCCTAAGATACCTGAAGGGTGCTCCAGGAAAAGGATTATTATTCTCAAAAATCGGTGTCTCTAGCATTTTGGGAGATACAGATGCCGATTGGACAGGAGATCAAACAACTCGAAAATCTACGTATGGATATTTCATTTTCGTGGATAGTAACCTCGTTACTTGGCGAAGTAAGAAGCAAACAGTTGTTGCAATATCAAGTGCAGAAGCTGAATTTTGAGGCATAGCTCATGGTGTATGCGAATTATTATGGATTAAAGGCTTCCTGACAGATTTAGAGGCTCAATATACACACCTTATGAGTCTACATTGTGATAATAAGGCAGCCATTGCAATTGCACAAAATCCTGTCCAACATGACCTCACAAAACATGTTGAAATTGATCGTCATTTCATCAAGAAAAAGTTAGATAAGAACCTCATACAATTTCTATTTTTCCGGTCAGACTTTAGTTAGCAGATATACTTACAAAAGCAGTTTCAGGAAAGGCATTTCATGGAATAATTAACAAGTTGGGCATGATCGATATTTATGCTCCAACTTGAGGGTGAGTGTTGGCATGAGAGGTCTATTACGAATATGGTAGTTGATTCATAATAGGAATCCAATTACATATAGGAAACATATTAATCTTGTATATTAATAAAGGAAAATATATTCCGCTTCTTAAAAAGAGATTGTTGCCTATTTGAGTTGTAACTGTGCCTATATATATATATATTTCCTCCTTTGCGGAGAAGAATGTGAATATATGAAAAACTGCAGTCTACAGACATCATTATCTTTTTACATGGTATCAGAGCGAAGGTTGTAGAATTGCAAAATTGCTCGAACCACAAATCTCATACCACACGATTCTCTTTCTTATTCTTCTTTGTTATTCTTTAAGCTAAATACTCATAAATAATACATGGCTAATCCCACCAGTATTATTCCAGTTCCACCAAATAACACGTCAATTATTATCCACCAAGACAACTCTGCATTCCCTACAGGTATCATCTTGAATGAAACTAATTACCTATTATGGTCTATACTTATGGAGATGTGCATTGGCACTCGTAACAAAGCCGGGTATCTTATTGGCGAAACAAAAAAACCCCACCACGAAGATTCCACGTTTACAACATGGACCATTGAAAATCAAAAAAATGAAAAGTTGGCTTATTGATTCAATGAGTTCTTTACTCATGCAGTTTATTAGTCTCTCTACACTCAAAAAAATATGAGAGGCTGTATTGAAAACCTTTTATAATGGATCAGAATAACCTCAAGAAACATTAACATGGTTATATATAATATTAACACCCTGTTTGTAGCAAGATATTGAATATAATTCCTAAATATATTTGAATTCAATTAATAATTTATTATTAATCTTATATTTTAAATAAAATATTTAAACTACAAAATTAAATTTAATTATATAGTTTAAACTATATATGTAAATAAATTAAATTAATAATCTTAATTATTCTACGTTAATCACGTGAAGCAGTTCACTCGAACGAGGTCTGTTCAATTCGTGAAGAGGCTTGGGAATTCTAGCATTGAATCTTTAATAACAGAGATTGTCAAAATCACATGGTCACCGAGAACCTTGTTCCTGTTTTAAGAAAATTGATGGCAAGCATGGAGACACAAGCGCCGAGCCCACTGCAAGTCCAGGAGTGAAAAAATGCTTCCTTTTGTTATATGTCGGGCCATACACGACACGTGCACCATCAGACATCAAATTCGACAAGCTTTTCCACTGGTCGAACTGTTTCAGATTTGTGCAAATCGCAGGATTCAAAATTCAGGTTTCTTATGGTCATTTGAAGAGAGTTGCGCTACCTTCCCAAGGTTTTTTTTTTTTTAATAATATTGATATTCAAGCTAGTTTATATGTTATTTGATTAATTTTATAATGATTATATAAATTTTTAATTAACCTAAAATTAATAAAATTTAAAATAATATTTTTTCAAAAATAAATTTAAAATTTAACCTATCAAGCTATATTTCTTATAATTAACCTTACCACAAACTTGAATAGTTGGGATAGGAAGGGAAGCTTTAGAAATTATTATAAAAAAAATTGTTTTATATTTTGTTTTCTTAAAAAAGAAAGATGAGTAGATTTTATTTAGAATTATTGTAGTCAATTAGATTTTTTTATTTGTTTTATTTATTTTTATAATTTGAAATTCAAATTAATATTCTTAAAAAAACTCTAAGTATATGAATTAATTTAATTTAATTTTTGAAATTTAATTTAATTCTAAGAGTTCCAATCATCCTGTTACATGTTATATATATATATATATATAAATAATCATTAATTATAATTATATTGTTATCCATCATTCACAATCATAAATTAAGATTCAATTATAAAGTAGAGTGCTAGGAACCTCAAGATTATTTTTTTAGGTTTGCAATATAATGTTGCAGTAATAATTATATAATTAAAAAATTAAAAAAATATTATTTATAAAGTAAAATTTAATTAAAAGTTAAAGGTTTATTTCACAAGGTTTATAATAATCATATATAAATTAAAGAAATAGTAAGAACAAAAATTAGATCGGACGAAACCTTCACTTGTGAATGCTACTTTCGATTAAAGTAAAATTGAGTAAAAATTGGAAGTGTCAT
>Ga0325400_1002208_pt1 | contig 16895 bp, 7 predicted proteins | sample PopdelMetagenome_2_FD_205662 | JGI IMG/M metagenome (GOLD analysis project Ga0325400, IMG submission 205662) | Populus deltoides microbial communities from Bellville, Georgia, United States - Xylem-PdKOR-R1 | ecosystem: Host-associated > Plants > Phyllosphere > Stem > Wood/Secondary xylem... | reverse complement strand
GCTGAGACCCAAATTGGGTTTTTCCTTTCGAAGGTAAACAAGGGAATCAAATTCAAGACAAATGAACTCAACCAAGGAAGCCTATAATTTGACAATTTTTTGTTTTGTTTTTAAATGGGGTTATTTCAAGTTAATTTGGGATATGATTTTTTTTATTGATAAAAATTTATGGTGCTCGGGGAATAATTAGGGACTATTCTGTTAGTTATTTTTTATATCTAATTTTAAAAAATAGATATAATTAGAAGAGATAAATTGTAAATAAAAATATTCTTATAACTTTTAGTGTGTTATAAGTTTTATTTTTTTATGTTTTTTTTCTTCCGGGTGCATTTTAAAATGGGTCATGTGTCTCATCTTTTCCTTTCTTTTTGTCTATTTTTTTTTTCAAGATGAGTCTTGAGAATAATTAATATTTGAACATTATAAAATTGTTCACTTGTTGTCTGCATCCATTGGATAGAGTTTCATTTTCTTTGGAATGGTTAATTTTCCCATCCATGGTTGGAATTTTGGTCTTTTATAGTCCAAACCAAGATTTCAAGTATTAATTAATTTGACAAAAATCATCATTACTACAAGCAATCATAAAATAAAAAAAATAAAGAAAAGGCATGGGTGACCTTTTGGCATAAGAATAAAAAGAATAAAGTACCCAATAAAAAAAATTAAGTAAATTGTATTGTTTTCAATTTTTAAGAAGGAGGAGCTCCAAAGCTCTTCACCATTAAACCCTGTTTTTATTTTTTATTTGTATTTTATTGAATCATTTAGGTCTTTGACTTTTTATTTATTTTGTTTGTTGCTGAAAAAACAATAGCCCTCATCACCTACAACTATTTTATTGTTACATGCACAAATTGAACTAAAGGAGAAGGCTAGGTTTCAAGTAATTGTGGCCATTATCAAAGCACACCGTTTTACTTTCAATTCACACCGTTTTATTAATCAATTGTATGCACACAAATTACATCTCTCATGCTAGAATAAAGGGGTTAGTTAAGAAGAATAGTCTGGAAGAAATGCTATATATATAGCATGATGTAACAGAATAGGGATATACAAAAACATGATGAATGCATGACGAGAGACCATTTTCATTGCCCACTCCCCTTTACTGTTTCTTTTCCTTATTTCATTGTGTGATTATCATCTGTCCAAACTACTGGATTCAATCCAGATGGGTTCCTTGAAGATACCTTTTGTACCAGTTGGTATCAGAGCCTTCGAACCTTGGACACATGCCATGGCTCTAGACACTAGAGCACAGGATCTGAGGCGCTTGGAAGACTCCCTTGTGTCTGCTAACAAGGAGTAGGCAATGAAGTATGAACAAGTAACAAAGTTATTGGAAGGGTATGGTTAGAAATTGAATAACCATAAGGCTAAGTTTGGTGAGATCAAAGACTTGATAAGTGGGTTAACTTTCCAGTAAAGTACCTTCATGTAGAAGCTGAGAGCAGCCAGGGTGCTCCAATGGTGCTACTAAAGGTTGTTGGGCAAATGAAGAAGGTCAACAACTTCATTAGGTATACAAACCCAAACATGACTTTCCTAGTTTTAATGGGGACGATGTCCATAAATGGTTATTCAAATGTAACCAGTATTTTGAAATTATAGAAATGAATGACTTTGAAAAACTCAAACAAACATCCTATTACACGGATGGGAGAGCCTTACATTGACATTAGAATTTTATTAAGAACCACCTTGAGGTCCTATAGGATAAATATATTGAGGCACTAGTTTACAAGTATTGTCAACAAAAAAAAAAACCCTCCCTTTCCTAAAATATCACTAAAACTACCATTTTTCACAATAACAACACTTCAAAACTAGTTTCCTTCCACCCGAAAATTCCAACCACTGATAACTACCCTTTTATAACCCCTTATAAACCCATAAAAGCCATTAGAAACAAGGAACTGAATGAGAGGAGGGTGAAGGGACTATATTTTTGGTGTGATGAAAAATTTATACTAGGACGTCGATGCAAAACAAGAGGTTGTATTCATTATACATTCTGGAAGATGAGGATGATGCAGAAGAGGAAGTCCAAGAAGCCAGTGAGATTAACTTTGATATTTTCAACCCCAAATATCCATCAATGCCTTGGAGGGTACTTTAGGTTTCAGACACTAAAAGTGACTGGAAAAGTTGACAAGTCTCCACTCTTTATCATTGTTGACTCAGACAATATACATAATTTTATCAACACTCAAATGGCCAATAAATTGAATTATACCCTCACTCCTATTAGACCCTTGGCAGTAGAAGCAACAAATGGTGGTAAGATGACTTGAGGCCATGCGTGTAAAGGATTTATGTGGAGAATGCAAAGAGTTAAGTTCTCAACCGATGTGTCTGTGGTGGAACTTAACAATTGTGACATGGTGTTAGGATTACAATGGTTGGATACATTGGGTAATATCCTATCCAATTACAATGAATTATGGATGTCTTTTGTATGATAAGGGCAATAAGTATTGTTGTTGATAGAAAGTCCAGTTAAGCTACAAACTATTAGATTTGAGCAATTTAATAGTTTGATTGACAATCCAACTCAATTAGTGGAGGTTAACTTGTGCATCCTAAGATTAATGGAAGGGGGTGATCACATCGTAAACTTTATGACCACTAATTCAGTTATAGAAGATCTGTTGACTTCTTAACCAGATATTTCAAGGAACCTATTGAGCTATCACCCCTTAGGACACATGACCATGTTATTCTCCTCAAAGAGGGATCACAACCAATCAACTTGAGGCCCTATAAAAACTCTAGTTTACAAAAAGATGCAGTAGAGAAAATAGTGACAAAGATGTTAGATTTTGGCATTGTACAACACAATACCAATTCATTTGCCTTACCAGGGTCTTGGTAAAAAAAAAAGAAAGATGACATTTAGAGGTTATGTATGGATTACATGATCCTTAACAAGATGATGGTAAAGAACAAGTTCTCTATTCCTATAGTAGAAGAGCTGCTGAAAGAACTAGTAGGAGCTACTGTGTTTTCAAAGGTTAATTTAAGGGCAAGATCAATTACCACACAGCTACTAAGTCTACCCCTTATGAGATATTCTATGGTTTCCCCCCTCCACTACATATTTCATACTCTCTGAAGGATTCAACTGTGGAGGCTGTAGAATAATTGCTTATACAGAGGGAAGAAATGCTTGCTAAAATGAGAGACAACTTGATACAAGCTTAACAAAGAATGGTACAACTAGCCAATTGAAAACGCAGTGAAAGACAATTCAATCCAAGGGACTTAGTTTATCTTAAACTATAACCCTATCGTTAGAAATTAGTGGCACAAAGAACTTCTAAAAAACTACCTTTAAAATTCTATGGACCAAACTTGATTTTAAAGAAGGTTGGCTTTGTTGCTTCTAAGCTGCTGTTGCCTACATCTATTTCTCTATCCACCCAGTCTTACGTGTCCCAATTAAAGAAGCACATTGGGAACATGGTAATGCAGGTGATATTGCCAAATATTCCTCTAGCTTCCAAGGTAGTTCCATATGCAATCTTGGACAAAAGGATGGTGAAGAAGGGTAACTAGACAACCAATAAATTCTAGTAAACTGGAAAAGTCTTTCTCCATCATAAGCAATCTGAGAGCATACTAATGAAATTCAATATAGGTTTTCAAATTTCTCCTTTAAGGATAAGGTCGAGTTCAAATGGATACCTGTTATATGCACAAATTGAACTAAATGAGAAGGCCATGTTTCAAGTAATTGTAGCCATTATCAAAACACACCGTTTTACTTTCAATCCGCACCATTCCATTAATCAATTATATGCACATGAGTTGCTTGTCTGTCATGCTAGAATAAAGGGGTTAGTTAAGGAGAATTGTATTTAGCAATTGAATTCAATTAAACATTATAATTGAATTCAATTACAATAGAGAATTGATTCCAAACAACATGTTACTTGTGTGCTTTGTGTATCCTAGCTTTTGAACTAGGAATACCCTCATTATAATTTATGTTGATAATCAAAATTGACATGAAACAATATAACTTTTTAGATGTTTGAGTATTTGACTTTGAGCTGTTGCGTTTATTTTATTAGGTGGGTCCTAAAACATCAGTATGTCAATCAGTGTTGTCAAGAGTTGCTGAGGCACTCAGGCAAGACGAGGCAAGGTCTCAACACTTTTATTAGCCCCAGGTGATGAATTTTGATGACATATTGCCTAAGCAAACCCTGCTTGAATTTTTTCCTTTTATGTTGGAATTTTTTTAACTGATTTATATTATGACTTATTTGTTCATTTTTTAATTTACCCAAAAAAACCTTAGAGGTATTTTTGTAAAAATCTAAGATTAGAATAAAAAAATAAAAAAAATCAATAAAATGGAAGACAAATCGACATTTAGAAGAGAAATACTAGCCACGCTTTTTGTTGAGAAACACTAGCCACACCTTTTGTTTCCAACATGGGAATTGAAGAACAACACATCTCTACAAGTAATACTTTATTTTTTTTTCTTTAGTACTCTATATTTTATTATTTTCATCCTTTTGTTTTTTTTCTCAATTAGTTTCTTTCTTCTTCACTCTTTTGCTCTCTCTCATCCCATGTTATTTGTTATCTCTCTTTACGTGTCAATTTTAATGGTGTTATGTTATAATTTTTAAATTTTTATTTTGTTTTTAAATCTATCTAGCTACTTACCACTTTAAATAATCTCTCTTCAACACTTTTTTTTGTTTAAATTATAGAGGTGTGGCATGATCTTGGGAGTAAACTAGTTAAGAAGATATTCTCATGTCCTATTTAATTTTTTCAAGATGAAGATTTCATTTAAGAAAGAAAAGAGGACAATTGAATTAAAAGGAATGGTGGAAGAGACCAAATTATAGATGATGACTATGACAAAGGTCCATAAGAATTTGAAGGAAGCACTGCTTTATTTTGTGGTTGGCAGTTCAAAGGAAGCTTCGAACTTGATATAGGTTGCCTTTTCTTCTTAGTGATCCCCTTTGTGTGTTTTACCAGCATGAGGAGGAGTTGCATGACCATTTATTTTTTGCATGTGAATGGACATCCTGCTTATGGGGAAAGATTAAGTCCTAGCTGCGGATTGGAAGGAGCATGACGACTTTGTATAGTGCTATGCATAGTCTGAGGTTTAGGAAAAGTACTCTTGAAGCTCGGATGTGAAGAGTTTCCTTGGGAATCAATGTCTACCTTATATGGGAAGAAAGGAACAAGCGGATATTTGAAGGAAAATGCTTGAGGGTTGATAGAGTCTTCAGGAGATTTCAAATCTTATTTTACACAATATTCCACTTCCATGCCGCGGACCACTCTCGACTGAATGTTGGCTGAGTTTATTTTGCTTTTGCTGTTGGGGTTGTAGGCCTCCTATTAATGACCCTTGTGTGTTTCAGTAGTCGTTAGTGGTTCTCTTAACTGCAAATTACATCAGCTGTTGGATTTTCTTTTGGTTGATATTCTTTTTGGTTGGTTATCTATGGCATCTGCTGGATCCTGGGTTCCTTAGCTAACCGATGTGATACCTTTTGTTTTCTCTTTAGGTAGCTGTCTCCCTGTATTTTTGATAAATAAGAGCATGTTCCCTTTTGCTTTTGATTTGTACATGTATATATATGACTTGCCAGCTTTTTGGCCTGTTTCATTTTGATCTATTATATTCTTATATTTGATCAAAAAAAGAATTTGAAGGAAGCCATATGTGGTTTTACCGGTCAATTATTCTCTTTATCAATCTTAGAAGAAACCAATGAGAAGACAGAGAATACATAATTTAAAGCATTATGGAGGAATTTCAGTATGTATTTGTTGAACTAAAGACTTTACCATCAATAAGGAAGCTAGGTCATAAAATTCCTCTTATACCGGGAAATAAGCTAGTAAACATCAGGCCTATGAAGTTCTTTCATTCATAAAGAGGACATATAAAGTTTAGTGAAGAAGATGTTATTAAATAAAGTTATCCAACATAACTACAACCCCTTTTCATCCCCAATTCTCTTGGATATTGTCACAACCAAAATTTTGCTCCCCTGTTTTTTCTAAATATTTTCAATATACAAAAAATAAAAAAAAATATATTCTTAATATATTTGTGTTATTTTCAACATTTTCGGTGTCTTCTAAAAAAAATTCAAAAGTTAAATTTTTTTCCAACACGTTCAGCTTTTAACGTGCCGTTTTTTAAATCATTGATTTTTTCCTATTAGGTTAACATTGATGTTGCTTTTTTCAAAAAAAAAAAAAACAAAGAAAAATAAGAAATAGTTGGATAAAGGGTCCAAAATGCGAAGGAAGAAAATGAGGGACTAAAGTACTTTTGGAACCAAGCAATGAGGAGGAAAAAAAAAAAAACTTAAAGAAAATAAAAAAAGAAACTAGATTCTCTCCACCACTCACAAAAAACCCTACACCTATTTTGTTACTCCCTAACTACTAGTCACCACATAAGAAAAAACACACCCACAACCTTCTTCTCCACGACTAAAAATAATGGCCAAACCTAGTCTCTTTCATGCCTATTGTCACCATCACTGGTAGCCTCCCTTTAAAACCCACGACATAATCTCATTGTCCAGCCACTCATAAAATAAAAAAAAGACCCACATTAGACTTTTGGCTAGCACTTAATACCTTATTGCCCAACTCCATTTCCCTTCACTAAGAGCAACCCCTCTAAAACTGGACCCTTTATTGGCCAAAATATCACAGTTACTAGCCATCCCATCTTTCACCTTCACAAAAAATAATCATAGCATTTCATCTTCTTTTTATTAGCCAGCCTTACCTTTTTTTTTTTTTTTTTATCTTCCTTAACAATGACCTCTCCTATTCTTCTCACTGTCAACCATCGCTGTCACTAGAGACAACAAACTCGTAACGCTAGTGACCACCCTCTCCACACTACAAGCCCACACACGACTAAAAACTAGCTTCACTTCTTCTCATTCATCCATGCTGACAACAATAGTAGAGCTTTAACCAACAGTTCCTCACAATAACCTAACAACTAACCCTCTTCACCACTGAACCAGCCAAAACACCTATACAAGGCCAGCCTACCATTCTACTATTATCAGCCATCATCAGGTATGCCTCCCACCATTTCCAATCAAACCATCGACCACCACCCATGATAGCCCAACATAGCCACCAACTCCTTTTCTTCTCCATGACAGCCGCTTATAAAAGCAAAAAAGAAAGTGACTAAAAAAAATAAGATCTATAAAACAAACAAAATAAAATGAATTGTCTTGAGAGATTTGATGCTTTTACAGGTAGTAATAACACTCACCCCAATCTCAGAATAAAAGGAAGAAGAAAACGATTCAGATCCATTTATTTTTTTTACTTTACCAGCGACGACGAGTGGAATCATCCCCTGCTAGTGATGATGATGCTATTAGAAGCTTCTCATCACTGTCTTTGAGTTTTCAGCAACTTTTCCAGATTATTTTGTGAATTTCAAGAGGCTTATTTTGCAAATTTGAGATGTTTGATGAAAGTTTTATTAATTTTTTTTTATTTTTATTGTTTGTAAACATATAATTGTGGGTGTGTGAGTAAAAAAATATAGTAAAAAAAAAAGAATGTGTGTGTTTTGTATTTTCTTTTCATTACCTTTTTTTAATTTTGCATTAAATATATGGTAAAAAGGGGAAAAAGATAAAATGTTTTATTTAACCAAATGTTTTAATTTCATGCGACCAAATCCTAAAAAGTTTTTCATGTATATCGACTATAAAGACAAAATCATATTTTTTATATCATATTTTAAAAATACAAAATGAATATCGTAACTAGTTTATGATTATCTATTAGGGTTCGATCAAAATATTAAAAATCTCACAACAATTAATTAATTTAATTAAAATTCAAAGTGTTAGAATTTAGTTGTAGACTTTAATATTTGGAGGTATAAAAGTACACTGTAAAGTATACCCTCAAGTATTAAAGATACAAAATAGAAAATAAATACAATGCTAGAATGTGGGCCCCTTGAACGGTTAGGATTTAACCTGATAAGGTAGAAACTTTCTCATGAAGAGCGATATGCCTGAACTATTAGATAATACCAATAAATACAAACATGCATTAGATTAACAATCAATCAACGATGTAACTTACCATAAGTAAGGTGCACTAGGGGTGATTTGTCTTTTCCTTGCACAACCAGTCTCCTTACCTAAACATTCACAACATTAGATTTTCTAGTGACCATAATACTAGATGGAAACTCCCTCAAAATATAACTTCATGATTAAACCCAAAACCCTTTCAATTCTAGGAGACGGCTTTGTCATTCGACACCGTGCACATCACGACAAGATGACGACTCCACTAGGAGTTTTTTTTTTGCCGAATTAAGCTTTGTTTGATTGTTTTCCTGCTTATTTCTGAGCCCAATAAGGCTCTCAACAATGAAAGACCTAGCAAGGTTTGACAAATAAAGAGTCCAATAAGACTTCAGCAAGCAGGAACCCAACACAATTTTGAGTTTAGGAAGGCTTGATTTAATTTTCAAAGCTCGACAAGATTGTAGCAAAGAGGGAATCCAACAAAGTTTCTAAGTCTAACAAAGCTATATTTGGTTAAAACCCATCAAGGTTTTGACAAAGAAAAGTCTAGCAAGACTATAACAAAAAAGACCCAGCAAGGTTCTGAGCTCAACAAGGCTCGCAATGAATAACAAGAAGTCTAGCATGGAAAAATAAAAAATGATCCATTTTAGAAAAGGAATCTTCAATTTTTACCTTGCCATAAAGAAATCAACGTTGCAATCAGGAAGTCTAACTTTCTAACATCTCTGTCCAAATCCTTTAACTTGGTAAGTCATTTTTCACTTGAGCAGGTCACCCATTACAATGTGATTATTTTGAATTTATTTTTTTTTTTGTATTTTTCACTTGGACATGTCACTTATTATAATGAGATCATTTTGAAGAATCTTTTCATTTTTCATCTGGGCAAGTCGCCCATTATAATGGACCATTTAAAAAAATCTTAGCATTTTTCACCTAGGCAGGTCAGCCATTACAATGAGACTATTTTAACAGATCTTTCTATTTTTCACTTGAGCAGGTGATCATTTTGAACAATCTTTGTATTTTTTACCTAGACAAGTCACCCATTACAATGAGACAATTTTAAAAGATCTTCGTATTTTTCACCTCTGCAAGTCAACCATTATAATGAGACCATTTAAAAAAAATCTTTAAATTTTTCACATGAGCAGGTCACCTATTACAATGAGACCATTTGAAAAAATATTTATATTCTTCACCTAGGTAGATTGCCCATAATAATTTGACCATATAAAAAATCTTTGAATTTTACCAATAGGTAGGACGTCTAGTACAAATATACTATTTTAAAAAATCTTTTAATTTTTCACAAATATTATCATTTTCTTTTCAAATTCTATCTATTTTCTTTTGATTGTGTTTTTTAGCCCTCACATATCGGATAATGCACTTTCTGGCCCTGTTTATTTTCTCCTGAGTGCATTTTTAGCTATCATATATCGGATAATTCATTTTCTAGCCCTATTTTTTTTAGTGCACTTTCCAGCCCTCATTTGTTAGATGGTGTGTTTCTAGCCCTATCTCTTTCCCTCCGAGTGTACTTTCTAGCTCTCGCATACTAGAAAATGCGCATTTGAGTCTTATCTCTCTTTTTCTTAGTGCACCTTTGAGCTCTCATCTCTCAAATAGTGTGTATTTGAGTCTTATTGATGCGAACCCTAGCAGAATTTAATGGTATTCGCGACCCCAAGATCAATCTAACCTAAGTTTGTTGAGATTTGAATGAGCTTATCACAATGGAAGACTTGCTCCAAGGCAACAAGACTATAAACCAACTCGATCACAACGCCTACACCTGGAGACGAGCAAAAGAAGTATAAATTCACAACAAAGAATGGTCAATTCTTTGAAGACTTGAAAGTTCAATCAAGAACCAAGATTGAGCAACCAAAAGTCGGCTACAATGCTGAAAATATTATGAAAAGTCTGCCCTAAAAATATTCCTAAAGAGTATTTAAACTCTAAGCCAAAACCCTAGTTTTTCTAATGGATCTCACATAAACCCAATTTAAATAATAATCAACCCAAGCTAAAACTAGCCCAAACTAATTAAAATAAACAAAATAAACAAGTCTAAAACCCAAACAAGTTGTCTCCTCTCAAATTAAATAAAGTTTGATAGCCCAACTAATTAAATAAGACAAGTTTGTTGTTTCTGTATTCTGTCTGGCAGTAGTAAGACCCAACGTAAAATGGATGGTTCTCTCTCGTCTTAATGAATTAGAAGGCGTGCCATATACCATTGTAAAGGTATGGAAGTCTAGTTTCCAGCCCAACTAGAATCACATCAAAATTCGATCTGTAGCTTCAGTTATGAGTAAAAGAGTAATGAAAGGTCAAACTGTCCGAATCTAGTCTTCTTCTCCCAATCCTTGTGTAATAGTCTTGGTTCCACCAACAAGCCCCTCTTGAATATGACTCAGATTAATCAAGGCTTGCTCTTTATTATTACAAATCCTCTTGAAGTCCACCTTAGCCCATGTATCTTTAAGAAGTCCATTGAAAGCTTCTTTGAACTTCTTAGCCCTAAGCCTAGTAACTGGACCAACTGGAACCTCCAATGGATCCTTTGATGGTTGGATTGCATCACTTATATTTTTCTTCTTGAGTGTGTCTTTGAGCCATCATCTTTTAGATAATGCACCTTTAAGTCATATCTCTTTTCTTGTTGAGTGCACTTTTGAGCTTTCATCTCTTAGATAGTGTGCTTTCTAGCCTTATCATTTCTTTCTGAATGTGCTTTCCAACCCTTACATACAAGATAGTGTGCCAACAAGCCCTATCTATTTCCTTTCTAAGTGTGCTTTCTAGCCCTCGCATACTAGATAATGCGCTTTTGAGCCATGTCTTTATTTTTTTTAGTGCACCTTTGAGCCTTATCTCCTAGATAGTGCGTCTTTGAGCCTTTTCTTTCCCTTTTTAATGTACATTTGAGCCTTCATCTCCCGCATAGTATTTATTTGAGCCCTATCTCTTTTCCTGTTGAGTGCATATTTGAGTCCTCATCTTTTAGATAATACGCCTTTGAGCCCTATCGCTTTTCTTCCAAGTGTGCTTTTTAGCCATATCTCTTTTCTTTTGAGTATGCCTTTGAGCCCTCATTTCCTAGATAGTGCGCCTTTGAGCTCTATCTCTTTTCTTTTTGAGTACGCTTTTAAACCCTCATCTTCCACATAACGCTCCTTTGAGCCCTATTTATTTTTCTTTTGAGTGTGTCTTTGAGCTCTCAACTCCTAGATAGTGCGCCTTTTAAGCTACATCTCTTTTCCTTTTGAGTGTGCTTTTAAACCCTATCTCTTTTCTTTTAAGTATGCCTTTGAGCCATCATCTCTTTTATTTTGAGTGTGCCTTTGAGCTCTCATCTCCCAGATAATTTGCCTTTAAGCCCTCATCTCCCAAACAATGCTCCTTTGAGCCCTATCCCTTTTCTTTTGAGTGCAATTTTGAGCCATTGCCTCCTAGATAATGCGCTTTCTAGCTCACATACTGGATAGTATGCTTTCTAGCCCTATCCATTTTTTTTTCTAAGGGCACTTTCTAGCCCTTACAAGAAGATAGGGTACGAACATGCCCTATCTATTTCCTTTCGAGTGTGCTTTTGAGCCCCCACTTCTAAAACTTTAGTTAAGGATCCATCAATCTCTGAGGTATTTGTGAATATCTCAAAATTTTAGAAGGATTGACCATTTCTTAATCTGGTAAATCCATAACCTTTTATATTTTGTTCTTTACAAGCTTATTATCTAAAGTCTTTTATGAGATTTTTTGTCGTAAACCTTATAAAAAGGGGGTAATTGTCATAACCTAATTTTTAACCCTTTGTTTTTTTTCTAAATATTTTCAAAATATCAAAAAAAAATTAAAAAAATATGTTCTTGATGTATTTACATCATTTTCAACATTTTCGGTGTCTTCTCAAAAGAATTTAAATTCTAAATTTCTTTTCAACGTGTTCAGCTTTTAATGCACTATTTTTAAAATCATTGATTTTTTTTCTCATCGAGTTGACATTGATGTTGCCTTTAAAAAACAAAAATCAAAACATAAAAAAAATAAGGAAAATAAGAAAGAAAAAAATATTTGGATAGAGGGATCAAAATGCAAAGGAAGAAAATAAGAGACCAAATTGTTTTTGGAACTACGCAACAAGGAGGCCAAAAAAAAAAACTTAAAGAAAAAAAAAACTAGATTCTCTCCCTTACTCACAAAAAACCCTAAACTTATTTTGTTACTCCTTAGCGGCCAACCACCACATAAGAAAAGCACACCTACAACCTTCATCTCCTCGGCTAAAAATAATTGTCAAACCCAACCTCTTTGATGCCAATTGTCACCATTGCTGGTAGCCTCCTTCCAAAACCCATGACAATGTCTCACTGTTTAACCACTCCTCATAGAACAAAAAAAAAACCCCATATTAGACCTTTGGTCAGCACCTAATATCTCACTGCCTAATGCCATTTCCCTTCTTCTTCCTTTTCTTCTTCACTGGGAGCAACATTTCTAAAACATGACCCTCTCTTTGCAAAAACATCACAGGTACTAGCCATTCCATCTTTCACCCACAAAAAAAAAATAATCATGGCATTTCATTTTCTTCTCTCAGCCAACTTCACCTTTTTTTATTGTCTTCCTCAACAACGATCTCTCCCATTCTTCTCGGTATCAACCATTGCTACCATTAGCGGTAACACACTCGTAATGCTAACAACCATCCTCTCTACACAACCAACCCATACACCAATCATACCTTGATACATTACCAAATATTGAGGTATGATTGGTTCATTCTTATATTTAATTGCAAGTAGATCTACTATTATGTTTAGTGTTTGTCTATATACACATTTTCAAGATTGTCCTAAAGAATCTCATATTAGTAGTGCTATAAAATGTATTTTTTGATATTTGCATGGTATAATTGACTTAGGATTGTGGTATCTAAAATGAAGCGAAGTTGAGTTTGATTAACTATTCGAATGCTGATTTTGCCTGGTGTAAGGTTGATAAAAAAAAGTACTAGTGAAATATGTTATTTTCTAGGATCATCATTAATATCTTGTGCAAGTAAGAAACATAACTCAATTGCCTTATCTACAACTAAAGTGGAATATATAATAGCTAGTAGTTGTTGTGGTTAGATATTATAGATGAAACAAACCACATAAGACTTTGGTCATGCATTTAATCATGTACCTATTAAGTAATAACACTAGTGCAATAAATCCATCTAAGAATTCTACACAACATTTGCGTACAAAACATATTGAAGTGATAAATCATTTCCTAAGGGATCACATGATGAAGGGTGATATTATACTTGAGTTTCTAAGAACAAAACATTAATTAATAGATATTTTTACAAAGCCTTAGGTAAGGATCACTTTTGCAAAATAAAGAGGAATTTAGGCTTTATTCATGCAAATGACATTTGAGGTTTTATCTTTATGTGTATACATTATTGGAAATAAGTTGGATATATTTAAGTGATAAAATGTATACCTTCTTTGCATGAAACACCTGTTCTGCAACAAAATTCATGATAGTGCAGATCCAGGACAAACTGATTGACATATTTGTCTTAACAACTCAACCGATCGACTGATTGATTAAAGTAGAGAAACAAAGCATAAGCTACTTTGTTAACAACAACATTTTGAATCCGTAGTGATGAAGGGGTCGATTCATACTCTTTCACCGGCTTGAAAATAGGCTCTTTTTGCCTTGGTTTTTTTTATCACTGGATGGAATGATAGACTAGAGTTTTGATTGGGGTTTAGTTTTTGAGTCTATAAATTGGACAAAAAGGTATATTTAGACTTATAAAACATATCTAAAAGAGAAAATAAAAAAATCAGAATTCTGTATGAATTGGTCGACTGGTTTATATGATTGGATCAACTAGCCAACCGGTTGAGACAACATAAACAGTGACACTATTGCCCAAAATCTCAGATTTTGACCCCTCAATTTCTTTGGGGTTTGGACATAATGTTTGAATGGAAAATACTCTTTTTGAGTGCATAAGAATGATCAAAAGAGAAAATTAGGAAATCTAATGGTTGGGGTTAAATTGTTTGACTGACTTAGCTAAATCAAGACAATTGATCGATCGGGTTCCCGACAATATAAATATTGTTGTCCCTTTCTAGCAGGTCATAAAATCCCCAAATCAATTTTGAAAACCTGAACTTGAAACCCTTTTTAAAAATATCTCAAATTTCAACAAAACCCAACCTTTTCAAGTCAATTTCTTCAAGTTTCTAAGGATATGACACCTAAAAAGCATTCTCGGGATGTTGAATTAAGGACAAAACAAGCCAATGACCCTCATTGTCTTCCAAGTGACAATGTGCCAATTTGATATTGTTTAAGGGTCTATTTCATTATTCAATTTATGTTAGGTGATTAATAGTTTAGACTCATTAGCTTGCAGCTCAAAAGGGGTCTATTAGAGTTAAGTTAGAGGAGACTATATTCTACTTTTTTAGATGAAAATTTCAGCAGTAAGTTGGAAAATAAACAAGAGTTTTCCTTTTGTTTTTTTGGTGGCAAAACAACCTTTCTCTACAGGGATAGAGATTGTACATTGACTATCGAAGACTAATTAGCTTTGTGGCGTCATTCACATACTTAGGGTTCTTAGATACAAGGTTATCTTTGGGTTCAAGTCTTTTTCCAATACATTTGGTTCTTAGATACATGATTACTTTTGGGTCAAAGTTTTATCAAACTTGATTTTTAGCTTTCCGGGTTGTTATCTACTTCGCTGGGGGTTGCCTGACCAAGTAATCAAGAGGTTCACATCAAACAATAGTTAGGAAAATAACATAATTTAAAGAGTCGCATATGATATCTGCAATTCGCGAGTCGCAAGTGTCATCTACAAATCAAACAACACCAAAAAAGGTTACTAATTAACAGTGACTAGAGTGAGCCACACAAGAACCCCAAAGACAAGTGAGCCCGGCACCTTTTGAAAACTTGTGTGACCCACTTTGTTCATCGTTTGTGACATTCTTTGATGACAAAGAAAGAAAAAAAAGAAAATGACTCTAGAGGCACATTGAAGTTCCGATGATGATGCCACCAGTATTATATAAAAGATCCCGACAAGACAAATCCAGCAACACCAAATTAATAAGGTTATGAACATTAAACGAAGTGGGCCACACGAGCCGTTCAATGGTGTTGGAGCTCACATTCCTTTATACCATTTGTGTGGCTCACTCCGATTGTTCTTGGTGATCTTTTTTAGTGTCATCGGATTCTTCTTGTCGATATCTTTCTAACAATACTGATGGTGTCACCATAGGAGTTTCGGTGTGCCTTTAAAATCTTTTTCTTTCTTTTATTTTTTCTCACGACTCACGAATTGTAGAAATCAATTGTAGATTTTCTAAAATGTGCTATTTTTCTAAATATTTTTCACAGTACTGTTATTTTATCAATTGTTTTTGTTGCTATGCTTAAAAAAAAATAAATTGAAAAAATCACGGGTATCAGCCACTTGGTTGCAGGTGGTTCATGTAAAGATGCTGAAGGACAGTACTGTCCTAAACTCATTCTCCTTTGACTCCATTTTGGTTGGACCATGACTGGTTGACGGCCTTTTTATCGGCAATGAATGTCAAATTTCAGCGTGCTGAATATGCATTAACAGTTCTAATTCTTCACCTTGGTAGATGAGTTTTCTACAGATTTTATCATCATCATATATTGCAGTGCTTTGTGATTATTGTTGTTTCGTTTCGACATGATGGTGGTGTTCGTGGGGATCATGTCATCTGATCTGATATTGCAAGCTTCTCATTGACCGCAAGCTGGCTTTTTTGCGCTTGCTTCTTTCTGTGCATGCAATCATATGATCAATTTATATACCCCATATATATAGCTTTATAAGGTCAGGTATGCACTTACTTACGAAGGGATGAATCATTATTTTGGAGAACACTTGAATATAATAATTCCTGCTTTAGCTCCTGTTCTGGCAGCCCACTTCCCCATAATTTGAGAGAAATTCTTTGTTTTTCCCTTTTCTTTTATCAACATGGAGGTGGGTTATGGGCTTTGGGTCTTAAAATTCTTTCACGTTCCTTCTGTTCTTGGAAGAGGGAAGCTAACCCTGGAATGAGGGAGCTCACTCGTTGCTGGTACTTTTGTCACAATAGTATCTGCTAGCTAATATCATTTTCAGTGAAAGGTGGCCATGGATTTCATTTCATTTTGATGAATCCAAAATAAAAATAAAAATAAAAAATGGAGCATGCTCTCCAATTCATCAGAGATTCACATGGTGACATGAGTCAAATGAAAGCATGCACAAGTTCCAAAGAGGATGTGGACACATCCTATATAATAAGACGGAGTTCCCCAAGCATTTGCAAAGTTCTAAAAATCAAACCAACTGTACCAAATTATTTCATTTTCTTTCCCCTCCATACCATCTCATGAAATACTAAAAAAAAAATAAAAAATTCTAATCAATCCTAAGAGGTGTAGTTTATTGATTAGATTTTAAGTTTGCTCTCTAAAAGTTACCAGTTCGAGTCTTACAAATCTCAAGACTACTAGAGGCTTATATGGTCGTTAATTTCAGGGCCCGTGGGATTAGTCGAGGTACGCACAAACTAACCCGGACACCCACATTAATAAAAAAACCTCCTAACCTCCAAGTCTTTCAAAAGAGTTTAGAAATCCATCCAATATACTCTCTAATAATATTCAAGATTGATTTTGAAATGAAACTAACAATCAACAGATCAAATTAACGAGAGGGAGAGGGAGAGGGAGAGG
>Ga0325400_1002203_pt1 | contig 16908 bp, 11 predicted proteins | sample PopdelMetagenome_2_FD_205662 | JGI IMG/M metagenome (GOLD analysis project Ga0325400, IMG submission 205662) | Populus deltoides microbial communities from Bellville, Georgia, United States - Xylem-PdKOR-R1 | ecosystem: Host-associated > Plants > Phyllosphere > Stem > Wood/Secondary xylem... | reverse complement strand
CGCATGGGTGGGGTCCTTGAGTGAGGGTCGGGGAGGGGGTGAGGTTCGAGGCAGCCGTTGCACTCACTGCCGTCATCCCGGACTTGGCCCGGGATCCACCCGTCCGCGCGCCAAACGGCGGATGAGTAAGCGGCCCGGTGGATCCCGGACCAAGTCCGGGATGACGGAAGGGGGAAGGCAGGGCACTTCCCTCACACGAACACCTGCGTGATCCACTCCGCCACCATCGCTGGCTTGTCCTGCCCCTCGATCTCGACCGTGGTGGCGGTGGTGTACTGGTAAACCCCCGGCCGCTTCTCGGCGAAGTCGGCCAGTACCGAGCGCGCGCGCACCCGCGATCCCGACGCCACCGGCGCAAGAAAGCGCACCTTGTTGCCCCCGTAGTTCACCCCCATGGTGACACCGTCGAGCCGCGGCGCGTCGGGGGTGCGTGCCGCCAGCAGCGGCAGCAGCGACAGCGTCAGGAAACCGTGCGCGATCGTCGTGCCGAACGGCGTCTGCGCCGCGCGTTCGGGATCGACGTGGATGAACTGGTGGTCGCCGGTCGCCTCGGCGAAGCGATCGATCATCGCCTGCGTCACCTCGACCCAGTCGGAGACGCTCTCGCGCCCGACCGCCTGGCTCATCTCCTCGGCCGTCACCGCGATTCCCCTCCGCCATGCGACGCGCTACAGCGCGCGCATCTGTCTAGGCCCGGCCCTGCCGTGCCCGCAAGACACAACGAACCGAAAGCACGAAGATGGCCGCTGCCGTACCGTCATCCACTCTCGCCCAGCTGCGCTCGCTCCACCGCGCGAGCGAACCCGATGTTCTAAAGCCGCTGCTGGAGCGCGCTGCGGCGGGCACCGACTCGCGCGCGCGCATCGTCGACACCGCCTCGGGGCTGCTCGCCGACCTGCGCGCGGCGCAGGCGCGCGGCTGGGTCAACCAGTTCCTTCAGGAATATCGCCTCAACTCGTCCGAGGGCGTCGCGCTGCTCAGCCTCGCCGAGGCGTTCCTGCGCGTGCCCGACCCCGAGACCGCCGACCTGCTGATCGCGGACAAGCTCGGCGACGCCGACTGGCGCGCGCACGCCGGCCAGTCCAACTCGCGCCTCGTCAACACCGCCACCTGGGGGCTGGTGGTCGGCCGCGCGCTGGTGGGGGAGGGCGAGACAGGCCCGCTCAAGCGGCTGTTCAGCCGCGCCGGCGAGCCGTTCGTGCGCCAGGCGGTGGGCGCGGCGATGCGGATGATGGGCGAGATCTTCGTGATGGGCCGCACCATCGACGAGGCGATGAAGCGGATGCGCCGTCCCGAGCACCGCGGCTTCACTGCCAGCTTTGACATGCTCGGCGAGGCGGCGCGCACCAGCGCCGACGCCGAGCGGTATTTCCAGGCCTATGTCGACGCGATCGACGCGGTCGGCAGCGACCCGCGCGCGGGCCACTCGGTCTCGGTCAAGCTCTCCGCGCTCCACCCGCGCTACGAGGTGGCGCGCTGGGACGAGTGCGTCCCCGCGCTGACCGGGATGCTCGAAGCGCTCGCGCTTCAGGCGGCGGCGCGCGGCATCGCGCTCACCGTTGACGCCGAGGAGAGCGAGCGGCTCGAGATGAGCCTCGACATCATCGGCGCGGTCGCCGCTCTCCCGCGCTTACGCGACTGGGACGGGTTCGGCATGGCGGTGCAGGCCTATGGCAAGCGTGCGCGGCCGGTGGTGGCCTGGGCCGACTCGCTCGGCCGGCTGATGAACGTCCGCCTCGTGAAGGGCGCCTATTGGGACAGCGAGATTAAGCGCACCCAAGTCGAGGGGCTCGACGATTATCCGTTGTTCACGCGCAAGGCCGCGACCGACGTGAGCTACCTCGCGGTGGCGCGTGACATGCTCGACGCGCGCTACATCCGCCCCGCCTTCGCCAGCCACAACGCGCTGACCGTCGCGACCATCGTCGAATGGGCGGGCAACGGCCGCGACTTCGAGTTCCAGCGGCTCCACGGCATGGGCGACGGGCTGTACGAGCGGCTGGTGCGCGATCAGGGGTATCACTGCCGCATCTACGCGCCGGTCGGCGGCCATCGCGACCTGCTCGCCTATCTCGTCCGTCGGCTGCTCGAGAACGGCGCCAACTCCAGCTTCGTCCACCAGCTCGCCGACGCGCGGCTGAGCGAGGCCGACATCCTTGCCGACCCGGTTGCCAAGATCGAGTCGGTGGGCGGCACGCGCCACCCGAGCATCCCGCTGCCGGCCGAGCTGTTCGGTGCCGAGCGGCGCAACTCGCGCGGGCTCGACCTCGGCGACCGCGTCGTGCTGGAGGACACGAGTGCCGCGGTGAACCGGCCGATGACCGAGCCGGCGCCGGCGCCCGCCGCCGACGTCGCCGCCGCGGTGTCGCGCGCGCGCGCGGCCTTCCCCGCGTGGCAGACGACCCCGGTCGCGGCGCGCGCCGCCTGTCTGGACCGACTCGCCGACCTGCTCGAACGCGACCGCGACCGGCTGATGGCGATCTGCGTGCAGGAGGCGTTCAAGACCATCCCCGACGCGATCGGCGAGGTGCGCGAGGCGGCGGACTTCTGCCGCTATTATGCGGCGCGGGCGCGCGCGACGCTCGGCTCGGTCGAGCTGCCCGGGCCGACCGGCGAGCGCAACACGCTCCACCTGGAGGGGCGCGGCGTGTGGGCGACGATCGCGCCGTGGAACTTCCCGCTCGCGATCTTCCTCGGCCAGACCGTCGCCGCGCTGGTGACGGGGAACACCGTGGTCGCCAAGCCCGCGCCGCAGACGCCGCGCATCGCCGCCGCGGCGGTGGCGCTGGCGTATGAGGCGGGCGTGCCGCGCGACGCGCTCGTGCTGGTGCCGGGCGGGCCCGAGGTGGGCGCGGCGCTGGTCGGCGACGCGCGCGTCCAGGGCGTCGCCTTCACCGGCTCGACCGCGACCGCGCGGTCGATCGCGCGCGCGCTGCTGGCGGACGACGACCGCCCGATCGTGCCGCTGATCGCCGAGACCGGCGGGATCAACGCGATGATCGTCGACTCGACCGCGCTGCCCGAGCAGGTGGTGGCGGACGTGGTCACCAGCGCGTTCCGCTCGGCCGGGCAGCGCTGCTCGGCGCTGCGGCTGCTGCTGGTGCAGGAGGATATCGCCGAGGGGCTGATCGAGATGCTCGCGGGCGCGATGGACTTGCTGACGCTCGGTGACGCGGGCGACCCGCGCACCGACGTCGGCCCGGTGATCGACCGCGCCGCCTATGACCGGCTGATGGCGTATCGCGAGCAGGCGCGCGCGCGCTGGGTGAAGACGGTGGCGGCGCCCGCGGACGGGCTGTTCGTGCCGCCGACGCTGATCCGGCTCGACTCGGTCGAGGCGCTCGACCGCGAGTGGTTCGGGCCGCTGCTTCACGTCGCGACGTGGAAGGCGGGCGCGCTGGAGGAGACGATCGCGCGGGTCAACGCCAAGGGCTACGGCCTGACGATGGGGCTGCACAGCCGCATCGCACGCGCGGCCGAGGTGACCGAGGCCGCCGCGGCGGTCGGCAACCTCTACATAAATCGCTCGATGATCGGCGCCGTCGTGGGGTCGCAGCCGTTCGGCGGCGAGGGCTTGTCGGGGACCGGACCGAAGGCCGGCGGGCCGCTGTACCTGTACCGTTTCTGCGCGGAGCGCGCGGTGTCGGTGGATACGACCAGCGCGGGCGGCAACGCGACGCTGCTGAGCCTGGAGGAAGGCGGGATCTAAGGGGCACGCGACCGCGGCGTCGCGAGAGAGTCCCTCCCCTTCAGGGAAGGGGTTGGGGCGGAGCCTCTCCGCAGACGCCGCGCTCGGGGCACCGGCCCACCCCTAACCCCTCCCCTGAAGGGGAGGGGAGAGTCGAGAAACGCCGCCTCACCGAAGCCGCGCCCCTAACCTCAGCGGCACTTCACCTTGCCGCGATCGATCGAACGGCCGAGCAGCGCGCCGCCGCCCGCGCCCAGCAGCGTGCCGAGGGTGCCGCCGCCGACCAGGTTACCGAGCACGCCGCCGCCGACGCCGCCGATCACCAGACCGGTGGTGCCGTCGTTGCGCTTGCAATAAGCGCGGCCGTCGCGCCCGCGGTAGATCTGATCGTCGCGGCCGAGCGCGCGCTCGCGCCGGCTGCTGCCGCGGCGATAGTCGCGCGAGGGCTCCCAGTTCTTGTCGTCGCCGTGCCAGCGATAGTCACGGTCGCGATCGCTGCGCTGCGCCTGCGCGGCGGGGGCGAGCATCGGGGTAGTGGCGGTGGCGAGCGCCAGCGCGGCGAGCAGGGCCTTCTTCATGGCATGTGTCTCCTTCTGCCGCCCACGAACGTCGCAGGCGGCGAGGAGTTCACTTCGATCAGGCCGGCACCGTATCGTGCCGGGGCAGCGGCGCCATCGTGCCGCCGGGCGCGAGCAGGTGCTCGCGCTTGGCGACGATCAGCGGCACCAGCACCTGCCCCGCGACGTTCACCGCGGTGCGGCCCATGTCGATGATCGGGTCGACCGCGAGCAGCAGACCCGCGCCCTCGAGCGGCAGGCCGAGCGTGGTAAGCGTCAGCGTCAGCATCACCAAGGCGCCCGTCAGCCCGGCCGTCGCCGCCGAGCCGATCACCGAGACCAGCGCCACCAGCACATAGTCCGAGGCGTGCAGCGCGATGCCGTAATATTGCGCGACGAACAGCGCCGCCACGGCGGGGTAGACCGCGGCGCAGCCGTCCATCTTGGTGGTCGCGGCGAAGGGCACCGCGAAGGCGGCATAGTCGCGCGGCACGCCGGCGCGCTCGGCGGCGTCCTCGGTGACGGGCAGCGTCGCGATCGACGAGCGCGACACGAAGCCGAGCTGGATCGCCGGCCAGGCGGTGGCGAAGAAGCGCGTCACCGACAGCCGGTTGAGCGCGAGCAGCGCGGGGTAGACGAGGAACAGCACCAGCGCGAGCCCGAGGTACACCGCGCCGGCGAAGCTGCCGAGCGCCGCGAGCGAGGACCAGCCGTAGCGCACGATCGCGGTACCGATCAGCCCGGCGGTGCCGATCGGGGTGAGCTTCACCACCCAGCGCAGCAGCCGGCGGAAGATCGCGAGCAGCGAGGCGTTCGCGGCGAGGAAGGCGCTCCCCGCCTCGCCGACGTTCACCGCCGCCGCGCCGACCGCGATCGCGACGACGATCAGCTGGAGCACGTTGAACCCCAGCTTGGTGGTGGCGCCGCCATCGGCGAGCTTGGTGCTCGCCTCGATTCCCAGGAAGTTGCCCGGGATGAGTCCGCGCAGGAAGTCGAGCCACGAGCCGGTGGTGGCGGGCAGCGCGGCGGCGGACGGATCGACCCCGCTGCGAACGCCCGGCTCGAGCAGCGTGCCGAGCGTGAGCCCGATCGTCACCGCGATCAGCGCGGTGACCGCGAACCACAGCAGGGTCTGCCCGACCAGCCGCGCGGCATTGCCGAGATCGCGCAGTGCCGCGATCGAGGCGACGATCGCGGTGAACACGAGCGGCACGACCAGCGCCTTGAGCAGCTGGACGAAGCTGTCGCCGGTGAGGCGCAGCGCCTCGGCCAGCGCGGGCAGATCGCGCGCCGCGAAGCCGAGCGCGACGCCGATCGCCATGCCGGCGAACACCTGCACGGTGAAGGAGGGGATCTTCATCGCGCAGAGGTGCGATCGCGCACCGCGCTTCGCCAGCAACTTTCCGTTTCAAACGGGCGAGCCGGGCTTGGGCGCGCTGCGTCGCACCCAAGAAAATGCTGCGTGGCACCCAGGCCACTGGTCTGTTAGCCCCTCGGCATGCCCGTCTCTGCCGCCCGCTCCGCCCGCGAGATCCTGGTCAACCTGCACGATGTGATGGCGGCGCGATCGAACGCGCAGGCCAAGCTCAACTCGGTGGTCGAGATCATCGGCGAGGCGCTGGATAGCGAGGTGTGCTCGATCTACCTGCTGCGCGAGGGCGTGCTCGAGCTATTCGCCACCCGCGGCCTAGCGCCCGAGGCGGTGCACGTCACCAAGCTGGCGCTGGGTGAGGGTCTCGTCGGCACGATCGCCAAGAACAACGAGGTGCTCAACCTCGACGAGGCCGCGAGCCACCCCGATTTCGCCTACAAGCCCGAGACCGGCGAGGATCGCTACCACAGTTTCGCGGGCGTGCCGATCATCCGCCGCGAGCGCGCGGTCGGCGTGCTCGCGGTGCAGCATGCCGATCCGCGCAAGTACGAGGACGTCGAGATCGAGGCGCTGCAGACGGTGGCGATGGTGCTGTCCGAGCTGATCGCCAACGCCGGGCTGATCGACCAGGGCGGCCCGAGCGACCGTCCCCAGTCGACCGGCTCGACGCGGATCGGCGGGCAGAAACTGGTCGACGGCATGGCGGTGGGCTGCGCGGTGTTCCACCAGCCGCGGATCCACATCGAGCATACCGTCGCGGAGGATACCGAGGCCGAGCGCCACCGCGTCTATGCCGCCTTCGACAAGATGCGCGAGCAGATCGACCGGATCGCGCGCGAGGCGGAGTTCGGCGTCGGCGACGAGCATCAGGAGGTGATCGCCACCTACAAGATGTTCGCCTATGACGAGGGCTGGGCGCGCCGCATCAACGAGGCGATCGACAGCGGGCTCACCGCGGAAGCCGCGATCGAGCGCGTGCAGCAGCGCACCCGCCAGCGCATGCGCGAGATCGACGATCCGTTGCTCGCCGACCGCATGCACGACCTGGAGGACCTGTCCAACCGGCTGCTCCGCATCGTCTCGGGGCAGATGGGCACCGCGGCGCAACTCGGGCTGCGGCAGGACACGATCCTGATCGCGCGCAATCTCGGGCCGGCCGAGCTGCTCGAATATGATCGCCGCCGGCTCAAGGGCGTGGTGCTGGAGGAGGGGTCGCTCACCGCGCATGTCACGATCGTGGCGCGTGCGATGGGCGTGCCGGTGCTCGGGCGCGTGCGCGACGTGCGCCGGCTGATCGCCGAGGGCGACGCGCTGCTGCTCGACGTCACCGAGGGCACGCTGACGGTGCGCCCGACCGCGGCGATGGAGGAGGTGTTCGAGGCCAAGGTGGCCACGCGGCAGAAGCGCAAGGCGGCCTATGCCGCACTGCGCGACCTCGCCCCCGAGACGCTTGACGGGCACCGCGTCACGGTGATGGTCAACGCCGGGCTGCGCGACGATGTCGCGGTGCTCGACCTGACGGGCGCGGACGGGATCGGGCTGTTCCGCACCGAGTTCCAGTTCCTCGTGTCGGCGACGCTGCCGCAGCGCGAGCGCCAGCAGCGGCTGTACCGCGAGGTGCTCGACGCCTCGGGATCGCGCCCGGTGATCTTCCGCACGGTAGACATCGGCGGCGACAAGGCGTTGCCCTATCTCACGCACACCGGCGAGGAAGAGAATCCGGCGATGGGCTGGCGCGCGCTGCGGCTCGCGCTGGAGCGCGACGGGCTGATGAAGGCGCAGGCGCGCGCGCTGCTGGAGGCGGGCGCGGGGCGGACGCTTAACGTGATGTTCCCGATGGTGTCCGAACCGTGGGAGTTCGACGAGGCCAAGGCGCTCTTCGAGGCGCAGCGCGCCTTCCTCCACCAGCGCAACAAGCGCCTTCCGCTGGAGGTGCGCTACGGCGCAATGCTGGAGGTGCCCGCGCTCGCCTATCAGCTCGACGTGCTGCTGCCCAACATCGACTTTTTGTCGATCGGCACCAACGACCTCACCCAGTTCCTCTTCGCCGCCGACCGCGCCAACCCCAAGCTGGCGGACCGCTATGACTGGCTCTCCAGCTCGATCATGCGCTTCCTGCGCCGGGTGATCGTGCCCGCGCGCGAGGCCGGGGTGCCGGTGGCCGTGTGCGGCGAGATGGGCGGGCGGCCGCTGGAAGCGATGGCGCTGATCGGGATCGGGCTCGACCGGCTCTCGATCACCCCGGCCGCGGTGGGGCCGGTCAAGGCGATGATCCGCACGCTCGATCGCGCCGCCTTGACCGCCTTCATGGACGAGCTGCTGGTCCGCCCGCCGCGCGACATGCGCGGCGCGCTCGCCGCCTGGGCGACCGAGCACGGGGTCGAGCTGGCGTGAGGTCGCGACGAACCGAGTCGAATCGTGTGAAGCCCCTCTGTTGACACTGTTGCTCGTGTTTGGAACACGAACGCACGCCCGCATGAACGCGGTGGGCGCGGGGCGGAGAGAAGAATGAGCGACGGCGAGCTACCCGCACAGGCACCGACGCCCGGCTCCGTCGGCGCGCGACTGCGCGCGGCGCGCGAGGCGCAGGGGCTGTCGCTGGCCGAGGTCGCTGCGCGCACGCGCGTGACGCAGCGCTTCCTCGAGGCGCTCGAGATGGACCGGCTCGACCTGCTGCCCTCGCCCACCTACGCCTCGGGCTTCGCACGCGCCTATGCCCGCGCAGTGGGGATCGACCAGGCCGACGTCGGCCGCGCCATCCGCGGCGAGCTCGCGCGCGGCGCGATGCCGCTGCGCCAGCACCATATCGAGGAGATCGCCGACCCGTCGCGCGCGCCCTCGCGCGGGCTGGTGATCGTCGCCGCCGGGCTCGCGCTGGCGGTGCTCGTGCTGGGCGTGCTGTGGCTCTCCACCGGCATGTTCCGCGGCACCACCGAGCAGGCGCCCGAGGCGGCGCCGAGCGCGCAGGTCGCCTCCAGCAAGGAGGTGCCGCCGCCCGCGCCGACCCCGGCCGCCACCGGCAAGGTGGTGCTGACCGCGCGCAACGACGTGTGGATGCGCGTCTACGACGGTGCCAAGCAGCGCCTGTTCGAGGGCACGATGAAGCCGGGCCAGTCATTCGAGGTGCCCGCGGGTACCGATCGGCCGATGATCAACGTCGGCCGCCCCGACCAGCTCACCGTAACGGTCGACGGCCGCGAGGTCGCGCCGCTGGGCGACGGCAAGCGCGCGATCAAGGATGTCGGTATCAGCGCCGAGGCGCTCGCCGCACGCGGGCTGCCCGCGCCGGCGCCGAGCGCGAGCACCACGCCGCCCGCGACCGCGGCGAACACGACGGCGGCGCCGGGAGACGCGGGGCAGCTCGCCGCGTTCCGCGACGTGGCGCGGTGAGGGCGGGGCGGATCTCACCGTCACGACAGGGCCGGACGCGGGGCCTTCGGGAGGGCTTCCGTCATCCCGGACGTGTTCCGGGATCCACCCCACCGCGAGAGCCACGCCTGCGGAGTCTGCGGAATGGTGGATCCCGGACCAAGTCCGGGATGACGGCGGGATGGTAGCGGTGAATGCGCGTCGAGGTCGCGTCGGGCGGCGCTCTCGCGACTCAGACCACGCCGCGCTTCACCGTGGCGACAGCTCGCTTCTATAGAGAGGTGCGACAGGTGCGCACCGGGGACGGACGATGATGACCAAGTGGATGGCAGGCGCCGCGCTGGCGCTGGTGGTGGCGACGCCGGCAGCGGCGCAGATCGAGGGCCGCGTCGGCAAGCTCGAGGCGGAGATGCGCGCGGTGCAGCGCAAGGTGTTCCCCGGCGGCGCCGGCGCGATGGTGGAGCCACAGATCGCGCCCTCGACCGCGCCGGTCGACGCCGCTGGCGTCCCGGCCACCAGCGCGCTGACCGACATCACCGCGCGGGTCACCTCGCTCGAGCAGCAGATGGCGAGCATGACCGGGCAGATCGAGCAGACCCAGTACAAGCTGCGCCAGCTCGAGCAGCAGTTCGAGGATTATCGCAAGGCGACCGACGCCAAGCTGACCCAGCCGGTCGCGCCCGTGCCGGCGCCGGGCGCGGACGCCGCCGGTGGTCCCGACGTCACCGTCCCGCAGGCGCCGGAGCCGGTGAACAGCACGCCGGCCGCCGCGCCGAGCAGCGGCGATCCCGCCGAGGACGCCTATCTCGCCGGCTATCGCCTGTGGCAGGCGAAGGACTATCCCGCCGCGGAGGCGCAGCTGAAGAAGGTGGTCGCCACTTACCCCAAGCACCGCCGCGCCAGCTTCGCGCAGAACCTGCTCGGCCGCTCCTATCTCGACGAGGGCAAGCCGAGCCTGGCGTCGATCGCTTTCTACGACAATTACAAGAAGTTCCCCGACGGCGAGCGCGCGCCCGACAGCCTCTTCTACCTGGGCACCGCGCTCCTCAAGCTCGACAAGCCGGCGGACGCCTGCAAGGTCTACGGCGAGCTGACCGACGTCTATGGCAGCAAGATCTCGCCGGGTCTCAAGGCCGATGTCGCCAAAGCCCGCACCGCCGCCAAGTGCAAGTGAGCTGAGCGTGGCGCCGCTGCCCGCGGCGGCGGTGGCGCGCTTCATCGACGACCTGCGCCGCGGGTTCGCGCGCGGGTACGGCGTGGCGGCGGTCGAGCGCGTCGGCCGGGTCGGCGTGGCGGTGTCGGGGGGGCCGGACTCGGTCGCGCTGCTGCTGCTCGCCGCCGCGGCCCTGCCGGGCGAGGTGGTCGCGGCGACGGTCGACCACCGGCTTCGCCCCGCCGGCGCCGAGGAGGCGGCGATGGTCTCAGCGCTGTGCGAGCGGCTCGGCGTGCCGCACGCCATGCTCGTTCCCGCGGCGCCGATCGCGGGCAGCTCGCTCCAGCGCCGCGCGCGCGAGGCGCGTTACGCGCTGCTGATCGACTGGGCAGCGCGCGAGCGGGTCGACGCCTTGCTCACCGCGCACCACGCCGACGACCAGGCCGAGACATTGCTGATGCGGCTCAATCGCGCCTCGGGGCTGGCGGGGCTGAGCGCGATCCGCGCGGCGCGCCGGGAGGGTGGGACGTTGCTGCTGCGGCCGCTGCTGGCGTGGCGGCGCGCCGAGCTGCGCGCGCTGGTGGAGGCGGCGGGGGCGCCCTTCGTCGACGACCCGTCGAACACCGACCCGCGGCACGATCGCACCCGCGTCCGCGCCGCGCTCGCCGCCATGCCCGCGCTCGATCCGGCCGCGCTCGCCGCCTCGGCCGGTTATCTCGCCGAGGCGGAGGAGGTGATCGCGCGGGCGGCGGAGCGGCTATGGAGCGAGCACTGGCGCGGACCCGATCGCCCCCTCGCGATCGCCGACGAGCCGCGCGAGCTGCGCCGGCGACTGCTGCGCCGCGCGATCCACGCGATTCGGGCGGATCGTGCGATCACCCGGCCAGCCTTCACCGATTCGTCCAATATCGAGCCACTGCTCGACGCGCTCGAGGCACGGCGCGGCGCGACCCACGCCGGCCTCAAGGTAGAAGTGCGCGAGGAAGGCTGGATTTTTCACGTAGCACCGCCGCGTCGATCACTCTGACCGACGCTGTTCCATTGCCATTAACCCGTCGTGGCTTACATTGCGTTCGTTGGAAAGGTACCCGATGAACGACAACGACAGGCAGCGCGGGAACGGCGGCGGCGACAATGGCGGCGGCGGCAACCCTAATCCCTGGATGAAGAGCCTGCTGATCTGGGTCGGCGTGCTGCTCTCACTGGCGGTGGTGGTGACGCTGTTCGACGGTCGCACGACGACGGCGCAGGGCAATACCGTGGCCTACTCCACCTTCCTCGACAAGGTCGACGAGGGCACGGTGAAGGACGTCAACGTCAGCCGCGACATCATCACCGGCAGCTTCTCGAACGGTGACAAGTTCCGCACCTATCCGGTGCAGGACTCCGGGCTGATCGAGCGGCTACGCAAGGCAGGCGTCGAGGTGGCGGGCAAGCCGGAGGAGGGCCCGTCGATCTGGATGGTGCTGCTCTACCAGTCGCTGCCGTTCCTGCTGTTCCTCGGCATCGCCTTCTTCGTGCTGCGCCAGATGCAGAAGGGCGGCGGCGCGGGCGGCGCGATGGGCTTCGGCAAGAGCCGCGCGCGCATGCTGACGCAGAAGGAAGGCAAGGTCACCTTCGACGATGTCGCCGGCATCGACGAGGCGCGCGCCGAGCTCACCGAGATCGTTGACTTCCTCAAGGATCCGACGAAGTTCGCTCGCCTCGGCGGCAAGATCCCGAAGGGCGCGCTGCTGGTCGGCTCGCCTGGTACCGGCAAGACTTTGCTGGCGCGCGCGATCGCGGGCGAGGCGGGCGTGCCCTTCTTCACCATCTCCGGCTCGGACTTCGTCGAGATGTTCGTCGGCGTCGGCGCCAGCCGCGTCCGCGACATGTTCGAGCAGGCCAAGAAGTCGGCGCCCTGCATCGTCTTCATCGACGAGATCGACGCGGTGGGTCGCCACCGCGGCGCGGGTCTGGGCAACGGCAACGACGAGCGCGAGCAGACGCTCAACCAGCTGCTGGTCGAGATGGACGGCTTCGAGGCCAACGAGGGGATCATCATCGTCGCGGCCACCAACCGCCCCGACGTGCTCGACCCCGCGCTGCTGCGCCCGGGCCGCTTCGACCGCCAGGTGGTGGTGCCGCGCCCGGACATCGACGGTCGCGTGAAGATCCTCGAGGTCCATATGAAGAAGGTACCGCTGGCGCCCGACGTCGACGCGCGGGTGATCGCGCGCGGCACGCCGGGCTTCTCGGGCGCCGACCTCGCCAACCTCGTCAACGAGGCCGCGCTGATGGCGGCGCGCAAGGGCAAGCGCCTGGTCGCGATGGCCGAGTTCGAGGAGGCCAAGGACAAGGTCATGATGGGCGCCGAGCGCCGCTCGATGGTGATGACCGAGGACGAGAAGCGCATGACCGCTTATCATGAGGCGGGCCACGCGATCGTCGCGCTGCACGAGCCGGCGTCGGACCCGATCCACAAGGCGACGATCATCCCGCGCGGTCGCGCCTTGGGCATGGTGATGCGCCTGCCCGAGCGCGACAGCTACAGCTACCACCGCGACAAGATGTACGCGAACCTGGCGGTGGCAATGGGCGGACGCGTAGCCGAGGAAGTGATCTTCGGCTATGACAAGGTGTCGAGCGGCGCGAGCGGCGATATCCAATATGCCACCGGGCTGGCGCGCGACATGGTCACAAAATGGGGCATGTCCGACAAGGTCGGGCCGGTCGAGTACGCCCAGCCCGAAGGCGAGAGCTTCCTGGGTTACTCGTCGAGCCAGCCGGTGCGGATGTCCAACTCCACCGCGCAGCTGATCGACGACGAGATCAAGGCGATCGTCGAGGGCGGTCTGCATCGCGCCAAGCAGGTGCTGACCGACCATCTCGACCAGCTCCACTCGCTCGCCGGCGCGCTGCTGGAGTATGAGACGCTGACGGGCGAGGAGATCAAGCGCCTGATCGCGGGCGACGACATCGGCCGCGCCGACCAGGGGCCCAAGGCGCCCGCGGTGCCGGCGGCGGGGACGTCGATCCCGAAGACCAAGCGTCCGTCGGGCCCGTTCGGCAGCGCGTCGCCCGCCGGGGCGTGAGGCGTCGAACGATCCGATGAGATGAGGGAAGGGCGGCCTGCGGGTCGCCCTTTCTTTTGAGTTGGCGGAGGCTTCCCTTCCCCACGATCCGTCATCCCGGACTTGGTCCGGGGATCCACTCGTCCGCGTATCCACGGGCCAACTGATTGTGCGACCCCGGTGGATCCAGGGCCAAGTCCGGGATGACGGCAGGACGGGGAGGAGGCGATCGCGCGAGCGACGTTGTCCATCGGACCAGTGACGCAGCCGCTCGCCACCTTCGATGAGTTCTCGCGCACGCGGGAGCCCCGGGCGTCGAGCGATATCGTCCGCGGCGCTGGGCTCCGGCGTCCGCAGGAGCACGGCAGCGGTGCCCCGCCCCCGCCCCCGCGCCCCTGATCGCTCACCCCGAGGCGGCGACGATCGCGATCCACCCCGCCTCGTCGACGACGCGGATACCGAGCTCGGCCGCCTTCTTCGCCTTCGACCCCGCGCCCGGTCCGGCCACCAGCAGATCGGTCTTCTTCGACACCGCACCCGAGACGTGCGCGCCGAGCGACTCGGCCTGCGCCTTGGCCTCGTCGCGGCTGAGCGTCTCGAGCGTGCCGGTGAAGACGACCGTCTTGCCCGACACCTCCGACGCGACGGTCTCGACGCGGAAGTCGGGCGGCGCCACCTCAGCGAGCAGGTCGTCCCACACCGCGCGGTTGTGCGGCTCGTGGAAGAAGTCGGCGAGCGCGTGGCCGACCGCGGCACCAATATTCTCCACCCCGATCAGCTCGGCGATCGCCTTGTCGAGCCGGGTCCGGCGCCGGCCCTCCTCTTCGCCGAGCGCGGCCGTCGTGCGCTCGCGCAGCGCGATCAGCTCGTCCGCCAGCGCCGCGACCGCGGGCAGGGTGACATAATGTTTGAGCAGGTCGCGCGCGGTGACGATCCCGACATGGCGGATGCCGAGCCCGAACAGCAGCCGCGCCGCGTCGGGCTGGCGCCGGGCCTCGATCGCGGCGAGGAGCGCGTCGACCGACTTGGCCTGCCAGCCCTCGCGCCCGACCAGCTCCTCGCGATGCGCGGCGAGGCGGAAGATGTCGGCCGGCTCGGCGATCCAACCGAGGTCGACAACCTCCACCAGCGTCTTCTCGCCCAAGCCATCGATGTCGAGCGCGCCGCGGCTGACGAAATGCTTGAGCCGTTCGAGCCGCTGCGCCGGGCAGATCAGCCCACCGGTGCAGCGCACGTCGACCTCGCCCTCCTCGGCCACCGCCTCGCTGCCGCAGCGCGGGCAATGGTCGGGAAAGACATAGGGCGCGCGCTCGGCGTCGCGCGGCAGCACCTCGACGATCTGCGGGATCACGTCGCCGGCGCGCTGGAGCAGCACGCGGTCGCCGACGCGCGCGTCGAGCCGCGCGATCTCGTCGCGGTTGTGCAGCGTGGCATTGGTCACGACCACCCCGCCGACCGTCACGGGGGTGAGCCGCGCAACGGGGGTGAGCTTGCCGGTACGTCCGACCTGGATGTCGATCGCCTCGAGGATGGTCTCGGCGCGCTCGGCGGGGAATTTGTGCGCGATCGCCCAGCGCGGCGCGCGCCCGACGCTGCCCAGCCGCTGCTGATAGTCGAGCCGGTCGACCTTGTAGACCACGCCGTCGATGTCGAACGGCAGATCGGCGCGCTGGTGCTCGATCGCGCGATAGACCGCCAGCGCCGCGGCGGCGTCGTCGCAGCGTGCGAAGGCGTCGGCGATCGGGAAGCCCCAGGCGCGCAGCGCGGCGACGATCGCCTCCTGCGTGTCGCCGGGCACCGCGCTGGCCTCCCCCCAGCCGTGTGCGAGGAAGCGCAGCGGGCGCGCCTGGGTCACCGCGGCGTCCTTCTGGCGCAGCGAGCCCGCGGCGGCGTTGCGCGGGTTGGCGAAGCGCCGCGCCTCCTTACCGGTCGCCTCGGCTTCGTCGGCGAGCCGCTGGTTGAGCGCGGCGAACGCGGCCTTCTCCATATAGACCTCGCCGCGCACCTCGAAGATGGCGGGCGCGTCGTCGGGGAGCGCGCGCGGGATGTCGTCGATCGTCAGCACGTTGGCGGTGACGTCCTCGCCGGTGGTGCCGTCGCCGCGGGTGAGCGCCTGGACGAGGCGGCGCTCCTCGTAGCGCAGCGAGCAGGACAGGCCGTCGATCTTGGGCTCGGCGGTGAGCGCGACCGGCTCATCGTCGGCCAGCCGCAGGAACCGGCGGACGCGGCGGACGAACTCCTCCACGTCCTCGTCGGCGAAGGCGTTGTCGAGGCTCATCATCGGCCGCGCGTGCGCGACCTTGGCCAGATGTGCGGCGGGCGCGGCGCCGACCTGGCGGCTGGGCGAGTCGGCGCGGATCAGCGCGGGGAAGGCCGCCTCGATCGCGGCGTTGCGGCGGACCAGCGCGTCATAGGCGGCGTCGCTGATCTCGGGCGCGTCGTCGGTATGGTAGCGCCGGTTGTGGTGCGCGATCTCGCGCGCGAGCCGCTCGAGCTCGGCGGCGGCGTCGGTCTCGGTGCTGGGCAGCGGCGCGTCAGTCATGCCGGAATGGGTAAGCGGGGCGTGGCAGTGGGTCTAGTGGGGAGGGAGGGCGAGCGACGCCCCCCTGATGGTCACGCCGAAGCTTCCCGCCTCTCCGTCATTCCCGCGGAGGCGGGAATCCATGCGCGCTGACGCCGCGCAAGAGGAGAGACGTCGGCGTAGCTGGATCCCCGCCCGCGCGGGGATGACGGACGGACGGTATGAACACACGGATGAATGAAGGCCGAGGCGGAACCTCTGTCGGTCGACGCCAACACCAATGCTGCGCTCGACGCGTGCGCGCGAACCGCCTCAGGCGGCAGCGAGCTGATTCGCGGTGGCGTCGGCCAGGCTGGTGCCGTCGAGGATGCGCGCGGTCTCGTCGCGGACGCGCATCATCGCGTGGCGGATCGCGCACTCGGCCTCGCTCTTGCAGTCCTTGCACGAGCGATAGGCGGTGCGGCTGACGCAGGGCACCAGCGCGAGCGGCCCCTCGATCACGCGGATCACCTCGCCCAGCGAGATCAGATGCGCCGGCCGCGACAGCACGTACCCGCCCATCTTGCCGCGGTGGCTGTGGAGCAGGCCGGCGTCACGCAGGTCGGCGAGGATCAGCTCGAGGAACTTGCGCGGGACGTTGGCCTCGGCGGCGATCCGGGTCATCGGGATCGGCGGCGATCCGGCCGGCGCGCCCGCCAGGAACAGCATGGAGCGAAGGGCGTAACGGGACCGCTGGGTGAGCATATCGCAGTATATACAGGGATATTGTGGCGGGCAAATGGCCATCCGGGGCTTTTCCCGCGATCCGCGTCCGCCTATATGACTCGCGTCGGGTTCTACCCGGCTATGGCGATAAACTGCGGCGTACAATAGGCGCAGCGGACCCGGGGGCAGTACCCGGCGGCTCCACCATCGCGGCTGCACGCAGCCGCGCTGACGGGGCCGAACCAGGATCGACGTGTGTTGAAAAGCGCTGTTTTCGCTCGGAATGGGACCACCGCAACGGCCCATTACACAAGTGCCAACGACAACGAAGCACTCGCGATTGCGGCGTAACTGACGGCCTAACGGCCTGACGTTACACCAAAAAAGCGCGGTCGGACCCCACCGGGCAACAGAAGGGGATTCCAGCGGTACGGGAGGCACCGGGCAACAGAAGCCTCCCACTCACAACATCGGCGACGTCTGTGATGGC
>Ga0325400_1002202_pt1 | contig 16909 bp, 10 predicted proteins | sample PopdelMetagenome_2_FD_205662 | JGI IMG/M metagenome (GOLD analysis project Ga0325400, IMG submission 205662) | Populus deltoides microbial communities from Bellville, Georgia, United States - Xylem-PdKOR-R1 | ecosystem: Host-associated > Plants > Phyllosphere > Stem > Wood/Secondary xylem... | reverse complement strand
TAATATCTGGGATTACGAATTTATACATAAAACGTATTCCTGATATAAAAAAAGGTAGTTCTTTTATAGACATTAGACCGGTTAAGTTTCACCCCCATAAGATAAGAACCTCCTTACTAAGGAGGGCTTTTCTTGAACCATAGATGGACCAACATGATAAAGACATTAGATTTTCATTAGACAATAAAACAATGCAGCTTACCTTAGGTAGGGCGTATTTGGGGTGCTAATACCTTCCCTTTACGCAATCAGTCTCCGTACCCGATCTCTGAGACCAGTTAGGGTTCCTAGTGACGAAAATACTAGGTGGCGACTCCCATTCCATTTTCTCACCGCTAAGAGACAAATAATTCCTTGTCTCCCCACATTTACCAGATATATATCCATTACATTGAGGGTGGACGATCGCCGCTACGTCGACACGTGCGACACCCCCAGTGTGGGGGTGTTATCCTAGTCTAGGCCTTTATAAAGAAGAAATTTGTTCCGGCTCAAAAGGGGACAACCAATGATAAACTCTTTAAAGAGAAAAGGAATAGAAAAACGAATTTTTCAAAAAAAATGCACATTGTTAAGATTGATAAACTCTTTTCTTATCTTGACAGAAATTTACAGGTGATTATAGAGTGACCACTCAACCATTTATCCATGCAATTCATTTATTTTTTTCAAATCTACAAGCTTTCATCCCGTTTCAAACACGTAAAACTTTTCATGAAATATCTATGTTTCCCCCTAGTGTGGGGGTGTGATCCTAGTCTGGGCTTTTATAAAGAAGAAATTCGTTCTGGCTCAAAAGGGGACCACCAATGATAAACTCTTTAAAGAGAGAAGGAATAAAAAAAAACGAATTTTTCAAAAAAATGCACATTGTTAAGATTAATAAACTCTTTTCTTATCTTGACAGAAATTTACAGGTGATTATAGAGTGACCACTCTACCATTTATCCATTGCAATTCATTATGCTATCCAGAGGTAGGGTTGTACTTCAGGGTTTAGCTTTGGTTCGTTTTCTTAAATTTCATCTTTGACCGTTTTATGATACATTCCTTGTAACCACTCAACCTTGTTTAAAAAGTGCATGATCTCATCATTTATTTAAAGAAAAGGTGGGCTCAAAGACAAACACAAAATCTAGCTGACATCATGAGCCTTGATTGTCAACTAGAGAAAATAAAAGCAAACAAAAGCAATGACAAAAGCATGTTTAGGCAAACAAAGTTGGTTTACATTTTGAAAACTACTGGAGCTTCTTGGGTCACCCCGTTCTGAAACTTCTCACCCTGAGACAACTTGCGCACAAAGGTCTTGGCGGAGACTTCTTCTAGTGTGTGGACAGCCAGTTGTGGCAATGCTTCCTCTTCATTCCCTACCTGTGTTTTCTTGTCATCTCCTTCGATCTCACCTTCTTCCATGGTATTTACATTCATCATTGACAATTCTTGACCAAGGTTTTCCAACCCTTTATCCACTATTACTTGCGTCATGACTAGGCAATGTATTTGAATTGATGTTGGGTGTGTCTTCAAATGACACCCATCCTATCTTGATGAGCTCCAACAACCTTTTCTTGAAAGCGTAACACGTTTCAAGACCATGCCCGGGAATACCAGCATGGTACTCGTAAGTTAACTCGGGTTTTTACTAGATGAAGAATGGTGGTTGTAGTGGTAATGTGGGGATAGGAGCTATTTGTCCAATGCTCAGCAGTTTGGCATACATGTCCTTCAAAGGCATGTGTAATGGCGGCAGTTGTTCTGAAATGTATCTTGTATTTGGTCTTTGATTGTTTGACTGGTTATTTGTTCGATTAGGGGGAAAAGGTTTGCTAAAGTTCATGTGGGCAACATGAGAGGTAGGTATTTGTGGGTTATGTGAATCCACTCTCTTGCCCTTGTACTCACCTTCCAAGTTGTTAACGTCACCTTCTATTTTTCTTCCAATAAAACCCTTCTTCTCTAACAGCTCGGCTATGCGCCCAGCTTTAATCCCTTGCTCTATCCTTTCAGCTATGCGTGCCGCATTGTAGAAATGTTGAGATGAGCTACCCATTAAATGCTCATAATAAGGTGCCTTGAAGGTATTGGCAAACAAGGTCACCATCTCTATTTTGATTAAAGGGGGTTGCACATGCATTGCCTCATCCCTCCACCTTTGTGCATAGGCCCTTACCGACTCTTGGCTCCTTTTCTCCATTGACATTAGACTTGTTCGATCCGGAGCGATTTCCAGGTTAAACTTGTACTGCTTAAGGAACGCCTCCACCAAATCTCTCCAACTCCTGATCCTAACATTGTCTAACCTTATGTACCAGCTCAAAGCAGATCCTACGAGGCTATCTTGAAAGAAATAAATTAGCAATTTATCATCACGGATTACTTCTGCCATTTTGTTGCAGTAGGATCGAAAGTGAGTGTTTGGGCATTCCAAACCGGTGTACTTAATGAAATCTGGTATCCTAAAATCCTTTGGTACCACAATGTTTAGTACTAGACATACTTCGGCTGCTCGTATAGGGTCAAACCAGTCATTACCCTCAACTGCCCTTAATCTTTCTTCTAAAGCAAATAGTTTGTCCTGGTACATCAAACTGAGAGACCTATTATCCGGGGTTCCCTCTGCTATTAAGTCAACAGTGATTGGAGCATGAGTTGGCTGGATAGGGGTGATAGGCACAAAATGTTGTTCATTGGCCGAGTTTGCCCCCTGGTTTTGAGATGCTTGAGGGATGTGAGCTGTTGGCGCTCCTTCAGGTTGTTGTGCTGATGTTCCCTCTCCATTCTTAGTTCTTAAAAGTTGCTCGAGTAGATCGGTCAGCCGAGCAAGTTCATTTTTTACAGATTCCAACTCGGTCTGATAATGTGACTCTAAGTGAGCTCTTTCTTCGTTCTCCATCCTTGATCTGGACCGGGTGTGGTGGACTTTGGATGTGGGACCTATGTTTCACGATCTGGTGTGCATATGATAAATTATAAACAAATGCGTGATGAAAATATGATGCACATGCAATTGTATTTTAGAACTGATTGATGACTTTTATAATCCTTTAGGCAAGATTTCTGAGTCGAACTGATTGCTGTAAATGAGGATTTGCCAAGTTCTTATCGTGGTAGATTACCAGAACATATTAGAAAGAAAAATAGGTACTTAGTCATGATTTCAGCTAAAAAAAAACCTGGATTGATGAATTTAACATTATTAATCATGATGCAAATGAAAGTAAGATACATAACCTAAGGACAAGCTCTATTTATTAAGTGAGAGTGGGTAGGTTTTCTATCTGGTCTTGAAGGGTCTCATATCTGCCTAGTAACGTTCTTTGTAAAGACAGTAAAGGGGCGTTGCAAGGAACAGTTAAGGCACGTATGCCCACCATTACCAAGCAGGCACTCAGATATGAGTTGGGTGTTTCACGCATCTGAACCCTGACCAATAGTCATAAGGCAAATCGCTAATCCCCCACCTAACTTAAGGCTTGTGTGTGCTTCTCCAAATCAAAGTATGTAATGCATGAAACAATTATATACAATGCATGAACAATATGTGTAAAAAAATTAAAGCGTATAAGCAAACAACAAAAGGAAAGGCATATTAACAATAAACACACGAAAACACAAATAAATCAGACAAAAACAAAGCTTAGTCGACAAGGTCCCTAGTGGAGTCGCCATTCTGTTGCACGTGTGCGGCGTCACGGCGAATATGTTCAACTTTAAATCTAAAATATATCTATCTGGGAAATATAGGGAGACAAGAAATTCTTGTCTTTTATTAGTGAAAAATGGAATGGGAGTCGCCACCTAGTATTTTGGTCATTAGGAACCCTAACTGGTCTCAGAGATCGGGTACGGGGACAGGTTGCATAAAAAGAAGGTATTAGCACCCCAAATACGTCTTACCTAAGGTAAGCTGCATTGTTTGATTGTCTAATAAAAAAGCTAAAGTTTATTGCATTTCTAATTGTTGTTTGTCCATGGTTCAAGAAAAATCCTTCTTAGTAAGGAGATCCTTATCTTATCGGGTAAAAACCTAACTGTTCTAACGTCTATATATATAAAAAAAAACTATATTTTTAATATTAGGAATACATTTTACGTATAAATTCGTAATCCCAAATACTAAAAGAAGACAAAAAGATTTTTTTAGAATTTTTGAAATATTGGCCTAGTTCTCATGGCTCTAACAAACTTCTTGTTAAAGCCAAAATGCATGCTAATACATATTTTTTTTTAAAAAATTTCCTTTGTTGTATGAAAATATGATGCGATGATTTTTTTTCTTTATTTTTGGAGCGACTAGGCCGTATGCATGAAAACAAAACATTTTTTTTTATGTCTTGATGAAAACCGGGTATTTTAATATTGGATTTGTATCTTTACGGTATAAAAATACAAACCAATATTAAGCAATTGTGATAAAAGTATCCAGGAAAATCAACAATTTTTTTTAAGGATTTTTCAGAAATTTTTTATTATTATATATATATATATATATATATATATATATATATATATATATATATATATATATAACATAAAAACATTATAATATATAATATATAATATTAAGTGGGTTGGGCTGGGCTGGCCCAACTAACTGGGCCGGACTCAACCCTAAAAGGGTTGGGCCGGACTTGGCCCAAAAGGAGTTGGGCTGATCTCGGCTCAATAATTCTCTTATTTTTTTCTGGGCCAGACCCGACCCAGAAGGAAGGGCTGGGCCAGAATCAGCCTGGCCTAGAAAATAAACTGGCTGGGCCAGAACCAACCTGGCCCAGAGAAGAAAAAAAGCATCACGCTGGGCCAGAATCAGACTGGCCTAGCAACAAAACTGGCGGGGGGAATTATTTTCCCACCACCCTCCTGCATGCAGAACGAATATCGTTCTGCATGCAGGAGGGAACACGGCCACTGAAAGCAAAAACAAAGAGGGGGGAGAAGGGGTACCTGGCGCAGAGGAGGCAATGTTGCTGGTCGGACTGCTTCGCTGGTGGTGTTGTGGTGGAGGCCGGTGGCGGTGTCATGGCTCACAGACGACAGCTCCAAGCAGCGATGCTGCTGTTTCAAGCGACGGAGAGAGAGAGTCTTCCTCTTCCCCTTTCCTCTAGTTTTTCGTTTTTTTTCTTTCTCTGTTTCGTTTACCAGCGGTCGTCCCCTTGTCCTCTCGATTTTTTTTTTGTTTTTGTTTTTAAATTTCCCTCCCGGTTTCAAGCTTCCTATTAATCTTTCCTTTCGCTCTCTATTTCGTTCCTCTCTTTCGGTCACTTTTTTTTTCGGTTCGTCCTCTCGGTTCGTTCCCCTCTTCTCCTCCTCTTTTTTCCTCCTTTGTTTTTGTTTTTTCTCTGCGTTTTTCTTTTGCTCCCTCTCCCCTTGCTAACTGGTGTTGGATGGTACTTATAGGGCAAAGGGAGCGGGGGCGTCCCTATCGCCGCCCTATAGCTGTGCATGGGGAGCAGCCACTTCCTGCCCTGCTGCGACCCCGAACGAGGTGGCCACTCGGTGTGGCTGGCAGGGCGCGACTCTCGGGGTCTCATCAATGAAGGGGCATTGGGCTTCGGGTTTTTGACAGAAGCATGCAGAGAGAGAGAGAGAGAGAGAGGCATGAAGAATTAAAGAAGAAAAACAAAAGTTTCTTTCTTCCCCTACTGCATGTCCAGGGGAAGAAGAAAGAGGAACAGTGTCGTTCAAAACGACAACGTTCTGTTCTCTCTCTCTCTCTCTCTCTCTCTTTTTAGCATGAAACGGCGTCGTTTTGGACAAAACGCGCCGTTTCATTTAAAATAAAAAAAGACGCCAAAAGGCGTCAATTTCCAAGTCAGTCCTCAATTTATCCTTTGTTCTGTTGAGTCCTCAAATGTAATTTTGATTTTAAGAATTAATGCAATTGCATCCATGTCAACTTCAATCGCCGCCCCTATAGTTGGCCGCCTTTTTCACTTTAGTCCTTGGTGTCTAATTTATGCAATTTTACCCTCAATTGACCAATAAACTTCCAATTTCTTCAATTTGGCCCCTGATTTAGTTAATTACAGCCCCTCTATTTACGCGCCTTTTCCAATTTGGTCCTTGGTCTCGGATTTCCTCAATTAAGTCCCTAATTGGCCATTAAACTTCAATATTTATGCAATTAAGCCCCTGATTTAACCAAATCAACTCTTAAAAATTATAATTTGACCTCAGAACTTTAATTTCTTCCAATTAAAGCTCAAATTGACTTAAAAATCAATTTTTCTTGCAATCAAACCCTCTATAAATTCAATTAAACCTTCAATAAAATCCAATTGAGTCCATAAACATCCAATTTTGGACTTTTCTCTTCAAATAAAATTTCTTTTGCAACAGGGCTCTCATAATTCAAGTATATACTGTAAAAAATTTCAATCCTTGTATTTTTGAACCTTCTTAATCAATTTTTCTGATCCTTTTCTGAGCGCTCCAACCTCCTATTATTTTTCTAATTTCTTCCGGCTATATATTTATATTTTTATGTTTGTGTGGGGACTCAAAAATGGGTTACAACAATAATGGTTTTAGATAATTTCTTAGAGTAATTACTCTTTATTCTCTTCAATTAAAAATAAAATTTAAAGACATGATTTTTAATTTTTTAATCAAAGTTTATTTTCATGAGCATAATAAATTTATACTTAAAAAACAATGCCTCACCCAAAGAAAAAGATAATTTTTTTTTCTAAAGAAAAAAAAGAACTTCATGAATAAAATTATTATAGTTCTAATTAATATATATATATATATATATATATATATATATATATATATTAGCAACATAATACCATCTATAATTTGATGAGTGCGTTAACAATAGCAGTTACATGTGTAACAATTCTTTTGCAATTCTCTAAAATATACCAATGATAAGTTTCGTTGATAACCCCACTAGTAATAGTGATATTTGCAGCAATTCTTTTCAACTTCTTGGAATAAACCGACGGAGTTGTGCTATCAGTAACTTCGTCGGTAATATTTTAAAAATATTGTTTTAACAAAATATTGATCAGAAGTAGAAAAATATAGCAATAGCTTTTGTAATAATTCTTTTCCAACTCTCTGTAATATATTGATGATGTTGTGTCATCGGTAACCCCATTGGTTACTTCCAACCATAAATCCGAATGAATATCTAGATAGGTTGAAGGATTTTCCTCGTATCCCTCAGTTAACCGACTGTTATATGCATCTTGGAAAGAAAAAATAAATATATCAAATTCAAGGAAAAAATAAATCAAGAAAAAAATAATTGAAAACCAACATACCACAAAGTACTGAGCTCGGCTATCAAGAAACTGTTGCACCCCTTTTGGAGGTCATCACTCCAAAAAGCTTCATCGGGCTTGGCTCGGGTCCAAGAATTATAGCCTGCAATAAAAGAATATTGTTAGTTAAATATATTTATAAAAAACAACTAATAAAAAATGGATGTAATAAAAAAAATCCTATCATCCCCTTCGCATGAAAAACAAATGGAATGAAGTCGCCGATGTGCGTGGTCATAGAACCATAAACATGTCGGTTCTAGTTATCCATAATGGACTGTGACTATCGAGTGAAATGCGTGGATGTCATGTGCTGAATGTATTCCTCACATACAACATTTGAGACATATGACAGTTGTTGCTACCCAATTTTTGACCCATGTTTTAATAATTTTCAAAAATAAAAAAATAAAAAAATAAAAAATAAGGGTTTACATGTGGCGACAATATAGAGCATCAGGGCTAATATTAAAGAAGCAATATGTCAAGGAGATAATTATTGAATCATATATAATTACTGCAATATAAAATACCATAGATATATGATTTGATTCGTGCTGGTTATGGAAAATAATCACTGCAATAAAAAAATACCATATATATAGGATTTGTTGGTGTTGGTTATAGAAGACAATCTCTACAATAATTATTGCAATATTTCCTTAAATAAAATGTGTAGAGATTTTCTATATAAATGAACATCCAGCACGGGGAAGAGAGAGAAAAAGGACAAATCTTTTTTAAAGAGAGAAATTTAGTGCAACCAGCAAAAAAAACCTAAACCTAATTTTTTCTCCCAGCCGAAACCAAGCCATCGCCCCCTCTCCCCTGTTGTTTTTTTTGGGTTTGCAGTCTTCCCCCCAGCTATCTTCTTCTCCTCCCTCAGCTCCCACACGCACGACCTTCCCTTTTCAGCTGAACACAAACTCACAGTCTTCTTTCCCAACCAAGAGGCAGCCGGCGCCGCTCTCCCTCTCCACAACTGCCGTCATTGCTCCTCCCCTTTTCTCAGAAGACTTTCCCTCTGCACACAAGCTTCTCTTCTCCCTTCACCAGACCTCACTTCCCCAGCTTACAACCACTGTGAACACCACTTACAAGCCTTCACTCTCTGTCAACACAACCCCAGGAAACGGCTCTCCACTCATCCCATCTCCCCCTCAGCTCAGCCCCGCCTGATAAACATTCAAAACCAGAAGCCACAGCCAGCCCTTCCCCCCGACAGTAACAGGGAAGCAACACCAGAACCTCAGACCGGCCTCCCTCGAAAAATCCCAGCAGCTAGCAGCACCACCTCTGCTGAACCATGGCCAGCACCAACAGCAACCAGGAACGAGCTGAGCCACCCGCCTAGCTGTAGCCTCCTCCGCAGCCATATCCTTCCTCAGCCGCAGTGATGGAACCAGCAGAAGCCACACCTTTCCTCTGCCGCAGTAGCAGAATCAGCAGAAGCCATCCTTCCCTTCCAGCAACACGAGAACAGAGGGAGTTTCTTTCCTTCATCCTTTCGTTACTGTGAGAAAGGAAAACAGAACGGAGGAGAGGGAGAGAAGAGAAACGGAAGCAAAATAAACCGGAAAGAACAGAGACGCGAGAGAACAGCGGGCGAGCGCAGACAGTGAGGACGGAAGAAATCGGGTTCACCAGCAGACCAGGTAAGCTGTCTCTCTTTTCTTACCAGCTTTGCATGCATTCTTGGTTGCATTGTTACTGTTCAAGTGAAATTTAATTCACTTGAACAGTAACCAGCCAGGGCACGCGTGAGTTTCTGCCCAGCCGGGTCACTGGTTTGGGCCAGTGACCCGGCTATGCCTGCTGGGTTCAGCCCAGCCACTTGGGCCGAGCTGGACCCAGCCCCTAAAAAAAAAACGAGTAATATCGTTTTTTTTTTTTTGTATTTTTTTTGTGGTTTTTTTTTGTGTATTTTTATATTGTAAAAATACAAATCTTGTATTTAGAATACCTGGTTTTCGACGCAATGTGACAAATTTACATATATATCAAAAAAAATATTTTCATGCATACGGCCAATACCCTAACATCTTTTTGAATTTCCTTTTAAAAAAAAAAACATATATTTGAAGTTTCAAAAATGTGTTTTCGCATGGATTTCTTAAACACAACAAAAAATTATTTTCTTGCATTTATGAATTTTACAACATGTTTGTAAAACTCCAAATGGTATTGGCCAATATTTCAAAAAAATATAAAAATCTTATTTTTTGGGGGAATTCATCTATTATTCACCGTTAATGTTTGGATAAAGAAATCCCAAAGGGATGAATATCCAAAATATTATTGGGAATAATTTATCCATTATTCACCATTAATGTTTGGATAAAGAAATCCCAAAGGGATGTATCCAAAATATTATTGGGAATAATTTGTTATTATTCGCTGTTAATGTTTGGATAAAGAAACCCCAAGTGGTTAATATCCAAAATATTTTTCTAGAAATAATAAGTCATCACACATCCTTGAAAGAAGCCCTAATTATAATTGAGGACATTTTAATTTTTGACTCCACAGTTTACGAGCCGTGAGAGTATGAAATACTAAGGGAAAAATGAGCTTTTAAAGCACATGGAATCTCCTTGGATTTCTATCTTAATAAATTTAATTTGAATCAAACACAGATTTCAAGAGATCTGCATTGGTTCTCCTTGGTACTTTGTAGACATATCTAAGGGTGTGATCCACATTGACCAAGGGTTCTTTCTTTTTAGACTTTCAAGTCCAAGTTTGTTCATCATAGCAAAACGTATCCTAGGAAAACACCAACACCATAGCAATTATAAGACAAACCAAACACCAAGCAGCTTACCTTAGGTAGGATGTACTAGGGGTGTTAATATCTTCCCTTTACGCAACCAGTCCCATGCCTTAGAATCTCTGAAAGACCAGTTAGGTTTCCTAGTGACCATAATACTAGGTGGCGACTCCTTTATTCACAAAAACAAATAAACCCGAAATCAAACCAAAATTCGCCATCAGATGTCGCGTGGGGGACGTGCGACAGAATGGCGACTCCGCTGGGGACCCTTGGACTAAGCTTGGTAATTGTTTTTTTTATGCTATGTGTTGTTGTTTTTTTTCTCTGAATGATACTTGGTTTAAAAGCTTTAGCATGCATCTTTACATTCTGTCATACATGGTATTATTCATCCATCACTTTATTATTATTTTCTTTTTGAGAGCACACACATTAAATTTTAAGTTAAGTGGGGGACTAGCAGCTTGCCTTATGACTTGAGTCAAGCTTTAAGTTTGTGTAAACCCCAACTCTTTGCTGAGTGTTTAGACTGATAGTGATTGGCACATGTACCATCCCACTATCTGCTGAACCCCCATATTGCCTTTACGATGGTGATCACTAGGACAGCAAGAGACCCTTTTTAGAGACCAAGTAGTAAACCTACCTTATGTCTCACATAAAGGAACTAGAACCTATCATTAGGATGTATGCTCCATAATATCGTTTTGCATCTAAACAAGCCTAAGCTCAAAGCATCTTGAATCTTAAGACCTTTATTCAAAAGCTAGCCAAGGGAGAGATGTTCCAGAGTTGGGAGACCCAAGAAGCTCCATAGGTGTTCAAATTTAATCAACAACGCTTGTTTGATCATGATATTGTGCTGTTTGCCTTTTTCACTTTTTTAAATCGAGGTTCCAAATGTCAATGGAATTTTATCCTTATTATTTTTTTTTTAGCCAAACTTTTCCTTTTAATGAGATCATGCATTTTCAAAAGTTCATCTTTATGTTTTTACTATGCATTTACACATCACTTTCCGCTTTTAAAAAACCCTAAAAGCAGATCTTCCATAACAAAACTTGCACTTCACACTGAGAATGAATGGCCGAACTTTAAAGAATACATATTAGTTGAAGAAGAAGAAGAATAAGAGAAAAATAACATTTTAGGATTCACAAAATTAATAAAGCAGCATGAACAAGCTTGGAAACCTGCTAGAGAGGAAACTTGAAACCATAGATGTGGGCAATGAAAATTAAGAGAAAAACTAAGCATAGGGATTATGATCACCCCTAAAGAAAGAGAAGAGTTGATTGCACTACTCCAAGATTTTGTAGATTTTTTTTTCCTGGTCCTACAAGGATATGCCTGGTTTGTATAGGGTGCCACTAGTAGAAGGATGCAAATCGGTTAAGCAAAGGTTGAGAAGGACCAATCTGAATGTCTTGATCAAGGTAAAGACATAAATTGAAAAGTAGTGGAATGTTGGTTTTCTAGAAATAGTCAAGTATCCGTAATGTGTGTCCAACATAGGGGGAGTACCCGAAGAGGAAGATAAAATCAGAGTTTGTGTGGACTTTAGGGACTTAAACCGGACTAGCCCTAAAAATATTTTTTCTCTACCACACCTAGATATGTTGGTTGACAATGCATCACGTAGCTACACATATTCCTTTATGGATGGATTTTTTGGGCTACAATCAGATAGAAATGACAAGAGGATAAGAAGAAGAAACCTTTGTAACACCATGAGGAACCTTTTGCTACAAAGTCATGCATTGGGTTAAACAACGTTGGGGCCACCTATCAAAGGGCTATGGTGACTTTGTTTCATGACATGATGCACAAAGAGATTGAAGTATACGTTGATGACATGATTGCTAAATTTAGAGAGGGAGAGAATCATGTCCAAATATTGAAGAAATTATTTGAAAGACTAAGGAAATATAAGTTGAGGCTTAACCATGCAAGGTGTTCATTCAAGGTGAAATCTATGAAAGTTGTTGGGATTTATGATGAGTGACAAGGGGATAGAAATGGACCCCGGTTAAGTAAAGGCTATTCAATCTATGCCAACTCCTAAGACCGAGAAGGATGTAAGAAGGTTCTTGGGAAGGTTGAATTACATTGCTCGGTTTATATCCCAATTAACCACAACTTGTGACTCAATCTTCGATTGTTAAGGAAAAAGAATCTCAGAATTTGGAATAGAGTGTGAAGAAGCTTTCGAGAAAATCAAGTAATACGTATTGAATCCACCCCTATCTATCAAGTCGAATTGCAAAATGACAAGTTCTACTGGCTGAGTACAATATAGTATATATGACAAGGAAAGCCATGAAAGGGAATGTCATCGCCGATCACCTACCTGACCATGCTATGAAAGATTATGAGCTGTTAAACTTTGATTTTTTCTGATAAAGATGTGCTTTCAGTCGAGGAAGGGAAAACAGATTGGTGGATTGTGTACTTTGATGTTGATGTGGTAACGGAGTGGGGGCAGTGCTAATCTCTCCTGATAAGAAACAGTATCCGGCTTAGTTGAAAGAGAAATAGATGGAAACCCTTGGTACTATGATATCAAGAATTTCATCTAAAACCAGACATATCCCATGGGGGCATCCAAAATCAACAATAAGACTTTGAGGAGGTTGGCAATGGATTTCTATTTTGATGGGGAAACTTTGTATAAGAAATCATCTGACAGAACTTTGTTGAGATGTTTGGATGACGTGGAGGCAAAAAGTGGTGAAGAAATTATGGAAAGCGATTTGATCTGTCGATATGGTCCACTATAAAAAATTATAACTAATAATACCCAGAACTTCAATGGCAGATGATAATAGAACTCTGCGCTAAATGGAAAATCAAGCATTCCAATTCCTTGTTGTATAGGCCAAAGATGAATGGTGCGGTAGAAGCTCCTAACAAAAATGCCAAAAAGATTATTTAGAAGATAGTGGTCACCTATAAGGATTGGCATAACATGTTGTCGTTTGCTCTTCATGTGTACCGCACTGCGGTCCGAACTTCAACAGGAGCCACCCCGTACACTTTGGTATATAGAATGAAGGTGTTGATGCTTTTAGAGGTAGAAATCCCCTCATTAAGAGTATTGGTAGATTTTAAGTTAGAAGAGGTGGAAAAGGTAAAAGTTAGATATGAACAACTGAATTTGATCAATAAAAAGAGGATAGCTGCAATCTGCCATCATCAATAATACCAAAGAAGGATGGCCAAATCATAGGACAAGAAGGTCCGACCTCGAGAATTTCATGAAAGAGATCTTGTACTGAAGAAAATATTGCATTTACCAAGAAAAGATCAGAGTAAATGGGCGCCAAACAATGAGAGCCCTTACGTGGTAAAGGAAGCGTTCTCGGGAGGAGCTTTATTGTTATCCAGAATGGATGGAGAAAATCTAGTTAGACCTATGAATTCTAACTCCATAAAGAAATACTATGCTTCCCAATCAATAATAATAAAAAAGTCCGGCCATGAATTCTCTCTGTAAAGAACCCTTTCTTTATAAAGCGCATGATCTTATAGCATTCAAAATCTTTTACTGTTTTTACGAATGACTAAGAAGATGACTCCATCAATTCTCAAATTGGAGGGATCCAGACTAGATTTAAACATGGTAGGTATTGCACACCACACTAGGGGGCAAAAAGTGCACATAGGGGTCTATAGTGAACCAAAGCCCAAAAAGGGTATCATCATAGAACTTCTGAAACACCTTTTATGAGAGTTGCTTAAAAAACAAAATATGATGATTGCATTGAAAGTTTTAGTTTTCATGAACAAACCCAAATTTTTTAGTTTTCCTTTTAAAAATAATTTCTCAAAAAAATGGAAAAGACAATTAAAACATCGGCAAAAGTATAATACAAAGCAACGTTCAATGGAGCAACAAAGGGCCCCACAAGGAACTAGAGATCTCTTCACCAAGCATAAAAAGGATAGGAAATATAGCGCATGGAGCATATTCCAGTTCAAGAGGATAGGTCGGGCAAACAAATGGAAACAGGAACTCGAAGAAGTCTACTACAGAAAGAGGGGACGTACGTTTCCAAGATAGGTAACAAAAACATGCATGCTATATTGTCATAACACTAACTTGGCAGGAAAGGTGTGACGAAAGCCACAATATTTCCAAGTTTTTGGGAAAACCATTGAGGTACAAAATCTCAGGTCAACGAAACTACAAAAAATGATAGGAATTGTGAACCAGCACTGTTTCACTCCTCCAGGTAAGATGATTTCTTTTGAAGTTCAAAACGGGCAGGTCACCCAATATTAAGACCATTTTGTTATAAAAAAAAAACATGAGTTTTTCTTAAAAAATAAATAAAATGGGCAGGTCTCAAAATATTGAGACCCCTTTCTAAAATCCTTTTCTCTTACGTCTGGGTAGGTCACCCATCATAATGAGACCATCATTTTTTTTTGGGTAGATCACCCATTAGAATGAGACTATTCTCCATCTTTTTTTTTTACTTGGGTAGGTCACCCATTATAATGAGGCCATTCTTCCCCCTGGGTAGGTCACCCATAAGAATGAGACCACTCTTCCCCCTTTCCACTTGGGTAGGTCACCCATCATAATGAGACCATTTTTTCTGGGTAGGTCACCCGTTAGAATGAGACCATTCTCCATCTTTTTTTTTACCTGGGTAGGTCACCCATTATAATGAGGCCATTCTTCCCCCTGGGTAGGTCACCCATAAGAATGAGACCACTCTTCCCCTTTTCCACTTGGGTAGGTCACCCATCACAATGAGACCATTTTTTGGGTAGGTCACCCATTAGAATGAGACCATTCTCCATCTTTTTTTACCTGGATAGGTCACCCATTATAATAAGGTCATTCTTCCCCTGGGTAGGTCACCCATAAGAATGAGACCACTCTTCCCTTCTCTCCACTTGGGTAGGTCACCCATCACAATGAGACCATCTTGCATCTGGGTAGGTCACCTGTCAAAATGAGACCATCTTGCATTTGGGTAGGTCACCCGTCATAATAAGACCATCTTTCATTTGGGTAGGTCACCCGTCATAATAAGACCACACACACATTTTTGTATTGGTTTTGGTTAAAGGAGATCGCCAGATGGGATCTCAAGTTAAGTCAACCACACACAGAGTTTAGCTTTGGTTAAAGGGAATCGCCAGATGGGATTTCAGGTTAATCGAGCTACACACCAACTTTGCTTCGGATTAAAGGAGATCGCCAGATGGGATCTCAGGTTAACCCAACCACACACAGAGTTCAACTTTGGTTAAAGGGAATCACCAGATGGGATTTTAGGTTGACCGAGTTACACACCAACTTTGCTTCGGGTTAAAAGAGATCGCCAGATGGGATCTTAGGTTAACCCACTCAAAAGGGCAGGTCGCCCGTGAAAATAGACCAGCGTGAGTATGTGGGTAGGTCGCCCCTGAAAATAGACCATGTTTGAGTGTGTGTGGGCAGGTCGCCCGTGAAAATAAACCAATTTTCTTTAAAAAACAAAAAAAGGGTCAGTTCACCCACGATAACGAGACTATTTTCTTTTAAAAATTAAAGTCCTTGGATGAGTGGATCACTCAGCAAGCAAGGAAGACTTTTTTTCTTTACAAGCTTACTATGCAAAACATTGAGGAGTTTTGCTTCGTAAGCATTGTAAAGAGGGGGCATCTGTTGCTACCCAATTTTTGACCCATGTTTTAATAATTTTCAAAAATAAAAAAATAAAAAAATAAAAAATAAGGGTTTACATGTGGCGACAACATAGAGCATCAGGGCTAATATTAAAGAAGCAATATGTCAAGGAGATAATTATTGAATCATATATAATTACTGCAATATAAAATACCATAGATATATGATTTGATTCGTGCTGGTTATGGAAAATAATCACTGCAATAAAAAAAATACCATATATATAGGATTTGTTGGTGTTGGTTATAGAAGACAATCTCTACAATAATTATTGCAATATTTCCTTAAATAAAACGTGTAGAGATTTTCTATATAAATGAACATCCAGCACGGGGAAGAGAGAGAAAAAGGACAAATCTTTTTTAAAAAGAGAAATTTAGTGCAACCAACAAAAAAAACCTAAACCTAATTTTTTCTCCCAGCCGAAACCAAGCCATCGCCCCCTCTCCCCTGTTGTTTTTTTTGGGTTTGCAGTCTTCCCCCCAGCTATCATCTTCTCCTCCCTCAGCTCCCACACGCACGACCTTCCCTTTTTAGCTGAACACAAACTCACAGTCTTCTTTCCCAACCAAGAGGCAGCCAGCGCCGCTCTCCCTCTCCACAACTGCCGTCATTGCTCCTCCCCTTTTCTCAGAAGACTTTCCCTCTGCACACAAGCTTCTCTTCTCCCTTCGCCAGACCTCACTTCCTCAGCTTGCAACCACTGTGAACACCACTTACAAGCCTTCACTCTCTGTCAACACAACCCCAGGAAACGGCTCTCCACTCATCCCATCTCCCCCTCAGCTCAGCCCCGCCTGATAAACATTCAAAACTAGAAGCCACAGCCAGCCCTTCCCCCCGACAGTAACAGGGAAGCAACACCAGAACCTCAGACCGGCCTCCCTCAAAAAATCCCAGCAGCTAGCAGCACCACCTCTGCTGAACCATGGCCAGCACCAACAGCAACCAGGAACGAGCTGAGCCACCCGCCCAGCTGTAGCCTCCTCCGCAACCATATCCTTCCTCAGCCGCAGTGATGGAACCAGCAGAAGCCACACCTTTCCTCGGCCGCAGTAGCAGAATCAGCAGAAGCCATCCTTCCCTTCCAGCAACACGAGAACAGAGGGAGTTTCTTTCCTTCATCCTTTCGTTACTGTGAGAAAGGAAAACAGAACGGAGGAGAGGGAGAGAAGA
>Ga0325400_1002201_pt1 | contig 16911 bp, 8 predicted proteins | sample PopdelMetagenome_2_FD_205662 | JGI IMG/M metagenome (GOLD analysis project Ga0325400, IMG submission 205662) | Populus deltoides microbial communities from Bellville, Georgia, United States - Xylem-PdKOR-R1 | ecosystem: Host-associated > Plants > Phyllosphere > Stem > Wood/Secondary xylem... | reverse complement strand
ATGAGGTACCGACAAGGCCTCTCCACCGGTAAGAATCCAGGAAACCCCCGCCAGCGTTTCGGGACTTTCATCGATGATAAAGTTAAACAGCGATGCCGTGAGCCACAGGCAATCGATGCCATGATCCGCAATTACTTTTTTCAGAACCTGCACTTCAGGCAGCTTACCCGGATACAGAATGCAGGGATTTCCGTGTAACAGGGCGCCCCAGATCTCGAAGGTAGCCGCGTCGAAGCTGGGCGAAGCCAGCTGGAGAAAGGTGTGCTGACCTTCAAAGGGAAAGTAATTGGTATTGCAGACGAGTCGGGTGATACCCTGCTGGGTGACTTCCACGCCGTTGGGTTGGCCCGTAGTACCGGAGGTGTACATGACATAAGCAAGGGCGTCGGGCGCCACCGGTATATTCAGATCAGCCGTTGACTCAAGGGCCAACTGGGGTGCCAGGGCGGCCAGGTCAACGAATAACCCCGGCATCGGCTCTCTGGCTCCTGAGCCAATTACCAGATCAGCGCCGGCATCTTCCAGAATAAACGCCAGGCGGTCGGCGGGGGCATAGGTATCGAGCGGTAGGTAAGCCGCCCCTGTTTTAAGAATGGCCAAGATCGCTACAATAAATTCCGGAGACCGGTCAAGCCAGATGGCCGCCAGTCGGGTCGGCTGAAGTCCGCTTTTGACCAGGTAACGAGCCAGTTGATTGGCTTTATCGTTCAATTGCTGGTAGGTCAGTGTGCACTCGGCGTAAGTCAGAGCCAGGCGATGGGGATATTTCCGGACCTGTGCCTCAAAAAGGGCCTGTATCCCTATCTGGGGTAAGGCACGATCCGTTTGATTAAAGCCGGACAGAACCTGCTCCCGCTGTATTTTGCCGAGCTGACGGGTCTGAGTCGGAGTGGGAGAGTCGGGCTTAGCATCGAACGAATACGGAAAACGTCTGCCCAAATCGGGCATCCCGCTTATTAACTCACCCGCGCCAGCAGACTGCGGATTCGACACAATCGCCAAATAACCGTTACCAAACCGAGAACTAAAAGTAGAACTATGGGGCGGACAGGAAGTAGAGAAGCTCATACAATTAATCAGACAGTTTACAAGTTGGTGGGCTGATCACGAAGTATCTACCTGTAAATATATAGGGAGTAGTCCGATCAACAAAAGTCACATAATTAAGTTTAATCATATTATAAGACGCCGATAAAAAAGTGATTAATAATAAATTAATCAGACATACTTACCTTTTAATCTCGACGATTATAAACCAGGAATAACAAGACATAAAACCAATTTTTAACTCACTATAATAATCTAAAATTCAGCCTATTATCACTATAATTAAATGATAAGTAGCGACAGATTATTTAAAGTTAGGCTGTCTCATTAACTCCGTTATTCATCCTTGTCCTTACTTAAAGGCAATAGACCACCGCTTTTCTTACCAAAAAAACAGTACCTTAATGCGCCGTTCTCTTGACCTTACTATAATAATTTAATTAGTTTATAATCAACATTAAAATTCAATTAATTCAATTTAACGAAGACTATATCGGTCGACTAACTAACTTTTCTTTATCTAACGCGTCCCGGTGATTAAATTCTTAATTAGTTTATAATTCAGTCGCGGTAAACGTGTATTGCACGAATGGATGCTCATTGCCGGCTTATAGAATCGAAAAAGCCCGGCGTCAAACGATACCGGGCTTTCGTATCCACTTATAAACCTAAATCTTGTTTTAGACGGTTGAACCGGCACAGAAGTAACTTACCCGGTTAGGAATGCCTGTCCATCCGGATCCGGGCTGGCCAGGAACTTAACCGCCGGCAGACGCTGCGCCTGGCTTCAGTTTTGTTTACGGCTTAGTCGAAGGTTAATCCCAGGAGGATTAGTAAGCCAATGAGGCCCATCGCTATCAGAATGCCTTTCGTATAGTAATGCGTTAAATTAGAATGCTTCATGGCAGTAAGTACAACGTTAGCTATTGGTTTTAGAACTTAGCCCGTTCAGTCAATGACGGCGCCCTTAAAATAAAGGAAGAGTCGGTATCAGGGGGTCAGCGGACTGAGCACACAGCACTGACTGAATACTGAGCAGGAGTTGATCCGTCGCAATCGGCTTTTTTAAGAATAAATCCGGCTGCGCAGAACTTACGCCCTGGTGGGCAATGTGTTCTTCAGCCACCGACATAAGAATCACGGGGAGCTTACGGGAAAGCGTTTTGATTTTGGCGATGACCTCCAGCCCACTGTATTGAGGCATCAACAAATCGATGAGCACCAGATCAGGCTTATGCTGATCCTGATGTAACCAGTCGAGCGCCTGCCGGCCGTCCTGGGCGGTGAGTACCCGATAGCCTTCTTTTGTCAACTGATAGGTCAGCAAACGACGGATAAAGGGATCGTCATCCGCTACCAGGATGGTGGCCCTGGCAGAGAGATTTTTTGCATTGTTCATGAGTAATAAACCAGGCGGGCTTGTTAACAATATGTATCTAGTAAGTAACAAATAACATGCCGAATGAAAAATTCGGCTAAGTACTTATACTTATTTCTGTATACTTTATAACGAATCAGGCGGCCACCAGCCTTGTCAGGTCTTTGATTACCTCCCCAGTGAGTACGCAGAATCGGGCAGCCTTACCAATTGGTTACCGGATCAGGAAAGTTGACGACTTATTAACGACGCAAAGCAACGAAACCCTAATCCAATGAACGGGCTTGCCGGATCCCGACGGGGCAGGTATGCGGGTTCCCAACGCATCATAACCAGGCAGGTTTTCACATTTTCGGCCGGAGTGTGAAATGACAACCCGTTTTAATTCAGCTAATCTTGTATTTTTGTCACCATCCAGTAAATTGGCTAATTCGATATGCCTGAGATTGAATCATCGGAGCAGTTTTTAGCAGGTGGTGGTGAAATGGGTCAATTAATCCGGTCGATGGATTGGTCCAAAACGCCCCTGGGACCCATCGCCACCTGGCCCCAAAGCTTACGCACCTCCGTTAGTTTGTGCCTTTCTTCGACCTTTCCCATCCTTATTGCCTGGGGTCCCGAAACCATACAACTCTACAACGATAGCTACCGACCCATCTGCGGAGCCAAGCATCCGGAATCCATGGGGCAGAACTTTCGGATCTGCTGGGAGACGGCCCTGCCCGTAGTCGGCGACGCGTTTACCCGCGGTCAGCAGGGCGAAGGCACCTACATCAAGGATCAGCGCATGTTTCTCGACCGCTACGGTTACTTGGAAGAAACGTTTATGACCTTCTCCTTTGCGCCAATCCGGGACGAGTCGGGCGAGGTGGGTGGCATCTTCCACCCGATTACCGAGACGACCGACAAAATGCTGAGTGCCCGCCGAACGCAGGTTTTGCGGGATGTGGCCGCCCTGACCAGTCAGGCCAAAGCCAACGAAGATATTTACGACAGCCTGACCACGGCCCAGCCTGATTTCGCGCTTGATCTGCCTTTTCTGCTTTTTTATGAGCTTCAGGAAGAAGGCAAGTCCGCCCGGCTGGTGAATACCGCCGGTGTGGTGACCGACCCGGCGTTACTGGCTAACTTAACAGGGCTGAACGTTGCCGAAACCAGCTGGCTGGCTGATCTGAACCAAACGCTGATTATTGATGAACTGGCGAGCCGCGTAGGTCCGCTGGCCGGTGGTCCGTACCCGGAGACGCCCCATACCGCCGTTCGGCTACCGATTTTTGTTTCGACCCGCGAACAGCCCGTTGGCTTTCTGCTGGCGGGAGTGAGTCCACGCCGGGCGCTCGATCAGGATTATCTTAATTTTTACGCCCTGCTGGTTAATACGGTCAATACGGCATTTTCGAACGTATACGCCTACCAGGAAGAGCAGAAAAGAGCCGAAGCGCTAGCGGCCATCGACCGCGCCAAAACGGCGTTTTTCAATAACATTAGCCACGAGTTCCGGACGCCCCTGACCCTGATGCTGGGGCCACTGGAGGAACTGCTGCGCGACGTTAAACTGAATACTTCCGGCTATAAGGAACCCATTGAAGCCACCCATCGCAATGCGCTCCGGCTCCTGAAGCTGGTCAACAACCTGCTGGATTTCAGCCGAATTGAAGCCAACCGGGTGCAGGCCAGCTTCCGACCCATCAATCTGGTTAATCTAACCGCCGATCTGGCGAGCAGTTTTCGGTCACTCATCGAACGGGGCGGTCTGCAATTAACGGTTTCCTGCCTGCCCCTGCCCTCAGTCGTGTACGCCGATGCGGAGATGTGGGAAAAGATTGTGCTCAATCTGCTGTCCAACGCCTTTAAATACACCCTTCAGGGCGGTATTCGCGTTGAGTTAAGGGCGGAAGACAATTGGGCTGTCCTGCGGGTTACGGATACCGGCATTGGCATTCCCGCCAACGAACTGCCGCATATGTTCGAGCGGTTCCACCGGGTCGCCAACGCGGGCGGCCGTACCTACGAAGGCAGCGGCATTGGCCTTTCGCTGGTTCACGAGCTGGTGCGGCTGCATCAGGGAACCATCACCGTGACCAGCGTGGAAGGCGAAGGCAGCACTTTTACCGTACGCCTACCGCTGGGGAAAGATCATTTGCTCGCGAGCCAGATCATCGAGGACGAACGCTGGGACGGCATCAGCCAGTTAGCCGATTCCTTCCTGAAAGAAGCCAGTACCATGCTCACGGAGGATAAAGAGCCGGAGCTTACGTCCGCCGACGCCACCGAGGAAGACGCCGTCGACAAGTCAACGCACATTCTGGTCGTGGATGACAACGCCGACATGCGGGCTTACCTGACCCGGCTCCTGACGCCTTATTTCTCCATTCATACCGCCGTAAACGGGGCCGATGCACTCCAGCAATTAACGACCCTCCAGCCTCAGCTCATTCTGAGCGACATTATGATGCCGGTGATGGACGGTAAAGAGCTACTCCACCGGGTCAAACAAAATCCAGCCACCGCCCAGATTCCGCTTATCTTTCTGTCGGCCCGGGCGGGTCAGGAAGCCAGGATTGATGGACTGGAAGCCGGGGCGGATGATTACCTGGTCAAGCCTTTTTCGGGTCAGGAACTGCTCACAAAAGTCCGCGCGCAGATTACGCTGAACCGCTCCCGGCGGCAGGCCGAGACGCGGCTCCGGAATCTGGTCGAGCATGCCCCCGTGGCGATGCTGCTGGTGAAAGGCGAAGATCTGGTTATTGAATTGATTAACCAGACAATGCTGGAACTGGTCCAGCAGAAAGGAGACGTGCTGGGTAAACCCCTCCTGGAAGCGCTCCCCGAACTCCGGCAGGATTCCTTTACAAAGCGACTTCTGGAGGTCTTCCGGACCGGATTGCCCGATCAGGGATGGGCCGTGCCCGTACCGGTGCAGCGGGATGGCCAGCTCGAAACGGGCTATTTCAACATCCTGCTTACTCCCTATTACGAAGGCAACAAACGGGTGGGCGTCCTGGAAGTATGCACGGAGATCACCGAGCAGGTCAGGGCCAATCAGGCCCTGTTTACCAGCGAATCCCGTTTTCGCCAGCTTTCGACCCAGCTCGATGAGCAGGTGCAGCAACGGACTCAGCAATTGCAGGAGTCCATCCATGATCTACAGCGTTCGAACGACAACCTGCAGCAATTTGCCTATGTCGCGTCGCACGACTTGCAGGAACCGCTGCGAAAAATTCAGGCTTTCGCCGATATTCTGAAAACGCAGTACGCCGAGCAACTTGACGGAGGAGCTGATTTTCTGGATCGTATGCAATCGGCGGCCAGCCGAATGTCCACACTGATCAGAGACCTGCTGGCTTATTCGCGCATTTCTACGCATCGGGATCGTTCCTCATCCGTGTCATTAACGAAGGTGGTTAACATGGCGGTCAATGATCTAGAACTAATTATTGAGGAAACCGGGGCCATCATCGATATCGACCCCCTGCCCACCATCCAGGGGGATTCGTTGCAGTTAGGACAGTTGTTCCAGAATCTGCTGAGCAACGCGCTCAAGTTCCGGCGGTCCGACGTGAACGCCCGGGTTCGGGTAACGGTCCAGCAGGTCCCGACCCTGGATTTGCCGCCTACCGTCAAACCCACTCGCGCGGCTGCGGCTTATTACCGCATCGATATATCGGACAACGGCATTGGCTTCGACGAAAAGTACGTGGATCGTATTTTTCAGGTTTTCCAGCGACTGCATGGCAAAAATCAGTACACCGGCACCGGGATTGGTCTGGCCATCTGCGAGAAGGTAGCCGCTAACCACGGCGGAGCCATCACCGCTGCCAGCCAGCCTGGCCACGGGGCCACGTTCTCGGTGTATCTGCCTGTCATCCGCTAAACGGTAGAGGGTTAGCGTCTCAACCCAGTCGGGTGGTCAGCCACGCCCGTAAATCGTGGTCTACCTGCTGGCGGCATTCGTCGAGGCCGTGGCGACATCCGTTGTACAGGTGAATTTCCTTGGGCTCTTTTGCCTGCTGGTAGATTTGCTGCGAACAGCGATGCGGGAGAATTTCGTCGGCCGTACCGTGCATTAAAAGCAGGGGTCGCGGACTGAGCCGGGTCACCAGCGAAGTCCCGTAAGTCTGGCTGCTTAGGGCCGCAACGGCCACGACCTCTTCCGACAACGCTCCGGCGCTGATCACCACGGCCCCACCAAAGGAATGACCAACCAGTGCCAGGCGCTCATGTCCCCGCTGGTGATGCAGGTAATAAACGCCGAGCAGCGTATCGAGGACGCAGTTCTCCAGATCATTGGGATATCGGTAGTGGAGCCGCAGGGAAGCGATTTGCCGGCCGGTCAGCTGCTCCGCCAGGCGCGGATACAACCCACCGGCCGGCCCGTCCAGACCGCCCCCGGCTCCGCCAACCCACACCACCGCAGCCTCGGCCCCATCCGCCCCGTGATAGCGGGCGGTTATGGCTCCTCCGCTGGTCTCCAGAATCAGTTCTTCGACGCCATTGTGCACGCCCTCCCGTCGAACTGACTCGAGAACAATTTCCACGTCTCTTTTTTGTGCGGCCATGCGTTGCTCTTTCTGTTCTCTTCCCTTTACCTGCTGACTCTTGATTTTGGCTGAAAAGTAAGCTTAAAAGTTGGGCAACGGCCCCGAAGCCGCTTTAGACCAGCCGACGGTTTTTCGACATTGATGCCTCTGGTTGCCGGCCTGACCCTGCAGACCGACGCGCCCGAACACCCCTTAACTACCTGAGTATACTCGTTGTGAACCAGCGTGGGGAGGGTCGTACCCTGGAATTGTTTTGATGCTATGTACGCGAGCCGTATATTTCAGAATTCTCCGTCTTTTTGAGATTAATCGGTGACAGAACGGCTGTTGACCGGGAATCAGCGGCTGGTTGCGGCTGACAATCCTTTATGACCAAGTTAGTTAGCGTTTACTAATCGGTGAAAGTTATGATCAGGTAAAGAACGCCATTAATTATCTGTGCTTTTATAATGGAAGTTTGTATCGTTTACTTAAGCTCTTCTGTAGAGCCCTTTAAAGATGAAGACTTACTGAAGATCCTTCAGCAGAGTCGCACCAACAATGCCGAAGCGGGCATAACGGGTGTTCTTCTGTACGTCCGGGGTAGCATTATCCAGGTGCTGGAAGGCGACCGGGATACGGTCGAAGCTCTGTACCGCCGGATCGAAGAAGATCCCCGGCATACACGCATTAGTCAACTGCTCAACCGACCCATTAACCAGCGCCTTTTTCCGAGCTGGGCGATGGGCTACGAAACCATTACGGACCGTCAGCTACAGGATTTTAAGGACATTGTTGACCTCGAAGATAAAGAAAAGCAACGCGTGCAGGCCGACGACAACCTGATCCTGAAAACAATCAAGGTCTTTTACGAAAGCAATCGTTACAACTGATTTTGCCGCCCCAAAAAGCAGAAAGCGAGCCTGCCACCGGGACAAACACGCTTTCCGTATAAACCTCCTTCAGTCGGCGTTCGTCACGACCTTACGGCTTATTTTAGGGCCATCTCCGCCATTGGTTCAGGCTCTTTTGGGGTCCGGCCAGCCGGCGAAAACCACGCAAACCCGTCTCGCTCTATGAAGGCTTCGGCCGATTCCGGTCCATTGCTGCCCGCGGCATAATTCGGGAAGTGGGCCTCCGGCTCGGTAGACCACGCCTGAATGATCGGCATCACCAAAGCCCAGGCCGCTTCAACCTGATCCGCCCGCATAAACAGCGTCTGGTCGCCCAGCAGGGTGTCCAGCAGCAGCGTTTCGTAGGCTTCGGGCGCCGGGTTGGTATAAGAGCCTTTGTAATCGAAAACCATGTCTACGGTGTCGAGAATCCGGTCCTGCCCCGGGCGTTTGGCCTGCACCTGCAAACGAATGCTCATCTCAGGCTGAATACTGATAATCAACCGGTTTTTGGGCACCTCTTCGCCGGTTCCCGAAGGATAAACGCCGTGCGGCACTTCCTTAAACTGAATGCTGATCACCGAAGCGGACTGCGCCATTCGCTTACCCGTTCGCAGATAGAAGGGAACCCCCTTCCAGCGCCAGTTATCGACAAAAAACCGGACAGCCGCGAACGTTTCCGTAGTGGATTCCGGGTTGACGCGGGGCTCGTCCCGGTAGGCGGCAACCGCCTTATCGCCGATCCAGCCCTTGCCGTACTGCCCCCGGACGGCGGATTCACTGATCGCTCCGGCGCTGAATCTTCGCATTGCTTTCAGCACGTCGACTTTCCGGTCCCGCACTTCGTCGGCTCCGAAACTCACCGGCGGTTCCATCGCCACCAGACAAAGCAGTTGCAGCAGGTGGTTCTGAATCATATCCCGCAGCGCCCCGGCCCCTTCGTAAAACGGACCGCGCTCGCCGACGCCCAGTTGTTCCGTTACCGAAATCTGGACATGCTCGATATAATCCCGGTTCCAGAGCGGCTCTAGAATCGAATTGGCGAAGCGAAACGCCATGATGTTCTGGACGGTTTCTTTGCCCAGATAATGATCAATGCGGTAAATCTGACGTTCGTCAAAAATACGGCCTAGCAGGGCGTTCAGTTCTTTAGCCGACTGGAGATCATGCCCAAAGGGTTTTTCAACGACAATCCGTACCCGTTCGACATCAGCGGCCAGTCCGGCGTTTGCCATGTTTTCGGCGATAACCGGAAAAAAGGTTGGCGACACCGCGAGGTAATAGATGACATTTACGGCGCTGTTCCAGGTTTGCTGGTAGTGCTTGATCAGCGCGCCGAACTGCTGGTAGGTCGCCGGGTCGGCCACGTCGGACGCCTGATACCTGATGTGGCCGGCAAACAGGTCCCAGGTTTCTTCGGCGGCCTGGCCGCTTCTGGAAAACCGGTTGACCCCTTCGCGCAGTCGTTCGGCGAATGCGCCATCTGACAGGGGCGTGCGGCCCGTACCCAGAATGGCAAACTGGTCGGGAAGGTACCCGTCGAGGAATAGATTGTATAAGGCCGGAGCCAGTTTTCGGGCGTTGAGATCGCCCGTACCACCGAAGAGAATGAAGAGCGTCGGTGTTGATGGTAATTTCATGAGACTTACGGGGGGGTAAGATAGGTTACGCTGCGACCCGAGCGTAACCTATCCTTAATCATACATTAGTGGCCGGAACGTTGGCGGACGTTTATTTTTCGCCCAGATCAACTTCCTCTTTAGGTACCCATTCCGTGTGGAATGAGCCTTCCTGCCCAATCAGTTCGTACAGGTGAGCGCCGAAGTAGTCACGCTGCGCCTGGATGAGGTTAGACGTGGACCGCTTGGTTCGCATGGAATCAAAATAACTCAGCGAAGACGCATAGGCAGGGACGGCAATTCCGGCCGTTACAGCCGCCGTTATGACCTGCCGGGCGCCCGGAATCGCTTCGGACAACAGCGTTTTAACGTTCTCATCCACCAGCAGTAACTCCAGATCCGGATTGGTCCGGTAGGCGTTATAAATATCGTTCAGGAACTCGGAGCGAATGATACAGCCACCCCGCCAGATCTGGGCAATTTCTTCCAGCTTTAGCTGATACGCGTAGGCGCTTGAGGCCTTATAAAGCATGTGCATTCCCTGCGCGTAAGTGATAATCATGCTCGCGTAGAAAGCCTGTTCCAGCGCCTTCAGGAATTCGTCCTGGTTAACATCGAGCTTCTGATCACCACTCGGGTACAGGTCCCCGGTCTGCTCACGAAGTTTTTTGTACTTGGACAAATCGCGCTGCGAAACCGCCGTATCGACGGTCGGGATGGGCACTTCCAGATCCATAGACGCCTGGGAGGTCCATTTACCCGTACCTTTGGCTTTGGCTTCGTCCTTAATATCGTCCAGCAATTCGTGATCGGCACCCGGCGCCCGGTACCGGAAAATATCCACGGTAATGTCGATCAGAAACGACTGTAAACGACCTTTATTCCACTGGTCGAACACGTCGGCAATGGCGGCATTGTCGAGTTTAAGGCCGTTTTTCAGCAGGGAATACGTTTCGGCAATAAGCTGCATCAGACCGTACTCGATCCCGTTATGGACCATCTTCACGAAGTGCCCGGATGCGCCCGGCCCAATGTAAGTCACGCAGGGCACGCCGTCGACCTTGGCGGCCACCGCTTCGAAGATGGGTTTCATGACTTCGTACGCGTGCTTATCGCCCCCCGGCATCATGCTCGGGCCACGACGGGCACCCGCTTCGCCCCCTGAAATACCCATTCCGAAAAAGTGAATTCCTTTCGTTTGTAGTTCAGTAACGCGCCGGTCCGTATCGGTAAAGTGCGAATTACCGGAGTCAATTAAAATATCGCCTTCGTTGAGCAAAGGCTCCAGGTTGGAAATTACACTATCGACTATTTTTCCGGCCGGTACCAGCATAATGATGGTCCGCGGACTGGTCAGGCTTTGGACAAAGTCAGGCAGCGAAACAAAGCCTTTCACCGTATGTCCTTTGCCCTCGGTCTCGAGCAGTTCGGCTTTCGACGCGTCGGTATCATAGCCGGCTACGGCCACATCATGGTCGGCCATATTCAGCAGGAGGTTACGGCCCATCGTTCCCAGGCCGATCATTCCTATCGTGTACTTTTGATCACTCATGGTTGATTAGAAGATAGATTAGTTGAGTAATAAACTCAATCGGTTACTGAAAGATTACACAAATAGCGGAATCCGCGCATTTCTTAGCGAAGGGGCCACGGCTCGAATAGGGTCATACGTTCGGCTCAGGCCGTTTTCTGACAACGTTCGCCTGCCCCTTAACAGCGGCACAAAGGTGTAAACAAAGACGGAACAACGTGCAGGTTTACACCATTAATTCTAACTGATCCGGCAATTTTTCCCTCTCTCCGGCAGCCCCTGGTCCGGGCTCGATAGTAAAAACTTACTTTTATTTATAAAAAAACGTCGACTAAGTGAGTATCAGGCCCCTTCTTATTGGATAATAGCATTGGATAGTTTACCCATTCCAATAGTATTATGGAGCATAGAGATTTACTCTATCAACGTCTTTTAGAAAACCCCCGTTACGTCCGATGGCTGCTTGGGGAAGCACCCGAGGAAGAGGACTACTGGCGCGAGTGGGCCGCCGGCGACCCCGTTCGGCAGGAGGTGATGGAGCAGGCCCGGCTGACGATTCTGGCTATTCAGGGCAAACCCGTCACGGTATCAAAACAGGCGATTGCTGATCAGGTTCGGCGCGCCTTGATGGAAGCCAAACGGCAGGAAGCGTTTGCCACTCAGCGAAAAGGCATCCTGCGTTCGCTGCCGGGCTACGGCTGGGCCGCGGCCGCTTCGGTCGCGGTTCTGCTCGGTGTGGGCTGGCTGACCTTCTCCCGGAACGAAGCCCCGGCGGTTTCTTCGCCAGCCCACGCACAAAACGCCGGAACGCCGGCTCTCCAGCCGCGTGATGAACTGCGCTGGGTAGCCAACCTGACAAGTCCCGCCCGGCACGTACTACTCCCCGATGGCAGTTCGGTGGTGCTGCGGCCAAACAGCCGGGTTGGGTATGCGACCGTTTTCCGGGGCGATAAGCGGGAGGTCTACCTGTCGGGCGAAGCATTTTTTGAAGTCACCAAAGATCCGGCAAAGCCCTTTTTTGTCTACGCCAGCGGACTGGTCACCAAAGTGCTGGGTACCAGTTTCAACGTAAAAGCCCGTCACCAGACGGGGCGCGTCATCGTGGCGGTTAAAACCGGCAGGGTGGCCGTCTTCGCGCAGAACGACCCTAAAGCGGCCCGGCTCCGCGACGACCGGGCGCTGTCGGGTCTGGTGCTCATGCCCAACCAGCAGGCCACGTTCGACCGCGCCGACGCCCGTCTGACCCGCACGGCGGTGGAAGCGCCCGTCGAACGCCAATCGTTTGACTACAAATCGACGCCCATTGCGGAGGTGTTTGCCTCCCTGGAAAAAGCCTATGGCGTAACCATTCGTTTCGACCGGGAATTAATGGCCCATTGCAGCCTGTCGGCCACCCTCGGCGACGAACCGCTGCAGAAGAAAATTCAGTGGATTTGCGCCATTCTGGAAGCCCAGTACCAGGTTCAGGACCAGCAGATCACTATCACCGGTAAAGCGTGTCAGTAAGTTAGTATCACCCAATAAACCCTCAAATCCCTTTCGTATGAACCCATTCATACTCCTGCGAAAATCGCTTCGACATACCATGCGCATAAGCCTCGTGCAACTGCTCCTGCTGGGTCTGTTCACCGACTTTGCGCTGGCTCGTGACGGCTTCGGGCAGGACCTGCTCAACCGACGCGTCACGATTCAGGCTTATAATCAAAGGGTCGAAACGATCCTTGACAAAATTTCCAGCGCTTCGGGCATCCGCTTTATGTACAGCCCCGAACTGATCCAGGCCCAGCGCGCTACTTCGCTGAAAGTAAAAGACGCCAAGCTGGCGACGGTCCTGAATGAACTCCTGACACCGTTGAAAATCAGTTACGAAGTATCCGGCGATCAGGTTTTGCTGAAACGGATGCCGTTGTCCGGTCAGCGTACCGAGTCTGAGGGCGAGAGCGGCCGCGCCAACCGGGCCGCCAGCGCGGATTACGTTCTTTCCGGGCAGGTAATTGACAATACCGGCGCCACGGTTCCCGGCGCTACCGTTGTCCTGAAGGGCACGACAAACACCGGCACGACCACGGACGCCAACGGCCAGTTCCGGCTGAATTTACCCGAAACGGGTTCGCACACGCTGGTTGTCTCCTCCATTGGGTATGTCACCCAGGAAGTGGCCGTCAACAATCGCACCCGGCTGGAAGTTACGCTGGTGCCGGATGTCAAGTCCCTCAACGAAGTGGTGGTGGTGGGTTACGGTACCCAGCGGAAAGGCGACGTAACTGGCTCGCTTAGCTCGATTTCGGCCGAGAATTTCAAGGACCAGCCCGTCACCCGGCTTGATCAGGCGCTGCAGGGCCGGGCCGCCGGTGTGCAGGTGACCAGTTCAGCGGGGGCGCCGGGCGGGGATGTTCGCATCCGGATCCGAGGCTCCAATTCGATCAACGGCGATAACAGCCCGCTGTACGTCGTCGACGGGTTCGTTGGCGCAGATTTCAACACGATCAACGCGCAGGATATTGCCTCACTGGAAGTCCTGAAAGATGCGTCGGCCACCGCCATTTACGGCAGCCGGGGCGCCAACGGGGTTATCATCATCACGACCAAAGGCGGCAGTAAAAAAGGCATGCAGGTTAATTTCAACACCCGCATTTCGATGTCGGAAGTGCTCAAAAAAATCAACACGCTCAACGCCCCCGACTTTGCGCAGGTGGTCAACGAACGGCAGGCGGCCACGGGCGGCAGCCCTATTTTTACGCCGGAGCAAATCACTGGTTTCCAGCAGAACGGCGGCACCGACTGGCAGGATCAGGTACTGCGTAAAGCTGGCGGACAGGAATACCAGCTGGGCATTTCGGGCGGTACGGAGAAAACCCAGTACCTGATTTCAACCAACTACCTGAATCAGAACGGAATTATCAACAATTCGGATTACAAACGTTATTCGATTCGCTCGAACATCGCTTCGCAGGTTTCGGATAAGTTTTCGGTGCGGCTGAATTTTACGGGTACCCGGCGCGAAAATCACAATACCGGCGGTACGGGCGCGCGGTCGGGTGCACTGGCGCAGGCATTTGCGTGGGCACCTACGACGCCGGTTCGTGACGCCAACGGCAATTACACCTACCGCGATCCGGTGGGGTCGATCTTTGAAAACCCGCTCGCCTTAACCACCGACGCCGACAACCGCACGAACCGGACAACGGCGAACCTCGTCGGGGGTGTACGGTACGAGTTTATCCCCGGCCTGGCCCTGGATTTACAATACGGGGTTAATTACACCAACCAGCAGGATCTGTACTTTGCCGGACCGGTTATCGCCAATCGCCTGCCCCGCGCGGGCCGCACGTCTGGCGAACAGATCACGCTGCAAAATACCAACACCCTGAGCTACAAGCGGGTATTCAACAACATTCACCGGCTCGACCTGACCGGCGTTTTCGAGACCCAGCAGCAGACCGGTACGTCGTTCTACGCCAACGCCACGAACCTGACCTACCCGGCCCAGTCGTACAATAACCTGTCGCTGGCCGAATCCAATCTGATTGGCTCAGGCTACAACAAATGGAGTCTGCTGTCTTACCTGGCCCGGGCCAACTACGCCCTGAAAGATCGTTACCTGGTATCGGCGACGGTGCGCCGGGATGGCTCGTCCAAGTTTCAGGGCAACAACAAATACAGCGTTTTTCCGTCGTTCGCCCTCGGCTGGAAAGTGTCGGAAGAGTCGTTTATGCAGTCGCAGCACCTGTTCAGCAACCTGAAACTGCGGGGAAGCTGGGGGTTGACGGGTAACCAGGCCATCAATCCGTACGGCACCCTGTCGACCTACATCACCAACGTCGACGACGCGGCCGTTGCCTTTACGTCGGGCTATTTTACCAATGGCATCACCAACGGGATTATTCTCGGTAACCCGGGCAACCCCGACCTGAAGTGGGAGACCACCGAGCAAATCAACGGGGGCGCGGATATGGCATTCCTGAACGGAAAAATCACGTTCTCGGTCGATTACTTCGTGAAGAACACCCGCGATTTGCTGCTGAACCAGCCCCTCCCCGACTACGTCGGCGGTAACAGCATCCTGCGCAACGTGGGCCGCGTGCAGAACAAAGGCTGGGAATTCTCGCTGGAAGCTACGCCGGTCGACAAAAACAATTTTAGCTGGAACACATCTTTCAACCTGTCTCTGTTGAAGAACAAGGTCGTGAGCCTAAGCTCAAGCAACGATACCATTTACGCATCCAACGAGTTCGTGCTGATTCCGGGCCAGTCGCTGACCTCCTTCTGGGGCCTGCGTTATCTGGGCACCTGGAAACCCGGTGAAGCAGATCAAGCCACGCGTTATGGCGAAAAACCCGGCGATGCCCACTATCAGGACCTGAACGGCGACGGGGTGATCAACAATGCCGATTACCAGGTGATTGGCAACGGCCAACCGAAAACCTCGCTGGGCTGGAACAACACGTTTACCTACAAGCGGCTGTCGCTGAACCTTTTCTTCCAGGGTCTTTTTGGCTTTCAAAAGCTGAACTACACGTACGCCAACGGCATGGTCGGCAGTACGGATGCCCGCCAGCCGACCTTTGCCGACATCAGGAACCGTTACATCCCCGGTGTCAACGAAACTTCGGACATTCCGGCGTTCAGCAACGTCAAGGAAAACTTCTACGTGCAGTCGACCCGCTTCCTGGAAAAAGGCGATTTTGTCCGGTTGAAGAACATCAGTTTGTCTTACAATCTGCCAAAATCAACGCTGAAAAACATCGGCACCATCGGCATTTTCGTGAGTGCGACCAACCTGCTGACTTTTACCAAATACAAAGGCATCGACCCTGAGTCAACGTCCAACGGCTCGGGCGACATTGGTCAGAATATCGACTATGGATCGTATCCGAACTCGAAAACCTACACCGCCGGTTTAAGCCTGACTTTTTAATTTTCACCCTTGAAACGACCATGAAAAAATTAACCATACTTTGTTTTGTCCTGCTATTAACCGGCTGCAAAGGCTACCTGGATGAAGTTCCCCAGGGGCAGGTTGTCGGCACCAACGCCATTCAGGACGTGGCCGGGCTGGAAGCAGCCCTGACCGGTACTTACAAAGGCATGCTGCGCACCTGGGCCCGCGGCTTTCTGACCTCCGCCCTCGAAGCGTACGTGATGGGCGGGGATGATGTAACGTCGCTGACCGGCGGGAACAAAGCTGAGTTTCGGCAGGTCGACCAGTTCGATGTGGTATCGTCCAATTCCCGGCTGGCCCAGATCTGGAGCGGCTGCTACAAAACCATCCAGGGCGCCAATAACATCATTAACAACTACCAGACTGTTTCCGGCGATCAGGCCACCATCGACGCCATTGTGGGCGAGGCTTATTTCCTGCGCGCGCTGGGTTATTACTGGCTGGTACGGGGCTACGGCAACATCCCGCTGATTACGACGGCAGACTTTACCAATGATCTGCTTTCGGTGCAGAAAAGCGCGCCCGCCGATATTTACAAACTCATTGAAAGCGACCTGGCCCAGGCTGAGAAGCTGGTTCCGGATAAGAAACGCGAAGCCGGACGGCCCAACAAGGGGTCGGTAAAGGCCCTGCTGGCCGATGTCTACCTGACCGAAGGTGGCTGGCCCATCAAGGATGCGTCCAAATACGCGCTGGCGGCCGCTAAGGCCAAAGAAGTGATTGACAACAAGGCCACTTACGGCTTTGACCTGGTTCCGGACCTGGCAACACTCTGGTCGGGCACGCCCGCTTCGGTGGGGACGTCGGAAGAGGTTTTTTCTTTCCAGAACTCCGTCAATTACGGCGGTTCGGCCAATGCGTTCTACGGGAGTTCGGCCTCACCCGGTGACGAGAACGGCTGGGACGACTTCTTCGCCGAGGTGGGCTTCTTCAACCGCTTTCCAGAGGGAAAACGCAAGGACATTACCTTCTACACCGAAT
>Ga0325400_1002199_pt1 | contig 16916 bp, 8 predicted proteins | sample PopdelMetagenome_2_FD_205662 | JGI IMG/M metagenome (GOLD analysis project Ga0325400, IMG submission 205662) | Populus deltoides microbial communities from Bellville, Georgia, United States - Xylem-PdKOR-R1 | ecosystem: Host-associated > Plants > Phyllosphere > Stem > Wood/Secondary xylem... | reverse complement strand
ATATAGATATAGCTACAAAACCAAACTGCTTGAAAAATATATAATATTTTAATCCATGTCTTATAAAAGATAGGTTAAAGTACATGAACATCTTCAAGTCATTTTTCCATGCATAAACGTGTGTGTGTGTATATATTATACTCAAAGAACATGCATAAACGTGTGTGTATACATATTATACTCAAAGAACAAATCTAGACCTCAATCATTTTTAATGGACACATCCTAAATCTAAACCTTAGGGTTTATAGTTCTCCATACACCAAACATAAATTTATTTATAAATCACATCTTCAATAAATCATAAATTTGTTTATAATCTATGATATAGAACTACAAGTGAAATTTACTGAAATAATAATATGAAAGGGAGAGACTTGGAAGAGAAAGAGAAGTAAGGGGAAAAAAACACACTAGCAAAAAAGTAGTATTTCTCATAATAATAATAATAATAATAATAATAATAATAATAATAATAATAATAATATCACAAATGATAACTAGGCTAAAAGAATGAAGACGAAGCGTTACACAGGATTGTTCATGAATACGCGTGTACTGTGCCTGCCTTGATTTTGTATGATAATTCATATTTCTTTTTGGGGATGTGCATACTGCTTGGTACAATATGGGCATTTTAGGTTTACCTTTAAGATGGAAATGGGCCAGGCTTTTCAGGCATGCCAAGAGGCCTTATATGTGCAAATGGGATCGTTTTTAAGGTCTGATTTTGTACTTTGTTTGGGCCATGTGTTATCCCCATGTGTGTATTTTTAATTGTATTGTATCTTATCACACTTCAAGCTTGCCCTTTTAATAATAATAATAAAAAAAATAAAATGAGATTTTACAGAACTTAGTTTATAAAAAATGGCATGACCAAGTCTGTTAAATGTTGAAAAATACCAATAGTTACATTTTTGTTTTTGCATGCCTCATCATTGTAAAAAAAAAACATTTGTCTTTTTAGCTTTTTTACAAGAAAGAAAAGTCAATCAAATGCTCATCATTTCACACCCATTTCATCATTTCACACCTATTTCTTAGCTTTATAATAAGTTTATTAAGTTCATTAATTTTTTTTTAAATTAAAAGGTCTATTCAACTGACATATCTAAGTTTTTAAATAAATAATAACGTAACCTTGTTCCCTTTCATTAATCAAATAAAAAATATTTTGACCTTTAATTCTAATTTTTAAGGTTAATAGACTCACAATAAGCCAGTGCTTGAAACATAAAAAATAAAATATATTCATTGACGCTATAGTAAAATATATTAAATTTGAGCAATATTCACCAATATCAAAATTAGAAATATTATTTGTCCAATATCTATTGATATCAGAGTTAGGAATATTAGTATTCACTAATACTATAATTGAGAGTATTTTTAGCTCAATTTTCCGTGATGCTAAAGTCAAGAATATCATACTTTTTTTTTTATGTAATACTTACAAACACTAGGATTGAACGTGATTTTAGTTGCATATTCATTGACGCAAGAGTCATGAATATTATGGGCAGACTATCAATAACATAACACAACCTACCCTTCACAATTTAAGAAAAAACCAACAATGCAACCTATCTCAGTTAAGACGTTATATGGATGATAATATCTTTTTTTTTACGTAATCAATCCCGTACCATATAATATTTGTTGACTAGTTATAGTTCTTAGTGATCATAGTATTAGGTGATGATTTTTTAAACAAGACTTTTCCCCTCTAAGAACAAGATGCCAAATATCTGTTTTTTTTAAAGGTCGCTGCGATGTTAGGTAGCAACAAAATGGCAACTCTATTGGGGAAAATATTAGACTAAGCTTCGCCTTTTGTTTGTTAATTTCTACGATGTTTATTATGTTGTGTTTGTTTGTTTATCTTTTTTGACATCTTTATCATGCATATATTGGATATAAACTTGTGCATTCACACACCGTGCACTATACTTTGAATGCACACAATATCAACTTTAGGTTAGGTAGAGGAGTGACGGTACCCCCAATAACTTTAGTCTGGGTAAGACTATTAGAACTATCCAACTCTTGTTTAATTATTTACTTGGCAGTGACATGCCAATATGATATTATTCAGAGCCTCTATCTTTACCCTTTTTGTAAGCCTCATATCAACCTTTCAAGGATGATTATTAAGCATATGAAAGATCTTTTAAGACCATGTAATAACCTACCTTGATACACCTAATGTCTAGAGTCTACCTTTAGGTTGTGCCCTTTGTAAATTTCGCCAAGGCAAGTTTAACATGTAGCATTTTAATTTCAAGGCTTATAGGTGACATAATGGCCCTGATTGTGAGATCATTACTATTGAGTATGAGCATGAGTCCGAATCACTGCAGTTGATGGAGGGAGATTACCCTAGTTGGGATGTTAGCGAGATACCATAACTTAAGGATACAATATGTGTGGTAAATGATGTCAGCAAAATGGTCCAGCTCATCAAATGCCTAGAAGATTAGACATAATTTACCAAGATGAATGAGAGGATTTTACACCTTTTGAAGGTGCCAATGCTATCATTGGCCATAAAAGCCTTAATACACTTTTAGGACCTCGTTATCGATGGTTTACATTCGGAGATGTAGATATGGTATATACTATTGAGGAGTATGATATCTTGATATATTTCTCTGAAGATGTTCACAAGGTATACTTTCACCAAAGAACCAAGAATATCCTAGAAGAACTTGCTAAGCTATTAGGAATCAATCAGATGAACAAATATAGAGAGAAAAAACTATGGAGGCTTAAGATGGAAACAACTAGAGGAGTTGCTAATTGCAAAAAAGTTTGATCCAAATGCTAGAATGGAGAAGTGTAGAATATTGATTTTAAGGATATTTATATAGAATTATATCCCTTTACTGTTGGAATTATCAATTTGGAAGAAATCAATTTGTTTGTTGAGTATAAGAATACCAAGATTAACCCCTATGCTGCAATCTTGGATGAGACAATCCCATATATCAACCATTATAGAAAAACTAGGAAGGGCTCTATGAGATGTTGTGCCCCAAATCTATTTATCTAAATGGTGAGTCATATAGAGGCTGTGACTCCTATATTTAGAAATTTTTTGTGGTTTGACCAAAAGTCAACTTTTCTAAGGATGACTGGAGGATGAAATTGCAAGAACTTCCATAAAACAAGTTTAATTGAAGATCCTTGTGGATGAGAGATATGATATGCTTAATGGGATGTAGGAAGAAACCCTGAGTGTTAATCAAAATGACTGGATATATTTGCTATATTTTGGTTGCAAGATAGCTTGGGGGCATACAAAGCATTCTTAGAACAATTGGTTTGGCTAAGTTTTCAGGAGTTTACAAAGAGGCTGTTATGGAGGTGCTAGAGAACATGAGACAAGATTGGAAATCCTTGGTGCTGAGAAAAAAGAAAGTTGAAGTAATAAATCCCATAATTAGTGAAAAATATATCATATGGGGTAATGAAAAAGTAATCAATATGACAAGAACTTCTAAAACTAGGGACAATCAGAGGAAGAATATGGATGGTGAGGGAGAATTGAAAGAATATGTAAAGTTGTTATAGATTAAGATTAAAACAAATGAAAAGTTGAGATTGTCTTTTAGCATTAGTTAGCTGAAGAAAGGGCCACAAGAAAGATAACTAAGGAAAAAAAAACTTTGTGGCTCAAGACTAGATGAAGGCAATGGATGAGCTGGAGGCATAAAAAGCAGCTGATCAGGACATGGTAAATTATAAAGAAAAAGTTGAGTGTTAGGAAGAATTAGCTGTTAAGACTATGACAACCCTGAAAATTTAGTTAAATGATTTGGATGAGCTTAAAGCTTAACTAGCAAATGCCAAGGTTGAATTAGCTAGAGTTAAGAAGATAGCTAGGAGTCATGAAGATTTGAAAGTCAAATGTAGTGGCAATAAGATCAAAGTGTAGGCATGGAGAGCTAAGTTGATAAAAGAAATGATGAAGACTAAACAATTGTTGGAGAGGAAAAGAAAGCTAGAAAACCACAATCAATCATTAGAAACTACTAATAATACTTAATCTAGAAATAATTTTTTTTTTAAGAGGATAAGGGAATTCCAAGAGCACATTAATAGAGTTGTTATTGAGGCTTATAGGCTACGAGTAAAGGTTCTTTAAGTCAGAGAAGACATCATAAAATATCAAAGAAGCATAAATGATATTGATGATTTTTTTAAAAAGGTATAGCTAACAAAAGTAGTGCCTTTACTCAGCTAATGACTAGTTAGAGGAATTTCCATTGTAATGAAAGAAATTTTGATGATTAATAAAAAAAAATGAGACCTATATTTGGTTTGAACATATGTATGGATAAGTTTTTTTTCTTAAAAGATAAAATGTATGGCTAAAAACCCAGATGAAAAAAAGCTGGTTAGATCTCCTTTTAGCAACATAATAAAGGTATCAAGTTCTTGCTCAATTGCATATCCAAAGAATAACAATCACACCCATGAAGGGCGAATCCATATCCAATATACCTTTTTCATACATCTATAGTCATGCATTTCACATAAATATTCTTATAAATTGCCATATTCTACATATTTAGGTGAAATATAGGTCCCTCTATTAAGTTGCACCTATAACACTCGACTGAGAAGAAGACAAATAGAGAAGAAAGAAAAAGTCCTATTAGAGGCCCAACATAAAAAGAAGTTAAAGAATCTTAAAAAATATGTCACAAAGTTTACCAGTATACTTAAACAGGCCTTGAGGTCTAAATTCAAAAAAAAAACATCCATTTATCCAACAGTCATAACTCAATTTGCATTGATGCCTATAACTTCTTTCAATCCATAGAATCTGAGGATAAAAGGGGCATCACCTGAATCTCAACATGTTGTCTGTTTTCCATCTACTTTACTAGTGTGTCCTATAAGGATGCCTTCTGCTATAGACTTGAAAATGGAGGAGTCTTAAAAGGACAATGCAATAAGATAAAATAACTTGGAAAATTTAGTTGTCTAGGAGGAAAGGATGAGGGAAATTAAAGGAACTAACTTGTATAATCATTTAAAGGCTGTTGAGATGTATTTAGTTCTTAATGTTATCATTCCAAATTTTTTTAAAAGTGCCAGAATTTATCAAATATACTAGAACTCGATGCCTGATAACCCATATCAAAGCATGTTGCAATAAAATGGTTGAGGTGGTTCAAGATGAAAAGTTGTTGATTTATTTTTTTCAAGATAGTCTAAGTGATCTTGTCCTCACTTGGTATATATGATTGGACAATACCAGAGTAAAAGGTTGAAAGGATTTGGTTGATGCTTTTATTAGGCAATATAAATTCAATATGGATATGACCTCTAATAGGTTAAGCTTACAAGCTATGAAGAAGGGCAACAAAAGTCCATAAGGAAATACGCTTAAAGGTGGCATGAAACAACTGCATAGGTTAATCCTTTATTGAAAAATGAGATGGTCAATTTATTTTCCAACACCTTTAAGGCCTCATACTTCAAATACTTGGTTAGAAGCTTTGTACAACATTTCACTAACCTAGTTGTTATAGCTAAAAAATTTAAACAGACTATCCTAGTGGGTAAGATTGTTGACTCTAATAAGAAAAAAAGAAATTGAAGTCCACAATGTCGAAAGTGGATGCAAGGAAAGGAAGAAAAATTACCAAGACAACTACTACTTTAAAACATTTGCTCCTGCCCATGCCATATCCAATATGAATTTTACCTCACCTTTTCTCTATAAGCCAAACCAACATTTAAACCAACTCACTAAATAATTAGACAGACTACCTCTCACCCGCATAAAATTTTTTAAGGAAGCCAATAAAAACTTATACCACTACCTATACCCCTTAGTAAAATGTACCAATAGTTATTTAGTATCTACCACGATATACATGTTCCTTTAATACCTTTGCAACCACCATTCTTATAATGATATAAACTTGATCAAACATATGAGTATGTGTATTATTTTCATATCAAGAGTTATACTTCTATCTTCCATGTTTAAATAGGAGGGTTAACTCGAAGTAGGAGATGTTTTATTCTTGAAGAACTAGAAAATCATAGTAAAGGCAAAGGAAAATATATAGTAGAATTGACTAAGATAATTGAGGTTAACAAGCTAGTTAGTGAAGAGTATGCTAATGAGTTTATGAAACTAATAAAGCATAGAAAATATAATGGTGGGTCAGTTGAAAAAGATATCAGTCGGGATTTATCTATCATGATTAATTATGAGTTTAGACTTGCATAAGAATGCTCTCCAAAAAGTTTTTAATGAGGTATAAGAATGCCTATTAACATCTCTCATATAAGGCTAAGTACCATGACTGCTAAAGCATATAATGGGTTATCCAAGCCAATTATTAAAAATATTATTGTTAAAGTGATCATTGGACCACATCTATTCCAAGTGACATTGCAAGTGATGGATATCCATCCTTTATACAACATGCTGTTAGGTAGGCCTTGGATACATGTAACCAAAGCTGTTGTATCTTTCTTACATCAGCAAGTCAAATTTATCATCAATGAAAATCTAGTGACCATAAAATCTAGGGGGCCCTGTATATGACGAGGAATGTGGTGATCCCTTACATTCAAATTGAGAAAAGTAAGGATGAAAATCTTCATGCATTTAAGGTTGTAAATGCCAAATAGGTACTTAAAAATACAATATAAAGGAAGCCAAGGATCTCTGAGACCATAAAAATAGTCGTTACATGTTTTTTGAAGCACGGGCTATCGTTCCAATATGACCTAATCACAAGAATACTTAAAAGGATCAGTATGATGAAAATGAAGTGTGTTGATTAAAGGTTTGACTTAGGGTTCAAGCCAAGAAAGACGAATTATAAATGAGCAGTCGAGATCAAAAAAAAAAAAGAAGATTGGCTCGGATTGAGGGAAGAGAGCCCAATTAAGATAAGATAGAGATCCATCTATTCATGTAACATTTCCATGGCCTGTTTATTAGATAAGGGTTGGCGATGAGTTGGAGAGCCTGAGAAAGAAGCTTAAAGATGTTATTATCAACTATCTGGAAAGATTTTAAAAAATAAGACCATGATGGAGATCTTGAGGTTATAAAAAGATCTTATGAAATTTTGCTTCATCTGACTATCAACACCCTAGAAGATGTCTTGTCTAAATTTATGAGAAAGCTGACCAACGGAGAAGAGTTGAACAATTAAGACATCTAGGAAGTCCTGATTGTTTTCAAAAAGTAATTTTCATAATATGCTTTATCTATATGCTTTTGTTTTCTTTGAATAATGTAATCATAGCTCAAAATATTGGCAATAAGGCTTTGTTGTGGAGTCTTTTTTCAAATTTTAATTAGATCATGCATTTTCTTTTCAATTGTGTTTTTTAATTTTTCCTTTTCCTATTTATTTTCCCAGATAAAAATTATACACTCAAACCAAAACACTTTTTGCTTTCAGGAAATCTAAAAACGACTCTTTAATAAATTCATAAACCTACTACATTGAGAGTAATTGACCTAACTTTGATAAAAGTATAGTTGCAATGGATGAGGAAGGATATGAGGAGGAAGACACTAAAGATTATACCAAGTTAGTTAAACAATCTGAGCATACCTAGGATCCCGTCAAAGAAGAGATAAAATTGATATAAATGTATGCATTAAACAAGATAAAAAAGAACTGAAAATCAGGATGTTGATTATCGTTGGTATGAGAAATGGTTTGGCTGCTGTTTTATAAAGTATGCTGATGTTTTTGCCTTATCATACGCTGAAATGCTTGGTTTGGACACTAAGATTATGGCACATAGGTTGCCTCTAATAGAAGGTTGCAATCTTGTCAAATAGAAGCTATGAAGGACAATGCTTGATATATTGATCAAGGTTAAAGAAGAAGTGAAGAAATAATGAGTTGCCAAATTCCTTGAAGCAATCAAATACCCTCAGTGGTTGTCCAACATTGTCGCGATACCTAAAAAGGACAATAAGATCAGGGTATGTATGGACAAAAAAGAGTCTGGAAGGAAGGAGCATGTTATCTACTACCTTGGTAAAAAATTCATTAATTATGAATCCCACTACAGTATGATAGAGAAGTTGTGTTGTAACTTGGTATGGAGTGCAAATAGAATTTTACAATACATGTTATATTGCACCACTTAGTTGATCTTAAAGAATGATCACGTAAAATATATCTTTAAGAAGCCTTATTTATCAAGTGGAATAGCTAAAATACAAGTGTTGTTGGCTAAATATGACACCATCTACATGGCAAAGGAGGCGATGAAAGGAAGTGAAAATTATTGATAATGCCATTGAGGATTATAAACCATTATACTTCGACTTCCTTGATGAGAATTAAATTGGTAGTGGAAAAAAAAGAAGAAGAAATTGAGTGAAGGAGCATATACTTTAATGGTGCAATAAATATGTTCGATAATAGGGTTGGTACTATGATAATTGACTTGGAAGAAAGCAATATCCTTTTTCAATCAAGTTATAGTTTGATTACACGAACAATATTGATGAATATGAGACTTGTATTCACGAATTAGAAGCTGCATTGGAGATGAAGATAAGAAAGTTGGAAGTGTAAAGGGACTCAATATTGATAATCTATAAAATAGAAGGTGAATGACAAGTTAAGGATAAGAAGCTAAGATCATACCAAAAATATCTCTCCTAACTTGCTAAAGATTTGGATGAGAAAAATTTTACACATCCAGGGAGAGATAAGAAACAACTTATTGATGTTTTGGCAACTTTGGCTTCTATGCTACAATTGATTATGGGATCAAAGTACAACTCATATGTATTGAGATGCATGTGCTCTCGGTTTATATTCTTAAAACAAATAATCTCTTTGTTCTTACAGGTAGAGAACACAAAAATTGAACTTCAGAAATGAAGGACAAATAAAAGGAACTTAAATAAGCACTTCATTTTTAAATTAATAAGCTTTTATTTCCTCCAAGGTTTTAATTATTTTTTATTAAAATATTTCTTTTCATGCGATTAATTCTTAAAATCCCAAGCAAAGAGGCAACGTTTTGCCTATTCAAGCAAGTCATGATAAAAAAAAGGACATACCAACAACTATTAAAATTTAGGACAAACAAGCAAAAAGACATACACAGAGAGAGAGAGAGGAAAAATACAATCTTATTCAAGGACATACCATAAAGAAATAGATAACCCTTGATATACATATATAAATAAGTTCATCTAATATCATGAACATCTCTCGGAAACATCTAAGGTGTACATGGAAATGGAGTACTATATGGATGAATCACAAGCTAATAAAGCTTTGCAAGATGTACATGAAGGAATATAAGCTACAAATGCAAATGAGCACATGATGACTATACAAATGTAAAGAGTTGAGGACTTTTAAATGATTATGGAGAAAGATTACATAAACTTTGTTAGAAAATATCATAAATGTCAAGTGTATAGTGATAAGATCAATGCACTTCTAACACCTTTATTCAACATATTATCACCCTTACTATTTGTAAAGTAGGGAATATATGTGATTGGGTCAGTTAACTTGAAAACTAGTAGTGAACATCGATTTATCCTTGTGGTAATTGATTACTTTATAAAATAGGTAGAAGCCTGCTCCTATACCCATGTGACTTAGAAGGTGGACAAACAGTTCATTAAGAAAGACATAATTTGATGATATGGTTCATTTGAGAATATAATAATCGACAATGCCCAAAACTTTAATGAAAAGATGATCATATAATTGTGTACTAAGTGGAGGATCAAACACTTTAATTTCTCTTCATAGACTAAAGATGAATGATGTTGTAGAAGTTACTAATAAGAACATAAATAAGATTGTCCAGAAAATGGTAGTTACCTATAAAGACTATTATAAATGATTTCCTTATGCTCTCTATGCATATTGAATAGCTACATAATATTCATTAGTTTATGGAAAGGAGGCAATGATGCTTTTAAAAGTAGAAATTCCCTCTTTAAGGGTCCTTATAAAATTTAAGCTTGAAGAGGCTAATGGGTTAGGATACAATATGAGCAACTAAACATGATCAATGAGAAGAGATTGACAATAATTTTGCATGATCAGTTGTACCAAATAACGATGGCTAAAGCAAAGATAATAAAATTCATCTAAGAAAGTTTAAGGAAGGAGACCTCGTGTTAAGAAAACTTTTATCGCTGCCTAGCAAAAACCACAGTAAATGGGCACCAAATTATAAGGGTTTGTATGTAGTAAAGAAGACATTTTTTGGAAGAGAATTATTACCAATAAGAATGGATGGAAAGGATTTGATTAGGCCTATAAACCCTGATTTTGTAAAGAAATATTATGTATGATTTATAAATTCTCATCATGTCAATAAAATGAAGGTCTGGCCAAGAAATTCTCTTTGCATATTCTTCATTTCCTTCATTTACTTATGGACACTTGTCAATACCAAAGAACCCATAAACACACATTTACAACCTTGAATGATCTCATTATGAAAAATCTTTTCCCCAATAGAATTTCAAAAAATTAAACTTGCTTTTGATTTCAAAAATGATTCGATGATTGTTTAAAACAATATTTTGAGATCATGTTTATAGGATGATAAATGAATTAATGAATCAAATAACTCTCTTATTGAGTTGACCAAAATCTAAACTAGAATATATGAATTGAAAAACAAATAGTCACACTCATACCATGTCTTTTAAGCCATATTTTAGTTGTATGTATAATAACATGTAGTGGATTCGTTGGTCATGGATTCATAAAATGTAGTTCCTTGCAAATTCAAGCCATTATATTGAATGAGGCTAAAGTTTATTGGTTTTAACTGCTTGCGTTTGAAATAAGAATAAGTTATTTTTGCTGTCTCTTTCACATTCTAAAATGAATATATCCCCTGTGATCCTATTTGAGCTTGATTAAATTTTTTTTTTATTAAAACAATAACTCGAGAAACTCAAACACTAGAGGGCATGTCTAAATCAAAAGTAAAAGTGGCAATTAAAAAAAAAAAAGATATCCCATCAAAGTGATGAATATCAGACCTTTTCTTCATATAAACCTTACCAATGCCAAAATTAAAAGTATTTTTAGTTGAATATTCACTGATGTTAGAATCGAAAATATTATGGGTACACCATCAATAACATAACACAATAAAAGGTGAGCATTTTTTGTTTGGTTTGGTTTTCCTCTAACAAAATAACCAAAAGAAATTTATTTAAAAAAAATTATAAACCAAAACCGAACCAAAACTTGTTCAAATCGATCAAGTTTGGTTCGGTTAATTAAAGGAAAAAATTGAAACAAACCAATTTTATTTTTAAGCTTTTTATGCATTTCTTATAGGATTTTTATAGACTTATTATGGGCTTTTAAAAGCCTTATAATTGATGTAAAACTCCTATTCCAATTGTCTAATTTTTTTACTAGAATTCTAGTTCCTTAAATCTCCAATTGCAAGAGAAATTTCACAACATAAAATAAAATTCAAACACATTCAATTTCAGCTCACACTTTCCCTCAATGATATGCAATGGAAAAATAAAATGAATTTAGTCATCCACATAAACTGCCTGGGTTGCTAAAGGTTAGGATTCATGAAAAAATAAGATAAATTTCAGAAAAAAAGATGATGATGATAATACAAGAAAGAAAAAAAACATTTTTCTCCCTAAATTTTTTTTGAAAAAAAAAACCTCCTAAAAATTCATCCTGTAAAGTATTAAAAAAAAACTAGCCTCCCTTATCTCGTTCTCTACCAAGACCACCCACTCAAATTAATTTCCCAACCATCGCAAGCCATACCAAAACCAATCCAATAGCCTTCAACATTAGCTTTTAATCAAAGAACTCGAAGATGATCTCTTCACCACAGTCTTTATACAATTCCCACTACACCACTGGATCAATCTCTCTTTCAAGTAAACCAACAACTACCGCTACACTAGGCCAAGCAAACCAGTACAACACAGAAACCACTACAATTTTTATCCATGCCTATGGCTTCCCTTCTCTTCCTTTACAACTTCAACCTTAATTGTAAACAAGGTGAAAAGATAAAGAGCGACTAGTGAAAAGAAACAAGTAGGAAAAGGAGAAAAAATTTTATTACCTAGAGACAAAAACCAGTGACGATGATGGAGGATAAAAGCGATCGATGATGGAGGCTGCGGAGAAAAGAATGAGAGATAAACGAGAAAGCTTTGGGGGTGACAAAGAGATCAAAAGAAAGCTTTGAACTGGTTTGGTTCAATCGGTTTTAGACTTTTGAAAATGAAACTAAATCGAACCATTTTTTTTGTTTTTTCTAATTGGTTAATTCTATTTTTTCTCCTGGTTTGGTTTTTTTGGTTATTTGTTTTTTAGTTTTCTCGATTTAATTAGTTTTTCTATTTTTTTCTTATCCCTAAACACAACAAACCCTTTGCAATTTAAAACAAAACTAGTAATGCAACATACCTAATATATGATGCTTTAGAGGTGATAGTATCTTCTTTTTTGCATAACTAGTCTCGTACCATAAAATATATATTGACTAGTTAGGGTTCTTAGTGATCATAGTATTAAGTGGTGACTCCTTAAATAAGATATTTTCCCTTTAAAAACAAGATGTCAAATATATATTTTGTTTACAAGTCTCTGCGACGTGAGGTAGCAACATTAGCTATCATTTTTAGGAGATTTTTACTTTTTTTTTTACCAATTATGCAAATTACTTCGAGGTGCCTTTAATTTTGGAAAAAAAGATTGAAAGTACCAAAACCCTAAGCTTTTTTATATGAGTCATGCCTTCCCTTCATTGCCTTGAAGTGTATTTCCCCTTACTCGTGCTTTATCATTTTTGCCGTTTTTTTCAACTTCAATTGTTTCCTTGTCCATGACAATGATCTTCTCAACTAAAGAGTGATATTCTTACTTCGAAATGGTGAATATTACTTTTTGTATTAGCAAATTTTGTTTTGGAGTTGTGATTTAACTATCTCATTCTTGTGGTTGGGGATCATAAGATACAAAAATAAAATAAAAATTGCAATCTCTAATGGAATAAAATTTTCCACCGATGATCTTATCAGCATTTCCATAAAAAATATAGCAACTAACCGATGGAATTGTCAACTGCAAATTCTATAAGGAGACTAAAAGATGGCATAATTGCAAATGAAATATTCCAACAAAAATTTCCACGCATTTTTAATGGCTATGGAGTTGCAATGAAAAATAAATCCTTGACAAGATACTTTTTTATGAAGGTTTTCTATTGGTAATCCCGTCAACATTGTAAAGGCCAACAAAATTTTACCTTAACATCGACAAAATCTTCCATTAGTGTTTAGAATGTTTATGTGTCTAGAACTAATTTTACCTTACCTAGTGACTCATGAATGATTTTATATCCATGAACAGAACACATATGAACCACATCAACCTATATGAAGAATATGAAATTTATATGACCTAGTTTAGGGACGATGACTTGAGATAATAAACCCTAATAGTTTGTAGTATACTATTAAAAGAGAAAATATTGGGTCATGCAATGGGCATGGACACCTTAATGCCATTATATGGACATAGTTATAATAAAAATGTCAAATTAACATCTATTGTTGATTACCAAATATAAAGATAACAGGAGAGGATTTGTGGCCCATTAAATTTCAGGCTAGTAAGTGTCATGAGCTTTTCCTCGTGCCCTATTCCAAGACCTAATAAAGATAGGTGCGAGTCTTGTAATCCTAGACTCAATGCTAGTACAATTAATTTGGGCTTACATATAAAGGTGTTAGTCATCGACTGTCAATAAGTCATTCTTTTAAAATTTATCTTAGCTCATATGATCAACATGGATCAAGACTGTACATCTAACAACTAAAGCACTTTTATCATATAGTCAGCTTCACATAGAAGTTTGACTATTTTAAGGGGATATCAAGAATTAAATGAGATTATGATTCTTTATCTCCCTCCAATGTCTTTAAATTTATATAAACAATTAATTATAACTTTAAATTTATAAAATAATATGGCTAAAGAAAACAATATATTGAGCTTTGATTATTAACAAAAAAAACCTAGTAGCCCTATGTAATCACTGTGGATTGTGAGGCAAAACGCTATGGATTTGCACAATGTTTAGCTTCTTTTTTTTTTTTCCCACTTGATCATCCAATTTTTTTTATCAATTTCAAAATTTTATGTTGGGTTCATTGGGAGTTAGAGTTGATGATTTTTTTTTATTTTTCTTTTATATCATTATAAAAGTCTCAAAAAAACATCTTGGTATCGGGTCAATGCTTGATTTTATAAAATAAAATTAAAAATTTATTGTTTTAAAAAAAATAAGATATGAGGACACAAATTGAAACAAATAAATAACGGTAGACCTTTTGTTTTTTGAGATAATATGGTGTCAATTCTTATCCTATTTTTTTTTTTATCTTCGATCATCAATTTATTTTTCTTTTCAATTTGATCCTTTGATGTTTTGTTCATTGGGATTTGGGGTTGATATTTTTTTAATCTATTTTTATGTGGTAATATAGGTCTTGAAAAAACATCTCGGTATCAATTTGGTGCTTGATTTCATGAAAAAGATATGATTTTATGTTTGAGAAAGAATAAAAGTGAGAGGACCAAAATTAAACTAAAAAAATGGAGGCCTTTTGGTTTTTTTTTTTTTAAAAAAATATGCAACACCTTTTTGCCTATTTTGCCTTTGGGAAATTATCAAAAATCCTTTTTGGTCCCTTTAGTCTTTAAGTGCAATGATTTTTTCCAATAGTTTATTTTGCTCATATTTTAGTCGCTGGACTTGAGAGAGAGAGAGGAAAGACACTCGCTAGATTACGACAAAAGAGAGAGAAAGTTAACAAATAACCATTTTTAGATGGAAAGACTCACTATTCTTGGTGTCAATGTATTTCATTTGACGAGAATAGTTTCATTTAGGTCTTTCCCCCGTTTGTTGCCCAAAAAAGTAGATCAGGCCTTGCTTTCTTTTTTTTTCCTTTGAGATTGATTTTTATTTTTTCTAACAAATTAAATGCTACTTTAATACTAGATGAGATTTATAAGGTTCCTAGAATGTTTTTTTAAGAGTTTAAAATAGGTGGAAACGAGTTTTCAACCCTTATAAGCTGGGTTTCCATATTCTGACCACCAATAGTGGTCAGAATCTAGAAAAAGCAAGCAATATGCGCCTATTTTTTTTTTTAGAAAGGGTTAAGACGGACGACATGTCGTCTGTCCTATAAAAAGAAAAAAAATAATAAGGCCCAAGTTTATGGACTTTCCAAGTTCATATACTTAGGCATTTTCAAAAGTCCAGTCGTGTTAGGTCAATAAGGCTCGCAGATGGCTTTTTTTGCCCCTTTTTTCTTTCTAATTTCATCATATTTTATTTTGTGTTTCTTTTGTAAAGACTATTTTTATTATTGATTTTTCTTGCTAACTTTTTTTTCCAATTACATATTTAAATATTTGATTTTTCTTTCTTTCAATGAGATTATTGTTATCTTAAATAGATGTCACAATATTGAGTTAGTGCTCTTTTTTGCAAGTATATTTTTTTTTTAATTTTTTTTTAAACTCAATGGAGTCAATGATCTAGGTTGTTAGCTTGAGTTGGTGCTTGATTTTACATGCAAATATTTTTTTAAAATATAATTAAATAAAAATAATTTAATAAATAATTATAAAACTCAATGGAGTCCATAAACTAGTTTGCGGATTTGGCGAGTTATATCTCGAGACCTAGGTTGATCCAGATTGATCCAATATTTCATCATCTTAATACTAAAAACAAATAATTTCATATTCAATTTTTTATTTAAATCGAGATCATGTTTCTATCAGTCTTCTGGATTGATTTTGGACCTATCAGGTTAATTGTTTCACATGAGGAGCGCTCCCAAATGATTTAATTTAAAACCTGGTTCAAGCAATTAGTTAGGTCTGGAGATTTCAAGATGGACATGTTGGCTATTAAAAAAATCTCTATGACTTGAATATTTTTTTACGCTAAAAATATTAGTGTGGCCTGCGGTATAACATGGACCATCTATCTAGTTATAGAAAACACTAAATGGTGTGGTATTTTTATTGTACATGCACTGTTCACTTTGTCACATTTTACTGTGGACTCATTGTTCAACTTCTTTTAATTTTTTTTCATTTTGATCCTCAAACTTTTATTTTACACGATTGCATCCTTTTTGGACCAAATCAAAGGATAATTGAGTCAAATTTGTTGACTAAGGATAAAACAAAAGATGGGGAATCAAAGTGGAAAAAGCGCCGCAAATAGATGATGGTTTCAAAGTTCTTGTAAGAAATTCACTTTAGTCCTTAAAGTTCATATATTATACCTATCTGGTCCCTTAATATTTTTTCAATTTAATTTTGGTACAAAAGCTTATTTTTTGTTATTTTTCAATTCATGGTTTGAGAGAGAAGAGAGAGATATCACTGGATTTCAACGGTAAAAAAAGAAAAATATTGTTGGCAACAATTTCGACTACCAAAATGATCGATTTTTATATCAAATGATTTCAGTTTATGAGATGAGTTCAACTTAGTTGTTTTTTATTTTTTATCTTGAAAGTGTCTAAAAACCACATTTGACTTTGAGAAGATTTTTTTTTTTATTTCGGGTTTTGGGATGGTTTTTTAAGTTTTATAAACCATGGTTAGATTTATCAAGGTTTCTATGGTGTTTTCTAGGTGTTTTAGATTAGACATGATTTGAGAATGAGGTTTTAAGTAAAAAAAAGTTCAGCCTTGATTTTTCAGTCATCACAGTTGCCAGAATTTGTGCAAAGTCAGGCGAAGCGTTGTTTGACTTTGTTTCTTTTTCAAAACAAATTGGGACAAACAACATGTCATCTACCCCAATTATATTTTATATGTGTTTTTTTT